>Ga0181564_10004610_pt1 | contig 11590 bp, 23 predicted proteins | sample 011ome_24_FD_134512 | JGI IMG/M metagenome (GOLD analysis project Ga0181564, IMG submission 134512) | Coastal salt marsh microbial communities from the Groves Creek Marsh, Skidaway Island, Georgia - 011513CT metaG (megahit assembly) | ecosystem: Environmental > Aquatic > Marine > Intertidal...
GATGAATCTATATTAGAAGAATGTAATCTTGATGACGACAGTGATCGTTGGGAAGAATTATATGAAGAATGGTATATAGAAAATAAAATGGCACACAAATTTTAATTATGAAAACAAAAGAAAAAATGGGTTTACCAAAATGGTTTGAAGGCACAGTGTACACAACTGGTGACACAGTAAAAAATCCTTTTACAGGAGCAGAAGCAAAATTAAATAACAATGAGTTGTCTATGTATGATTTTATACTAGGTGCTCAATGGTTAATTGAACGAAATCAATCAAATAGAATGATAGATTCAGAGTTTAGAAAAGGCCTTGACTGGTTTAGACATTCTAACGCTGAAGCTTATATGATATTACTAGACTAAAATAAAACATATGACACCAAGAATTACACCATCAAATAAAAAAATACTAAACTACTTCTATTATAAAATACTAGACGAAGCTGGTGAATACTCATACAAGGTAAATACACGTAAACGTGAATACAAAATGCTACGTTGGGTTTACTATAAATTATGTATGGATTATTCCACAGCAGGTTGTTCTGCAATAGCTAAAAGTATGGGTCAAGATCATGCAACTGTTTTACACGGTGTAAAAAACTTTGAGCATGAACTACCATATGAAAGAGATATAGAGGAATTATACAGAAAAGTAGAAAACATATATGTATCTGAAGTTCAAGAAGTTAAAACTATTAACGAGATAAATGATAGAATATTAGAATTAAAAAATACTATAGCTGTACTTGAACAAAAGAAAGCAGACATAAGCGCTAAACATATTTCTAAAAATACTGTAGAAAATAATAGATACGAATTACAAAATCAATACGCAACAAGCTAGATAATAATTATATAACAATTAAAACAAACACAATGGAAAAAATTTTAAAAGAAAAGATCGACGTATTCTCAAGCATGGTACAATCAATTACTTACTCGCCAATGAAAAAAACATTACTAGTTAAATTCAGTTCAGGTTCTAAATATGTTTATTTAGATGTGGATAGTGGCACATTCGAAGGTTTAAGATCAGCAGTTTCAAAAGGCAGGTATTTAAATAGAAATGTAATAAATTTGTTTTCATACAAAAGAATTAAATAATGATAGACGCTGATTTTGATACTAAACAACGCGCTTTAGATAAAGCTAACGCAAAAATTATTATGTCTGAGATAGATATTAGAAATACTGTTGATGATATAAAACAAAAGCTTTGGGCTGGTGTAACTAAAGAACAATTACAAATGGTATTAAAACATCAGGAAACAGATGCGCAAGTTTGGAAATACATACATACATTAATTAAAAAAGATCTTAAACAAAATGACTGAACAAGAAATGAATCAATTAGCTGACATTATAGTAGACAAAATATATGCTCGTCAAGAAGAGTTTGATAAACAGTTTATTGACAACATGCAAGAAACATTAGGTGATGATGCAGAAGTTGGTGGTCAATATATTATATCTGAACAAGAGTTGTTAGAGATAGAACTTAAAAGACTTAATGAGCTATTGTCACGTTATGAACAAGACGAAGACTATAGTAAAGCAGCTATATTAAACAACAAGATAAATAAAGTTGTTAAAAAGCTTAATGATCTTAAAAAGTAATTATGCTATACACGATGCGTATAATAGACGGTAGCAACACTCACGATTATTTAATCAACGGTTTTGTTGCTGATCACGTGCAAGACTCGGCTGTAGAAAGAATATTAAAAGAATATAATAAAAATGTTATAATAGAATTTTTATGAAAACACTTATAATAGTATTACATGTAGTAGTTGCCACAATTTATCACGCAGTGCCTGGTCAAACAGACGACACGCCAGATATAACAGCAACAGGTTTTGTTATTGATTTAAATAATCCTAAAAAGCATAGAATAGTAGCTGTATCAAGAGATCTTGAAAAAATAGGTTTTACTATGGGTAAAACAATTTGCGTAGAGAATGCTGGACCTATGAATGGCATTTGGTATATTCGTGATCGCATGAATAAAAGATGGACCAATAAAATTGATTTTTTGGTTAACAAAAAAAGAAAATATGGTAAATGGAATAATGTTTCCATTAGATTAATAAACAGTCACAACGTGACAATAGGTAGTTAATATAAAGGGGTAATAGGCTAATGTCATACGAACGTCGTCTCGATTATTTACATCGAAGCAGAATACTTTACAGAAGGTTACCAGTTAAAGATAAACCAACTTCAACATACGAGTGGGGTTGGTTTTACGAACAGGGTACCAGAGAGTGTTATGATCTATTTAGAAGCAAAGCTAAGATCAATACATACAAGTCTTTAAAGTGGCATCTATTAGTTCTATGGTATCTTAATCCAAAACTTGATCCTGATAATTTTTTAAATTTATCTAAATTTATATGCAATATTAAAAATGGATTTATTACATTTACTGTAAATGATGATTTACTAAATAAAATCGTATATGAAATAAGCATGTGCGATTTAGAGCAAGATCCATCTAATAAGACCCGTAAAGTTATATTTAATTATAACTGTAAACTAGATTTGTCTGACAAACTAAGTATTGTAGGACAACTTGTAGGAAGAAGTAAAAAAATTACCGAGTCAGACATCTACGATGTTATGCTATACATAAACGACTGCGGTGATAAAATAACAGTAGCTAATTTAGCTAAACAATTAAATTGTACACCAAGAACCATATACCGTAATATGACCAATGAACTCAAAAAAGAGAAGGAACTATTAAACAACGGATATGAAAAAGTACAACATTCAGAATTACGTACGATATAAAGAAGATGTAAAGTCTTCAATTGAACGTGTCGGCGAAAAATCATTTAACGAGTACACTAGAGACGAGCTTATAATCAAGTTCTTACCTTTGGTAGAAAACATAGCAAGGAAGTTTTCAACATCACAACAAGCTTCTGGAGTTATGGATATTACAGATTTAATACAAGACGGTAGTCTAGGATTGGTCAAAGCTGTAGATAGAATAACATGGGAGACTATAGATAATTCAGATGATGAGGAAAAGACGTTAAAGTCTTTCTTATCTAAAAGAATAAAAGGAGCAATTAGAAGAGCTATAGATATTAATAGAGGAGATATTAGAATACCAGAACATAAGTTAAATCAAATAAGAAAAGACAACGGTAAGGATAAAAAAATGGTAGCAATGTTTTTTAATTCTATATTCTTAAGTATTGACGAGCAGATTAATGATGATGATGATGATAATACAATGCATCAAATACCTGATCAATCTGAACCATACAACATTGGTTTGTTAAATTTGTACTTAACTAGTTTATTAAAAAAGTATTTAAATGATAGAGAGTTTGAAGTGCTTAGATTAAGTTATGGATTAAACTGTGACAAGCATTCGGCAAATCAAATAGCAGATATTTTAGGTATTGAAGGACCAAGCGCTTATGTTAGAATATCTGAGATAAAAAAACAAGCTGTAGAGAAATTAATTGACAGTGTAGAACCATCGCAAGTGATTGACTATCTGTAGATTAAGGCAAAAATATGTAATTATAATAATAACTAAATTCCTTTAAAAATGAAAGAGACATTAACCATTTATCAAAAATTAAGTAAAATTCAAAAAGAGTTTAAAGCTAAAAAAAGTAGGTATAATTCTTTTGGTAAGTATAACTTTAGATCAGCTGAAGATATACTTGAAGCATTAAAACCATTTAACGAAAAGTATGGTGTATTGTTTACGGTTGACGAACAACTAGTAAATATAGATGGTATGCCTATTATAGAATCAACTGCTACTATAATGGACTCAGAAGGTGGTATGTTTATAGCTGCTAAGTCTATAGTTGGTGTAGATCTAGCACAGAAGGGCATGCAAGTACCACAGCAGTTTGGTAGTGCTTCCAGTTATGCTAAAAAATACTCACTTGGTAATTTGCTTTTAATAGATGACACGCAAGATAGCGACGCAACTAACGATCACAGTGGTAGAACTTACGCTGCTAAGGTCGCTATAACTAAAGATCAATTGATTAAAGCTAAAGAGTATGTTAAATCAGGAGGTAACATAGATGCTATCAAATCTAAGTATACACTTACAGCTTCGCAGGTAAAAGAACTAAGTACATTATAATGAAAAAAAAAGAGGTATTAAAAAAACTAGAAAACGACGAAGACTATTACGGTGAATTTGGTAAAAAATACCTAAGCAACTCAGATATATCTACTCTACTTACAAACCCTTTATTGCTTGGCCAAAGACAACCTATGATAAGTGCTTTTCTTATTGGCGGTTATTTTCATACAGCAATATTAGAACCTGAAAAGTTAGGTAAATATAAAATTACCGATGCTACCAGTAGAAACACTAAAGCTTATAGAGAGCTAGAAGATCCTGAAGTTTACCTATTACAAAAAGAGGTTGATCAAATTGATCTTATGACTGGCAAGATGCTTAACAATGATATTTGTAAAGATCTTATAAGAAGTGTTGGTAATGAATATGAAGTACCAGGTATTAAAGAGATACATGGTGAAATGTGGAAAGGTAAAGCTGATATTATAAACCACAATCAGAAACTAGTTGTTGACCTTAAGACTAGTGGAGACATATCTAAATTTAGATACTCAGCTAAAAAATATAACTACGATAGTCAGGCTTATATATATAGTCAGATTTTTGGTTATGAAATGATATTCATAGTTATAGATAAAAACACATTGCAGTTAGGTATATTTGATTGCTCAGATGCGTTTTTAAGATCAGGAGAAGACAAAGTATTAAAAGCAATCGATGCTTATAGACTTTTTTTTAAATCAGAGGATTTCGATCCAGAACAATATTTTTTAAATCAAACACTTTAACAATTAAATTATGGCAACAAAAATTTCAGTGTCAATTGACGCAGACAAAGCAAGAGAATTATTATCTAGTAGATCTTACAAAGATAAATCAGGTAATGAAGTAGCAATTAAAGAGATTAAATTTGATCTTGTTGAGATGAAACCAGAGTCTCAAAAAGTAGTTTATGACCACGAGAAGTTTCAATTAGTTAAAACTCATTTTGCTATCAAACAACAAACACAAGAAGAAAGACAAAACAAAGTTGAATCTTTCTTTGTTGGTGAAGGAGTTACTCAAGTTTGGAAAAACGAAGCTGGATCAGCTAGACCACAAACTAGTTTTCAAGCAGCACCAGCAGCAACACAAGTAGCGGATGATTTACCTTTTTAATATAAAATAAATGCAAGTTAACAGTACGGAGATCAATGGATTTTTGATCGACCAGTTTAATCAATATGACCTAGAAGTGGGTAAAACACAAGGGACTTGTCCTTTATGTTCTCACGATAGGAAACCTGAAAATAAGAACTCTAAATGTGCTTCTTATGATTGGGAACGGGGTCTCGGTACTTGCCATAACTGCAACAATTCATTTCAACTACACACTTACCAAAGAAAAGGTGATGTAGATAGGGTATACGTAAAGCCAGAACCATTTGTTATAAATGTGCCTGGAACTAAAGTTGAAGAGTGGTTTAAGGGTAGAGGTATTTCTGCCGCCACTCTATCAGCTTTAAAAGTTACTGAAGGATCTGAATGGATGCCACAAACCGGTAAGGCCGAGAATGTTATAAAGTTTAATTATTTCGTTGGTGAAGATCTTGTTAATATCAAGTATCGAGACGGAAGAAAGAACTTTAAATTATTTAAGGGGGCTGAGAAAGTCTTCTATAACATAAATGCAATAGTAGGTTATGAATACTGTGTTATAACAGAAGGTGAAATGGATGTGCTTGCACTACACGAAGCTGGAATACCTAACGTTGTTTCAGTGCCTAACGGTGCTACGCTTACTTCTAATAATTTAGATTACTTAGATAATTGTATTGATTACTTTGTAGATAAAACTAAAATAATATTAGCTACAGATTCAGATGAGGCTGGTCAAGCTTTGCAACAAGAACTTATAAGACGTCTTGGTGCTGAAGTTTGTTATATGGCTAGTTTTGAAGATTGCAAAGACGCAAACGAATATTTATTAAAGTATGGAAAAGAAAAACTATCGCAGCGTATTACCTCAGCAAAGCCAGTACCTCTTGAACACGTCACCACTTTTAAGGACATTGAAGGGGAGATTACAGATTTCGTTACAAATGGCTTTAAGCCCGGATTTCAGGTTGGCTTATCTAACTTTGATGAAATCTTTTCAACTTACACTGGTCAATTTATTACTGTCACTGGTATACCTAGTTCCGGCAAGAGTGATTTCGTCGATCAAATGGTTGTCGGCTATAACGCTAAGTATGGATGGAAAGCGGCATACGCTAGTCCTGAGAATGCGCCAACTTATCTTCACGCACATAAGCTTATGCGAAAGGTATGGCAAGGCATGCCCACTAAAGAAGACATTGGTTCTAGCAAATGGAACCAAATAGCTAATCATGTAAATGATAATTTCTTTTTTATTGATATGGAGCGTTATACGCTTGAGTCTGTACTTCGTAAAGGTGCTGAGCTTGTTAAACGTAAAGGTATTAAATGCCTTATTATAGATCCATTTAATAAAGTTCGTGACACAGATTCTAAAACAGAAGATGTAAATAGATATACAATGGAGTATTTAACTAAGATAGAAGTATTTGCTAAAAAATATGATGTGTTAGTTATTATAGTAGCTCACCCTACTAAGATGTACAAAGACAAAGATGGTAAAATAGAAGAACCAACTATGTATAACATAAAAGGTGGTGGTGAATGGTACGATGCTTCTTATCATGGTTTATTAGTTCACAGGGATTACGTTAATAAAACAGTTAAATGTAAAGTACTTAAAGTTAAGTTTCAAAACCTAGGACAAAATGGTGAAGAAGCTCATTTTAAGTGGGAACATAAATCAGGTTGTTTTATTCCAATAAATCCTGTTAAGTTAGAAGAAAATTCATTACCTTGGGAGTTGTAAAGAAAGACCCAATGGGTCAATACATTTATAGTGATGAAGAATTTGAAGCTTATAGCTGGTGCATTAAAAACGGTATACGTATATCACCTATGGCTAAAGACGAAACCAACTGGTTCATAGAAATTACAATTAACAACAAAACAAACAGATCCCCTGAGACCTATAAAAAAATGGTTATATGGGAGAAATTATTTGAGTATTATCTTTATTATTATGGAAAATATAAAAACAAACTTTAAAAACGCATCAGAAGCATTTGATTACTTTAATCAAAAAATAAGGACAGATGGTGTTGAGTTTGCTGGTACAAAAGCTTTATTTAATGTAGGTTTTACTATGGAATATCCTAAAAATATTTCAATAGCAAATAAAGAAAGAAACTTTAACGAAGCTTATGCAGCGGCAGAATGGCAGTGGTATCTTTCTGGAGATCCTAGTTTAAATAAACTAAAAGAAATATACGGTAAAGTTCCTCCTATATGGGAGAAAATGCAAGACAGTGATGGCAACGTGAGATCAAATTACGGTTGGCAGTGGAATAGAAACGGTCAACTCGATTATGCTATACACACTTTGCGTTCTAGCGCATCAACACGTCAAGCGGCGATTTCAATTTATGATGCTAAAGAACATAGTACTTATCAAAACGACACGCCATGCACATATGCTGTTCAATTTACGATATTAAACGATAGATTAAATATGTCTGTCTACATGCGTTCTAATGACCTCTGGTATGGTTTCTGTAATGATCAATACTGTTTTTCAATGTTACAACAATTAGTTGCTAGAGAGCTTAATTTGCCAGTTGGCACATATTACCATCACGCACACAACTTACACCTTTATAACAATAAATTATGATGTATTATTTATACCATATCCCGGGTAAAAAAATAGGGGTTACACGTGATCTTGATAATAGAGTTACGGTTGCCCAAGGGTATAAACCAGGTGAGTACGAAGTTCTTGATTCAAGTGAAGATATAAGTTATATATCTAATAAGGAGATAGAACTTCAAAAGTCTTATGGCTACAAGGTTGATAGACAGACTTATAGAGATTTAATGAACAAAAAATCAAATAAAATGAAATTAAATGTAACAGAACAAACAACAACTTTTCCAGTACCATTAGTTGATTTAAAGAAATATTTAAAAAAAGAACTAGGTGTTGGATATAGTTGGGAAACTGATTTAGGTGAATTTAAATTAAATTCAAAAGAAAACATTAACTGGATAGCTCACAATGCTATTACATCTATGTACGACAAAGACAGATGTTTTATGTATAATAAAGCTTATTATGAAGCTTTTATTGGTGAACTATTAAATAACCATGAAGGTTTAGTTAATGATGTTGAAAGAAGTATATACGACTTAATAAGGCTTTGGGCAGCTGAAAAAGGTATATACGCAAAGGGAGATAGTAAAACACAATATATAAAATTATTAGAAGAAACTGGTGAACTAGCAAAAGCTTTATTAAATAATGATAAGCCAGAGGTTATAGATGCCATTGGTGATATTGTTGTTGTATTAACAAACTTAGCTAAACTTGAAGATCTTAAAATAGAAGATTGTGTGCAATCAGCTTACGATGTTATTAAAAGTAGGAAGGGAAAAATGATTAATGGAACTTTTGTAAAACAAACATTGTAATGAATAAAAAAGAAATTGAATTCAGAGATCCAGTTGTTGAAAGAGTAGTAGACAAGTTTGTATCAAGATCAGATTTAGGTTTTGCTAAGTATGGTAGAACACTAGACAGTGAAAGAACTGGTGGCCACAAAGATCTTTTTGGTTATTTAAATGATGTTCAAGAAGAACTTATGGATGCGATATTATATTTGCAAGCTGCTAAAGAAGAAGTTTCAGATATGGTTGAAGAGGCTATGATTAAAAGAATGGATGTTATTGCTCAAAACGGTAACACAGGAGAACATTATGATTAAGAAAAAAAGATCAAAAAAAAGAGGACCAGTTGTCTCTAAAAAAATATCATATGATGGTCATAACTTTGCTTCGGGGTTAGAACGCTATATGTATATGGCTTTAAAGAAAGCTAAAATACGATCTAAGTATGAAGGAGAGACTTTTGTATTATTAAATGGTTTTCATTTTGAAAACGAGGTATATGAAAGACAAGCAAACGGTAAAGGTGAGTACGTTAATAGAGGTAGTAAGAGAATATTACCAATAAAGTATACACCTGATTTTATTGGAGATGATTTTATAATAGAAACAAAAGGTAGGGCAAACGAATCTTTTCCAATGAGATGGAAGTTGTTTAAGAAATTAGTTTCAGAGCAATTTCCTAATATTACTTTATATAAACCACAAAATCAAAGCGAGTGCGACAGAACAGTGCAATTGATCCTGGAAAAGCGAAGAAAGTAGCTAGACAGAAATATGCTCAACGCCAGATTGATAAATGGATTAAATGGAGTTGGGAAATAAGAGGTAAGATTAAATACAGAGAGCTTGTTGAAATGCAAGATAAGTATAATATAAAAGTAGAATAAATGAAAAACTGGGAACTAAGCATTGGATTATATCCAGGCATATTGATTGGTATTAGATCGTATCAATCAGAACAAGCAACTGATCACGTATTATATTTACCTATTGTAGAATTATGCTTTACTGTATACCATGACGTATAAGCAAAATGAAGCTATTGACTTTTTTTTAGATGATTTAATATTTGAAATGAAGTCAGTCACAAATGGATCACATAAAAAACAAGATATGATTTCTTATTGTGAATCATGGATAAATACCTTGCAAACTATTAAATCTTTAAATAACTAATTAATATGTCATTATTTACACCTAGAATTGCATACAAACCATTTGAATACCCTGTTTACTACACTGAAGGTTGGCTAAAACAAGCTCAAGCTTTCTGGTTACATACAGAAATAAGTATGTCTGGAGACGTTAAAGATTGGAATGAAAAACTAACTAAAGAAGAAAAAAACCTAGTTGGTAATATATTATTAGGTTTTGCACAAACAGAGTGCGCTGTGTCTGATTACTGGACGCAAAAAGTAGTTGGGTGGTTTCCTAAACACGAAATACAACAGATGGCTATGATGTTTGGCTCTCAAGAGACTATTCATGCTGTCGCTTATTCATACCTAAATGAAACACTTGGACTGGAAGATTTTGAGGCTTTTTTACAAGATGAAGCAACGATGCAAAGATTTGAAAATTTGGTTTCTTATGAAGGTAACGATCGTCTTGGCATTGCTAGGTCTCTCGCTGTATTCTCTGCTTTTGCTGAGGGCGTTTCTCTTTATTCTGCTTTTGCTGTATTATATAGTTTTCAATTAAGAAACTTATTAAAAGGTGTTGGACAACAAATGAAATGGTCTGTAAGAGATGAGTCATTACACAGTAGAATGGGATGTCAATTATTTAGGCATATGTGTGAAGAAGATCCTAGCTTATTAAATGATTGTAAACCAGAAGTGTTAAATGCAGCAGAAGCAATACTTGAAGCAGAAGAAAATTATATCGACAAAATGTTTGAGCTTGGAGACATCGAAAACCTTAAAGCTTACGACCTCAAGCAATTCATTAGAAAAAGACTCAATGAAAAAATTATTGAACTCGGTTACAGGGACAGTGGGGAACACTTTGAATTTGACAAAAAGGCAGCAAGCAATCTTGACTGGTTCTATCATCTTACCGGGGGGCTTACTCATACTGATTTTTTTGCTGTTCGCCCGACTGATTACTCGAAAGCTGGAGAAGGTGAAGACTTTGAAGATATTTGGTAAATTAAATAAAATAAAATAAAATGAAAGGACAAAAACAAAGTAGACAAGATCTACTAGAAAAAAAGGTACAAGCATTGATTAATGTTGTACAACAATTATTAAGTGAAAATACTTATTTAAAAGATCTATCTGTAGGTACTTTAGAGGCTGTTAAATTAATGCCTGGTTATGATGAGGCTATTGAGCAGTTAAAAGAAAAAGTTAAAGAAGAAAAAGAAACTAAATTAGATCTTGGAGATGGTGTGGAATAATGATTGGGTAAAAGGAAAAGATTATCCTGTTTGGGGTAACACAGAGGTTTATAAAAAAACTATAATAGGAGGATATTTATTATCTAACGAAACACCAAGAGATGCTTATATGAGAGTGGCAACAACAGTTGCTAAAAGATTATACAAGCCTGAACTTGCTGAAAAGTTTTTTGAATACATATGGAATGGTTGGCTGAACTTAGCTTCACCTGTTCTTTCTAATACTGGCACTGACAGAGGATTACCTATATCTTGTTTTGGTATCGATGTTGGTGATAGTATTCAAGAGATTGGTGGGAAGAATTTAGAGATGATGTTACTAGCTAAACACGGCGGGGGAGTTGGTATCGGAATTAATATGATTCGTCCTGCTGGTGCAAAGATAACAGGTAATGGAACATCAGATGGTGTTGTGCCTTTCTGCAAGATATATGATTCTACTATTCTTGCTACTAATCAAGGATCAGTAAGAAGAGGAGCTGCCAGTGTTAACATAAACATTGACCATGGTGACTTTGAAGAATGGCTTGAAATTAGAGAACCTAAAGGAGATGTAAATAGACAGTCATTAAACCTACATCAATGTGC
>Ga0181564_10004615_pt1 | contig 11584 bp, 8 predicted proteins | sample 011ome_24_FD_134512 | JGI IMG/M metagenome (GOLD analysis project Ga0181564, IMG submission 134512) | Coastal salt marsh microbial communities from the Groves Creek Marsh, Skidaway Island, Georgia - 011513CT metaG (megahit assembly) | ecosystem: Environmental > Aquatic > Marine > Intertidal zone...
CCCATATTACTAATTTGAGCTGATAAGTTCCTTATCTCCTCTTGGGATTCTTGAATATAATTATCAAGTTCACTTTGTGTTTTTTGAAGTTTTTTCACAATTTCCAAGTATTGATCGGATGATTTAAAATTTTGAATTTTTGTTCTGTATGAAGAACCATCCTTATCAAATTTACCTTTACAACTTTTGCAACAAAGACCTACGATTCTTCCTTCAAATGTAGATGATATCAAAGGATCAATTTTTTTTTGTGAAACGGGACAGTTTGTATTTATAGGTTTTTTGTCGTTGGTGGTTTTACCTGCAACTGAAACTGATTCTTCTAACGATTTTATGTTTTTTTGTTTTGAATTAAGATAATCTTCGATGATTGCTTTTTTTGTATTTCTTTTCTCAATAAGAGATTCGTATTCTTCGGTATTAACATAATGTTTTTTGAGAGCAATGGCACCATCAGTTGTCATTTTTGTTTGCCATAAGAAAATTTTCTTCAACTTTTTCAACTCCTTTAGGTTAGAAATAGAAGCATCCGAGATTTTAGTCCCATATAAATTTAAATATTCTAGGTCAGATAATTTTGACAAATGATTGGTTGAGGAATCAGATATTGAGGTGTTCTCAAGATGCAGTCTGGTTATGAGTTTGTTTTTTGCGATCAGGGGGGCACTTTTGTCCGTAATCCCTGTCCGGGCTAAGTTCAGCCATAATAATTGATTGGAGATTGGGATAAGCAGATTAAGTTTATCGTCTGTAAACTTTTTGCCTAGGTATGAAGCATTAACATAAAGGGCATTTGTGTTTTGAGCAATTGGCATAGCTAAGATACCAGCGTTACGAATTTTTTCGAGTGCAGCAGGATCCGCCTTAGGGACAATGGGTAGTTTTGGTTGTAGTGCAACGGTCTTAGAAATAATTTTCTTGGGCATATTTTTAAAGATATGAAGTGCTGCACTTTGAGAATCTGCATCTAGTTCTGATACTAGCATGTCAAATGATGCTCCAAGTTTAACCCAATTTTTCATCACATTTAACTCTTTTGGAGTAACAGGATTGTAATGATCTTTGTCTTCCATTGGCGGCATTGCTTCATCATCATCGGAAGGCAGCGTGATTCGAAAAATCAGTTCGCTCTCATCTACATTCCCTTGAACCAAAATATCGGAACCAGCCCCATTACCACCCGCAAGAAAATCTTTTTGTGTGTGTAGTTTTAATTTACCCTTACTTTTATTTGGTCCATGACATTCTACGCATTTTGCATCAAATACTGGTTGTATGATGCTGTGGTAGACCTTTCGGGACATCAATTCCTGGTTAGCAAAAGTAAATGAATATGAGAGGGCGACAGAAACAATACAACTAATGGACAGAAATTTCATAATTCGATTGGATAATAGTTAATGCCTGAATATTATAATATAACATTGTATTCGCAAGTTGAACCATTTCGTTATGTTAAAAAATTTAGATTGGAGTAGAGAACTTTGGTATGTTCTTTTTTTTGTTTGCCTCGGTTTTACTGTTTGGCCCTTAATGATATATTATATTGGGCAGTCCCTGGGACTATCCTATTTTATAGATTTATCATTAAGAACTTGGGCAGAGGAAAAAGTCTATGGTCCATTATCTTTTTTCAATTTTCGTGCCGGAGGTAGCTTACTTTTATTGTTAACTCCATTTATAGCAGCCAATTCAATTCGATTAATACTTTATTGGGCAAGGAAACAATATTCACACAATCTAGAAATCAATTAATAAAATTTTCCTGATGTTTACAGTAATTTGCATACAATCCATTGATAGAAATAAGTTCTTGGTGGCTTCCATGTTCCATAATTTCTCCTTTATCCAAAAATATAATTTGATCAGCCTCACGTATTGTACTTAGCCTATGAGCTATAATAACAGTCGTTTGTAACTTGGTTATTTGATTTAAAGCGATTTGTATATTTCTTTCAGTTTCAACATCCACACTCGATGTTGCTTCGTCCAAGATTAGTATTGGAGGTGATTTCAAAATCGCTCTTGCCAAAGTAAGTCTTTGTTTTTCTCCCATACTTAGCCTTACTCCTCTTTCACCAATAAGAGTATCTAGACCATGGGGTAGATTTTCTACAAAATTTAATGCATGAGCCATTTTTAACGCATTTAATATTTGATCATCGCTAGAAAATGGGGAGGCCAGTAACAAATTTTCCTTAACAGTTGTATCAAATAGAAATGGATCCTGAGAAACTAAACCAATATTCTTTCTCAGGTCACTTAATGTGAAGTCTTTAACATTTGAATTCCCAATCGAAACGACTCCTTTCTCAACATCATAGTAACGAAGAATGAGGTTTGCTATGGTGCTTTTCCCTGCACCGGTAGGCCCAACTAAGGCGGTAGTCGAACCGGATGGGACTGTGAAATTTAATTTTTTAACTATGGTTTGTCTTTCATCATATGAAAATGTGACATTAGAAAATTTTAGAGAATGATTTTCCATGGGGAATGAAATTGGAATTTGAGGATCATTTATATGAATTTTTTCATCCAAAATCTCAAAAACTCTTTCTCCTGATGCCTTCCCTGCAGAAATCATATTATTAATTGAAACGAGTTGCCTGACAGGTTCATAAAACATGTTCGCATATAATAGAAACGCAAAAAACTGACCTTTTGTAAAAGATGAGTCAGTCTCGAGTAGGTAAGCACCCATTCCAACTACAGCTAATATTCCTAAAGATGATGTGAAACTAGCACTTGGTCCTTGAATTGACCATCTGTACATAGCTTTTAGCGATCTAGATTCTAATTCTTTACTAGAAATTAAAAATCTTTTCTTTTCTCTTTCTTTTAGATCAAAAGAATGAATCAATCGATTTCCTTGAATATCTTCGACGAGTAGCGAATTCAAATCCCCTGATGACTCCCTGACAGCTTTCCAGTTCTTTTTGGAAATTTTAGAATAACGAAATGCCATAACAATCAAAACAGGTAATGGAAGGAAGACAAGAGAGGCTAGTCGTGGTTCCTGAATAAACATCATAATTGTAACTCCGCATAATGTTAAAATAGCAATTACGCCCTGTTCAGTTCCGTCCAGAATAGCTCTTTCAACGTTTTGTACATCTTCCACAACACGGGAGGCAATATCCCCACTTTTTCTTCGATCATAAAAATTAATCGGTAAACTTAGCAGTTTGTCATGAAGGGCCTTTCTTATTTTAAGGATAACCTTCTGTTCAAGTTTGTTATTTACTCTGATCCTAAGACAATTAAAGATTTCCTTAAAAAGAAAAAGACTACCAATAAAAAGAATTCCCTGAAGAAAGATTTTAGAATCTGTAATTCCCTTATCAAAGATTTCATCTAATACTTTTTGTATGGCAGATGGAACTAGCACAGATAAAATTGTAATTATAAATGCTAGAGAAAGGGTAAGAAAAAAAAGAGCTTTATGTTCAAAAATATATGCCGATACGCGACGGATAATTTTTTTGTTTTTGCGTTGTTTCATATGAAATGGTGAAAAGTAAAGAAACCTAATTATATTATTTTGACAAACATTGACGAAAACTTTGAGCAAGGTCCAACCGGTGCGATCCTCCGAGACTTACCATCACCATACCAAGCACACCCTTGCGGTTTATTACACCTTCCAAGGTTTATTGCTAAAATAAAAAAACATTTAGAAGGAGGTCTCCCTAAGAGTTATCAAAGAAATTTTACAAAAGGTTTTGATGGTTTTTTATGCCTCCATTTAGGGGTTGAGCCAGAAAGTGTTATAGAATGCGTGAAAAATGCAGATTCAGATGAGGATTTGGATATTAAATTAAAAAATATTTTCCCTGAAAATTTGGAGGCACATATATGGAATCGAAAAGTTGTTCAGATGGGCATGTCAGACATGGCCCTCGAGAAATTAGAAGAAATAAAAAAAGACTTAGATGCACAAAATAGAATGGATCTACGTTCTTTTGCTGATGTAATTGATTTTGATGAGGGGCGTATAGATTGATTTTATGAATTAAACCCTTTTAACAGTTAGCAGGGTAAGATCATCTTTGTCTGCTGATTCAGTTGAGAATGCATCTAAATCATTCATTAAAGATTGGTTGAAACATAAGGGATCCTCGCTTATGGAATCCGCTAACTTTAAACAAATTCTTTTCATGCCGAACTCTTCATTGGATTGATTTTGTGATTCCGTAACTCCATCAGTAAAGAAAACGAGCATGTCTCCTTTTTCAAAACTACAAGATTGATCTTCAATTACTTCGTCAAATAAATCTGAGGGAACCATTCCGAGTGCCATGCCATTACCCTTTAATTTTGTGACTTTCAATTTATCTTTAGTTACCTTTCCTAATAAGCCAGGCTCGTGTCCAGCTCTTGCATAAGTTATTGTATTAGCATTGGTATCAATTATTGCTAAGACCAAGGTAATGAACATGTCTTCCCTAATTCTTTCTTCTAGGTCATGATTTAATTGCATGAGGATTTCTTTAGGCGATCTTGACTTCTTTACATAATGTCTAAGATTTGTTTGACATAATGCCATTAGCAAAGACGCAGGAACTCCTTTTCCTGAAACATCTGCAACAGAGAATGCAAATTTAGTTGAAGATAATTTATAAAAGTCATAAAAGTCGCCACTTACTTGAGATGAAGGAACATATTGAGTGTCGATTAATAGTCCCTTAAAAGCAGGTGACTCTTTGGCAAGAAAAAGTTCCTGTACGTCTCTTGCTAAGTTTAGGTCAGAGTCCATTCTAGTTTTTTCAACCCGAAGATTCATAGCATCTGCATTTTTGATTGCTAGTGCCGCCTGTTCGGCAAGTGAATTAACAAGCGACAAGTCAGTTTCGCTGAACGCTTGTCCGTTAGAAGGATTCGCAACTACAAGTACGCCAAGAATCTGATCATCATGAATTAAAGGAGAAAAAATAAGGGACCTTAGGATCAAAGAAGGGTCTTCGTGTTTAACTACCCTTGGATCATTTTGTGCAACAGGAACATAGACAGATTTCCCAGTTTTGGCTACTTCGCCAACAATGCCTTCCCCGTCCTCTAAAATTTCAGATGCTAAAATTTTTTCAAGGAAACGAGCACGAGTGTTATTTTTATCGGTAAGATTTCCTTTTAATTTTCGTTGTGGAGGAAAGAGGCCCTCAGTTGCAATACTTTGGAGTTTGCCTCCTGGTAGTTTTTCATAAACGCATGCACTCATCGCACCAGTTGTAATAACAGCGGTGTGTGCTATGCGTTGATAGAGATCTTTTCTGTTAACGCCCTCCCCTATTGCAACAGCGAGGTTATGCATAAAATTAACTACAATTTCTTTTTCCTGTTGCAGCTTAACCTTTTGGTCATGCAAGAGGTTATTTTCAGCTTTTGCTTTTCTGCGGCTATAACTCAACAACACTAACCCAATCACTAGACCGGAAAGAAATAAAAGCAGCGAATTCATGCAAGTATCCTGTTTAAGAGGAATCTTCTAATTTTTGCTCAAGGAACAATACAACATCATTAAACATTCTCGAATTTTTTTCATTAAGTTCCAATAGATTTTTATGAGCTTTGTAAATTATGTCTGGGGTTGCTTGGTTACTTTCTGATTTTGGTATTAAGCTATCTAATTGATTCTTGTTGGTAACAAACTCTGGACTAACATTAGCGATTTTATGGATCCCTAAATTTTGAACAGTTTCAAGATTTCGACCAATTAAATTAACCAAAGTAAGGTGTCCCTGATCATCTAATTTCCTTAACTCCAGCGCTAGGCCAACCAAAATTCCTAAAAATGTGCTGTCCATACTTGTGCAATGATGGAAGTCCACAACAAAACTTTTATTGCTTTCCTCTAGCATCTTGTGGAGAAAAGTGCGGAGGGGAGAGCAATTCAGATATGAAGCTTTTCCATTTATACTGACATAAACCTCATTATTTGCAGTACAAACTTGGTAGATAGAATTTTTGTTCACGCTAAAAAAATATCAATGCCAGAACATTACTGTATGGTATTTCTTTAAAAGTTATTCAGCAACACACATACTAGAAAATAAACTAAACATAATAAACCTCTAGAAGCTATTTTACATTTTCTACAGAACAGACTTTATAGCATTAAAATCGGGCAACTGTTTGGGGTCTTCAGACGACCATGAAAAAGTAATTTGTCCTTCTTTATTTATTACGAATGCAGATCGCATAGAAACCCCTTTGAAGCCTATAAAGTCTTCATACAAAACTCCGTATGATTTTGAGACTTCTTTGTTAAAGTCGCTAAGAAGAGAAAAATTTAGATTTTCTTTTAAGGACATCGCTTCTTGCGTAAAGGGGCTATCAACACTGATTCCGAATACTTTAGCATTTAAATTCTCATATGCAGATAAATCGTCTCTTACCGAACATGCTTCTTCTGTGCATACGCTAGTAAAGGCAAATGGGAAAAAAAGTAAGACAACAGAAGACACGCCTTTATGTGAGTCAAGCGTGACATCGTTGAGGCCTTCTGGCGTTTTAGTTTTTAAGGTGAAATTGGGGGCAGTTGTGCCAACTGATAATGTCATAATAAATGAGAATTTAGGGTTTTGTTAATAATAAATTAGCTAACGGACTTAGTGTTTAAAGCAAGCGCAATAAGTTTATTATTTAAAAGAAATCAAATTCTACGCTCGATGATTATAATCATACATACTATAGTAGCATGTTTTACTGTAGAATAAATGAGTATTAATAATTTGTTATCAAACACAGAAACCATTATTGGTGAAAAAGAATTGAGGGAAAAAGTTGCTCAAGGGAAAAAACTAAAAATAAAATTTGGAGTTGACCCAACTCGCCCCGATTTAACTTTTGGGCATCTTGTTGTTTTTAATAAATTAAAACAGTTTCAAGAGGCAGGACATCAGGCAATTCTTTTGATTGGTGATTACACAGCAAGAATAGGTGATCCAAGTGGCCGTTCTGATATCAGACCGGAATTAACTGAAAAACAAGTTTCAGAAAATGCAGAGACTTACTTAGAGCAGGCATTTAAAATCATCGACCCCCAAAAAACAATTGTTAGAAAAAATAGTGAGTGGTTTTCAAAAATGTCCTTCGCTGATTCTCTTGGTCTGGCAAGAAAAATGACTGTAGCAAGAATGCTAGAAAGGGATGATTTTGAGAAGCGGTATAAAAACAATCAGTCAATTTCGATGGTTGAATTTATGTATCCATTAATTCAGGGATATGACTCGATTATGCTTGATTCAGATGTTGAGATTGGAGGTTCAGATCAATTGTTTAATATGCTCGTTGGTAGATCATTACAAAAGGAAGATTCCAGGGAACCTCAAGTTGTTTTAACTATGCCATTACTTGTCGGTTTAGACGGCGTAAAAAAAATGTCCAAGAGCTATGATAATTATATTGCTTTTAATGATAGCCCTAGGGATATTTTTGGTAAGATAATGTCTATTTCTGACAGTACTATGTGGGATTATTATAAATTATTAGATTTACAAGATAATGATACAATAGAAGTCCTTAAAAAGAATCACCCCATGGAAGTTAAAAAAGAGTTAGCTTGTAAATTAACCGCACTATTTTATGGATTAGAAACCGGGATTAAAGAAAAAGAATCTTTTTCAAATGTATTTACGGAGAGAGAGAATCCCATAGATATGGAGGAATTTTCTTTATCCCTTAATTCATTGTCGTTTAGTAACACAATACTAGATATAATTTACTCTGCTAAATTATTTGATTCCAAGGGTCAAATAAGACGATTAATTCAACAGGGTGCCATTAAATTAGATGGTCAAAAAGTGGATAGCCCGGATCAGATGATTTCGAGTTCCGATGGTAAAAAAGAATTTATCATTAAGGCCGGTAAAAAGATTTTTTTAAAGGTTGTTAGTTAGGAAAGATTTTTTAAGAAAAGGTGCGGTTTGACTTTTTGAATGTGAAGTTATTTTTTTGACCGTTCCTTTGCAGATTACTTTTCCTCCGTCCTTACCTCCTTTTGGACCGAGTTCAAATAGAAAGTCAGCTTCGGCTATGATGTCAATATCGTGTTCAATTACGATCACGCTATTTCCTCCATCTACAAGTTTGTGTAATAACGATATGAGTTTTTTACAGTCTGTTGTATGTAAGCCGATTGTTGGTTCTTCCAAAATATAAAGGTTAGGTTTGGATTTTTTTAATCTTTTATACTTTTGTTTATCAATTCCATTCGCTAGCTCAGCAGCAAGTTTTAATCTTTGTGATTCTCCTCCTGATAATGTTGGAGAGATCTGGCCGAGTTTTATGTAACCTAGTCCAGTTTCAACCATTAAGGAAAAAGTTTCGTGAAGCATATGGTCAAATTTAAAAAATTCTGCCGCTTCCTCAAAAGTGAGCTCAAGAATTTCAAAGATATTTTTGGAATTCCATGTTAAATTTAGAATGTCATTTCTATACCTTTTACCTTCGCATTCTGAACATATAATATAAGAGTTAGGCAGAAAGTTCATTTCAACTTTTATTCTTCCTGCACCTTTGCATAATTCACACCGACCACCTTTTACATTAAAGGAAAAGTGGCTTGGAGAAAAGCCGCGTGCTTTTGCTTCAGGTAGAGATGAAATCATCGTTCTTATTTGATTCCAAACTCCAAGGTATGTGGCAGGTGTTGACCTTGGAGTTTTACCAATCGGACTTTGCGTTACTTCAATTAACTTACTAAAGATATGTCCGTTGTGGATTGTCCCGTGCTCCAGAACGAGTTTTTTTGAATTTTCGTTGATTGCTTTTCTAACTGCATCAGCAAGAAAACCCCTTATTAAACTTGATTTTCCTGAACCTGAAACACCACAGCAAACACTCAATTTTTCAGTTGGTATTGCTAGAGATATATTCTTAAGGTTCCTAAAATTAACATTTTCAATTTTAAGCCAGTCTGATGTTTTTTCGGAAAAACTTTTAGCGGGTAGATTGCGCCAATTACCACGAATTGGATGTTTAATTCCATTATGCAAATAATCAATTGTAGCCGAATTGGAATTTAACTTAATTTCACTGGGTTTACCAATTGCTGTAATATTTCCTCCTTTAATTCCAGCTTCAGGTCCAATATCGATAAGTAAATCAGCTTGTGAAATAGTTTCCGGATCATGTTCTACAACAATTAACGAATTCCCTTTTTTTTGTAAATTTCGCAAGGAGTCGATAAGTTTTTTATTATCTTTAGGATGTAAGCCAATAGATGGTTCGTCTAGAACATAAAGCACCCCAGAAAGATTTGAACCCAACTGAGCGGATAGCCGGATTCTTTGTGCTTCACCACCGGAAAGCGAAGACGTTTCTCGATTTAAAGATAAATAATTTAACCCGACATTGTTCATGAAATGGAGTCTTTCAAGTACTTCAGGAACAATCGCAGATGCGATTAATTTATCACGCGGATCAAGCTTTAGGGATTTTAGAAAACAGATTATTTCATCTGGGATAAACGATAGTAATTTGGGAAGGGAGACTAACTTGTTTCCCTTCCCCTTAAGCACAATATTTCGGCTAATTTGATTCAATCGTTCACCCTTACATTCAGGGCAAATGTCTCCGTTCTCCAGACTCCACCAGTCACCATTAGCAGGCAAATCGTCTTTCATCCAATCATAAATTCTACCGTATCCACGGCAGAATACACACCACCCTCTTTGTGAGTTCCATGATAAAAGACTTGGTTCAAGTTCTGGATAAGATTCTCCACTAACCATGTCTACCCTAGATGTGGAAAACCAAAATTTATTTTGACTTGTCGAACTAGCGATAAGAACTCTTCCTTTACCAAGCTTCAAGGCTTCTAAAATATTTTTTTTAAGACTTTGCTTTGTTGGTATTTGTTCCCACTCAGATAAGAGAATTTCCACATTATGAACTCGGTACCGGTCAAGTCCCTTAAAACCACTTGTTTCATATAATTCATCATCGCACCTTACGATATTGTATCCCTTTTCTGCTGCCCAGTTTACTGCTGGTTTATGATGTCCTTTTCGGTTTGAAACAAGTGGGGCAAGTAAATAGACAGGCGAATGCTTTGTCGGTTTAAGTTTCTTTAGCGATCTTTCAACCTGAGCTACAATTTGAGATTCTGATGCAATTGATAATGGGTTTCCGTCGCGAACGCTTAATTGAATTCCTAGTCTAGAGTATAAAAGACGAAGAAACTGGGCGATTTCAGTTATAGATCCGACAGTGGATTTTTTAGAACCCCTTGTAATTCTTTGTTCTATCGCAACGGTGGGAGAAATTCCTGAAATGCTGTCAATCAAAGGTTTTCCAATTTGTTCAATAAATTGCCTCTCATAAGACGACATAGATTCCATACCCCTTCTCTGACCTTCAGCAAAAATTACATTAAATGCCAGGGATGATTTTCCTGATCCAGATGGTCCAGTTATCACGACAAATTTATTAGATGGAATGGAAAGAGAAATGTCATTTAAGTTGTTTTCATTCGCCCCTTTGATTTCAAGTTTTCGGTTAAAAGTTAATGCGCTTGATGATTTATATTTAGAATTCTGCATAAAATCATGATTGAGGATTTGTGCAGTGGGTGTTTTTAATTTTGCTATCTTTGATGGAGGACCAGAGGAAATAATCTTACCACCGTTTCTCCCCGCTTTTGGTCCAAGCTCAATTATCCAGTCAGATTGGGCAAGAATGTGAGGATGATGTTCCACAACAAACAAAGAATGACCGGTTTCGACAATGTGTTGTAAACTTTCTGCAAGAAGGCTTACATCCTGTAAATGTAACCCTGTTGTTGGTTCATCAATTATAAGAAGTGATGGCTTGGATCCTTTTTTTAAAGTAGTCATATATTTGACCAGCTTTAGCCTTTGTGATTCCCCGCCTGAAAGAGTATTTAAAGGTTGTCCAAGCTTTAAATACCCGAGACCTATTTTTTGGAGCGATTTAAGCTTACGAAAGGTTTTGGGTAGATTTTTAAAACATTCAATTGCTTCATCAATAGTAAGTCCAAGAACATCTGTTAAATTTAATCCGTCCAGACGCACTTGCAGAATGTCGTCTTTAAACCTCTTTCCATTACAATAATTACATGGAATTTGAATATCAGATAGAAATTGCATTTCCACCGACTCATAACCCAACCCAGCGCAAACACTGCATCTTCCGTTTCCAGTATTGAATGAAAAGTCACCGCTGACAAAACCAAGTTTTTTAGCTGTTCTGTCCGCCCAAAGGCTTCTTTTATTGGATTCCATGCATCGGTGTAAAGAACAGGGTTCGACCTCGGAGTGCGTACCACAGAACTTTGATCGATTAAAACGATTTCCTCGAAATCAATATCTGATGTAACATTACTTTTTTTCCCGCGGTTTTGTAAACCCTTGTAGATTATATCATGCACAAGGGTTGATTTACCTGAACCAGAAACTCCAGCGATACAAACCATACCGGTTAACGGTAATTTAACCGACAATCTCTGAATGTTGTACTTAGATGCAGATTTTACGGTAAGATGAGGTGAATTTTTTAAATTTGTATATGTCTTCTTTTTTAAAAAATAATTCACTCGATTTTTGGAAATCCACTTTCCGGTGAC
>Ga0181564_10004616_pt1 | contig 11579 bp, 9 predicted proteins | sample 011ome_24_FD_134512 | JGI IMG/M metagenome (GOLD analysis project Ga0181564, IMG submission 134512) | Coastal salt marsh microbial communities from the Groves Creek Marsh, Skidaway Island, Georgia - 011513CT metaG (megahit assembly) | ecosystem: Environmental > Aquatic > Marine > Intertidal zone...
GATCAGCAAAAGGAAAACGTTAATTCTAGTCAAAAGCACACCGGAATATTAACATTTACAGAGCCATTAAGTAAAAAAATTAAATTAGAGATGGAATACGAGTACAGGTACGAGTTATCAGACTTAAGCATAACTTCTTTTAATAATGTTAATGGTGAGTACACAGAATTGGTTTCTGAAAACTCGAATATTTTCAAAAACATTCGTCAAGAAAACAAAGCGGGAGCGAAGTTTATTTACGAAACAAAAAAGCATGTTTTCAATGTTGGTAGTCGTTTACGTAATGTGGCAATCTCAAATGAGAATTTAATTTCGGACACATTAATCCTTCAAGACATTAATAACCTCCTGCCGAATTTTAGCTACAAATACAAGCCCAGCCGAAGTAAAAGTTTGTCTTTTGCTTACAATACTGCATCTTCTCAACCTTCAATTTCTGCTTTGCAACCTATTCAAGATAATGCCAATCCAAACAGAATTTCTCTTGGTAACCCTAATTTAAGGCCGGATTATAGTCATTCTTTCAATGTAAATTTTAATTCCTGGTCTCCATTAACTGCAAAATATGTGTGGACAGGAATCAATTTCTCGGTTACTGAAAATGCGTTTACCAATGCAACCAATTATGATTCTTTTGGTAGAACAATAGCGCAAACTGTAAATGTGGATGGTAATCAATTTGGAAGTTTATACGGAGGAGCAAGTTTTCCAATCTATAAAAGGATACTGAAGCTAATGCCAAATGTTAATGGTTCATATAGTAAGTATACCAGTTTTATTAACGATGCCGAAAATCTGACAGAAAACACAGCTATTGCGGGAGGGCTTAAATTGGAATTAGATTTGGATTCTTTAGATATTTCCGTTGGGAATAATTTTTCTTACAATGAAGCAAATAGTACTTTTTACAACAATACACCATTTACAATACAGAGGTATACAGCATATGTAAAGTGGCAGTTGCCATTTCACTTTATGTTGAAGTCAGATGTTTCCTACACTATTAATTCTCAGTTGTCAGAAGGGTATAACCTGAATTTTCTAATTTGGAATGCTGAAATTAGTAAAGCATTTTTGGAAACGGAAAACCTAATTTTATCCATTATTGGGAATGATATATTAAATCAAAATATTATTGCCCAACGCCAAATAAATGGTAATGTAATAACAGATAATAGAACTACTATTATTAGTCGATATTTTTTGTTGAAGTTGACAATGAAGTTTAATAATAACAAAACTAAAGAAAAAGATCCGCAGGGTTGGCATTAAGATATGAGAGTATTTATTATTGGTTTATTGATTTTAATAAGTCTTGCCGGTACAGGCCAGATAAGATCGGGTAAGATTGTTTTTGAAAGAAGAACAAACTTGTTAAAGAAATATTCAGATAGCCGAATGAAAGCTTGGCTAAAGGATAAAAAAATAAAAATTGATATGTTCGAAATGTACTTTAATGATACGATGTCAATTTTTAAACCGCAAGAAACTGATTTGGTAGAACAAATGGATTGGGCTACTATGAAGAATACAGTCTATCAAAATCTAAAGAAAAATCAAAGAATGTCAATATTGCCTGTTTGGGGTGATAATGTTTTTGTATCTGATAGTTTGAAAAAAAGAGAATGGAAAGTGACTTCAAGTATGCGAAAAATTGCGGGATATGATTGTCGAAGAATGATCTGGGAAAAGGATGATACAACAAGAATCCATGCTTGGTACACGGAAGAAATTATGCCTAGTATAGGTCCCGAAAGTTTTTGTGGTTTACCTGGAACTATATTAGGTTTGGCTACTGAAGATGGAGGAGTGGTTTATTTTGCTAAGACTGTTGAAGTAGGAGTTGATAACATTAAGGAATATATTCCCGAATTTCCCGCAAAAAAAATAAAGACAGAAGAAGAGCTTCGAAAAGACATGGCAGAAAAGTTTGGAGATAAACCTTGGGGAAAACAAGTAATGGAAGGTCTTTTTGCTTGGTAAAAGTATTGTTTTATTAATTTCAAATCAAAATTTCTTTTATCAGTTTAGAACCTTTCTCAATAATTTAAGTAAAAAGTCTTACATTTATTGATAATAAAATTTAAAATTCTATTTATGAAAAAGTTAGTTCTAGTTTTACTTACGTTTTTTAGTATGAATTATTTTGCTCAAATTACATTGGAAGATGGTAAGGATTGGGCCAAAAATAATGGAGTTACATTAAACTCAAATTTATCTAATTATATTGGGAAAGCTGGTTTTGCAGCGCCTATTGTAATTACTAGAGATGCCGGTTTGATGATTATAGGAGAAGGTTTTGAAGGGAAATCTAAAGGAGCTAAATTGGTTTTTTTAAATGAAAAGAAAGAAGTTATTTGGTCTCACTTTTTTGGATCAAAAAATGACAACACAGAAGCACAAAGTATAATTGAAGACAGAACAGGGTATTTTTATGTTTTTATGGAGGCGCACAATAAGTTAGACGAAACAGATACTAGAGAAAGAGTTGTCAAGGTGAATGCAAGAGGGGAAATTCAATGGGACTATGCTTTAGAAGAAAAAGAAGAACATTACCACCGTCATTGTAATTATGTTAAATTGGATGAAGATGGAAAGCGTTTGGTATTGTTTGGAACGGTTCAACCAGATAAAGTTGCAATCGAAAACAATGAACATTACTCATGGAAAGCGAAATTGGATGGTAATGGAAAATTGGATTCTGAAATAGGTGAGCTTATAAAAGATTAACGTAATAATATTTTCCTAGTAAATACCTTTTTGGGAATCTTTGAGAATGAGGTTTTATTTTATTAAGATTACTTAAGGCAGCTTTTAGACCCTATTCTGGTTCATTGATTCGCGCTTAATAGAGTTAAAATGTAATTACCCTATGAAAAAATCATTTTTTACTATTTTCTTATCCTTTTTTATTACTAATGGTCTTAGTGCTGCAGAGGTTACTGTAAATCATACTGTTGAAAAAAATTCAGAAAAGAATGAGTACAAAGTTACATCTGTTTTCTCAGGTGCTTCTAATGCTGAATTTGCAAAAGTTTCTTTTAAAATTCCGGAAGGAGTAAATGTAATCACTCCCTCGTCTGGAGGTAATGTTTCTAAAAAAGAAAGTGATGGAATTTCCTTTTACGCATTTTCTGTGGGAGATGAAGGGGTAACAACGGTTTTTTACATACAACCTTCGATTATGCAAGATATTTCCATTGGAGTGAAGTTTGTTTATGCCGTTGGAGAAAGTAAAATGAATCCAAATATTGAAGACTTGGTTATTTCAATAGAGTCAGAAGATTATGCCTCTTATCAAGGTGCTACACCTGAAGATAATTCCTTTGTGATTAAGGACTTAAGTGATAAAACTTCCTATGCTTTAGTGGTTGCAGAGAATAAAGAAACGGCAGAGATCCTGGAAAACAAAGAAAACAAAGAAAACAAAGAAGAAAAAGAAAACAAAGGAGACAAAGAAGGCATGGAAAACATAGAGCGCCCAACGGATAATGGTAATTATTCTATTCAGTTATTATCTCTTTCAGATTACAGCGACAGAAGAGTTATGGAATTTTGTATTAAACATAAGCTTAAAACAGGTGATTTGATTAAAAGAAATGTAGGTAATCTAACCAAGGTGTCAATTGGTACTTACAGTTCTAAAGAGGCTGCAAACTTAGCTAAGAAGAAAATGATTTCTGGAGATGCCCTCTTGGATGATGCATTTGTAGTCAAACTTAATTAATTGGCATTCACTCATCATAAGGTAATTCATTAACTTTGCTAAAATCCTTTCTATTGATAAATGGATGAGTACTAAGGGCAGTTATTTTGTGAATTACATTGTTCTTGTTTAGAATTATTATAATTTACAAAAAATTTAGAAATCGATTTGGAACACGTAGTAATTATTGGAAATGGCATCTCGGGAGTTACTGCTGCTCGTCACATCCGTAAATTAAGCAACAAGCGGATTACGATTGTTTCTGCCGAAACCGATTATTTCTTTTCTAGAACTGCTCTTATGTATGTTTACATGGGGCATATGAAATTTGAACATACGCAACCTTACGAAAATTGGTTTTGGGAAAAGAACAGAATTGAATTGAAAAAAGGATTTGTTGAATCCATAGATTATAGTTCTAAGAAATTAAGTTTGTCTGGAGGAGACCAATTTACTTATGATAAACTAATATTAGCGGTTGGCTCCAAGCCAAATAAATTTGGTTGGCCAGGCCAAAATTTAAAAGGAGTTCAAGGATTGTATAGTAAACAAGATTTGGACCTAATGGAAGAGAATACTTCCAGACACAAAGTAGATAGAGCTGTTATAGTTGGAGGAGGGCTAATTGGTGTTGAAATGGCTGAAATGCTTCATTCTAGAAATATATCTGTTTCTTTCTTTGTAAGAGAAGACAGATTTTGGGGTAATGTACTTCCACTAAAGGAAGCAGCTATTGTAGAAGATCACTTGATTAAAAAGGGAGTTGATCTGCGTTTTAATACGGAGTTGAAAGAAATTATTTCCGATGAAAATGGACGTGTAAAAGCGGTAATTGCATCTACTGGAGAAGAATTAGCTTGTCAGTTTGTTGGCTTAACTCCGGGAGTGTCGCCAAATATAGATTTCTTAAAAGATTCTGATTTAGAAACCGAAGAAGGTATTGTTGTTAATCAATTTCTAGAAACGAATCAGACCGATGTTTATTCAATTGGTGATTGCGCGCAGTTTTCAAAACCACTAGCAGGAAGAAAAAAAATAGAGCAAGTTTGGTATACAGGTCGTATAATGGGAGAAACAGTTGCGCAAACTATATGTGGAAACAAACTAGCCTACAAACCAGGTCATTGGTTTAACTCTGCTAAATTTTTTGATATAGAATACCAAACTTATGGTTGCTTAAATTCAAAGCTCCAAGAAGATGAAACAAACTTTTATTGGGAGCATAAAAATGGTAAAATGTGCATGCATTTTGTATTCGATAAAGCGTCAAGAAAGTTTTTAGGTCTTAATACTTTAGGAATTAGAATACGACATGAAGTAATGGATCGTCATTTAGATGCTGATGCAACTATTGATAAAGTAATGGAGCAGCTAAAAGATGCTAATTTTGATCCAGAATTTTATAGGTTATACGAAGATGAAATTGTTGCAAAATTCAATCAAGAGCAGGGTACAAAAATTACCGTAAAAAAGAGAAGTTGGAAACGAATTTTAGGCTTAGGGTAGTATGAAGAACTTAAGAAATATTGGTTTGGTAATCTTCCTTGGAGGTTTTTCAATTTTTATTACATCTTTATTTGTAGGTACTTATAAAATTTCAGATGATAAGTTAAAGGCACTCTATGATGCTACAGAAGAAATTGACAAAGGCGATACCATAGCTGGAAGTTTGACAAAGACTGCTATTGAATTGCATATCTTGGATAAAGAATTTAGTAATCAATTTTCATTTAGTTCACATTTATCCGATCTATTCAATAAATCAAATGCTGTAATTGCGGAATCATTTGCTGAAAAAGATGGAATAACCGCTAATGAAGTTGAGAAAATTTATGATTTAGCAATTGTAGATGGTAAGGTAATATATAGTAAGGATGTTGTTGAAAGAGTTTTTTTTGATAATAATAAGAAGCAAAAGTTATTGATAGCTAATACTAGCTGGATGTTCAAGGAAAGTAAATCGTATGAAAAGGTTGCTGACTTTAAAAAGGATTTTGAAAAGAAACTCAAAGGAATAAATGGAAAATTAAGAGAGAAATATTTTGTCTGGGATAATAAATATTCTCGATTTGATTTAGTTAAAGCATCTTCAAATGGACCAATTACAGATAATAAAGGGCTATTTTTATTCTTAACATTTGGTCTTTGTATTATCGGTGCACTAATGTATATCCTACCAGGGGCAATTTTAATGGGTGGTCCTGGAATTAAAAACAATGGCGTTTACCATGATGCTGCAACTAACAGAGGCTGGATTGGAATCTTGGCTTTTCTTTTCTTGATCTTTTTTTATATACTACTGTATTTTTACCCGTGGCTAATTGTTCCTTGGACAAGTATAGTAGATCCTTTCAAAGGTTTGTTTGTTGAGGGAGCTTCAGCATCTCAATGGTTCTTATATGGTGTTTTATACACAGTTTCTATGTGTGTAATGGGAATAAGGATGTTTATCAAGTACCGCCATAATCGCTATCAGATAGTTAGAACTGCTAGCGTGTTATTTTTCCAAATAATTTTTGCTTTTCTGTTAGTAGAAATTCTACCCTTATTTGATTTACCTGCGATGGACTTGAAAAATGCATGGCCATTGGATTATGATATGTTTTTTGACTGGAATGTAAAAGGTCACTTTGATTCAGGAACAGTAGGAATATTTATGTTTGTTTGGGGGGTTGTTTTGAGTGCAATAGTTATTCCCGTCATGGTTTACTTTTATGGAAAAAGGTGGTATTGTTCATGGGTTTGCGGATGTGGAGGCTTAGCTGAGACTTTAGGAGATCCCTACAGGCAACTATCCGATAAACGATTAATTACGTGGAAAATCGAAAGATGGATGATTTATGGTGTATTTCTGTTTGCAATAATCATGACCATATACGCCGGTTATCATTCTTACAATGAGGTAAATTATCCAGAAATGAGTAGCAAAGATGTATTATTCGGAATGTCTGCCTATAATATTAGAGAATGGTATGGGTTTTTAATTGGGTCAATTTTTGCCGGAGTTATTGGAACGGGTTTTTATCCAATTCTTGGGAATAGAGCTTGGTGTCGATTTGGTTGTCCGTTAGCTGCTTATATGGGAATAGTTCAACGATTCAAATCTCGATTTAGAATTACTACCAATGGCGGTCAATGTATTTCTTGCGGAAATTGTTCTACTTATTGTGAACAAGGGATTGATGTTCGAGCTTACGCTCAGAAAGGACAAAACATTATAAGGGCTTCTTGTGTAGGATGTGGTGTTTGCTCTGCTGTTTGTCCTAGGGGAGTTCTTAACTTAGAAAACGCTCCTAATACTGATGGTTCTCGAATGGAAGCTCCTGAAGTAATTCTAGGCAATGAAGGATTGAAAGAGTTTTTAAATAAATAATAATTACGGTCTTTTATTAATGATTCAAAAACCAACTATCGATGTAGTAATTCCCGCCTTTAACGAACAAGAGTCAATTGTGTACGTCTTAAAAGATATGCCGATGAATTGGGTTCGAGAGGTGGTAGTGGTTAATAATAATTCTGTTGACGATACTGTAAAAAGAGCTTCTGTAAATGGCGCAACTGTTTTGGACGAACCTCGCCAAGGATATGGATATGCTTGTCTAAAAGGAATAGAATATTTAAAGAATAAATCTAATCGCCCAGATATAATTGTTTTTATGGATGCTGATTATTCAGATTACCCTGAAGAATTACCCCTAGTAGTTCAACCAATTATAGAAAACGATATGGACATGGTAATTGGGTCAAGAGCTTTGGGAGAAAGGGAAAAGAAATCCATGATGCCACAACAGATATTTGGTAACTGGTTGGCAACGCGATTGATACGATTGTTTTATGGGGCAAGATTTACAGATTTAGGTCCATTTAGAGCGTTGAAGTTTGAGAAGCTTTTAGATTTAAATATGCAAGACACTACTTATGGTTGGACGGTTGAAATGCAAGTAAAAGCTGCGAAAAGAAAGCATAAGTTTTGTGAGGTAGCTGTTAATTATAGGGAAAGAATAGGTGTTTCGAAAGTGACTGGGACAATAAAAGGAACTATTTTAGCCGGATACAAAATAATATTCACAATATTTAAGTACGTTTTTAAAAAGTAACATGGAATTCGTTGTAATTGGATTATATATCTTCTTTTTGAGTTTTATTTTGCTTTATGCACTTGCAGAACTCAACCTAACATTTGTTTATTTAAGAGATAAATGGAAAAATAGAGGAGATCAAGAAAAGTCTTTTGATAATGATGAAGATAAACCTATAGTGACAATACAACTTCCCGTTTACAATGAATTTTATGTAGTTGAACGCTTAATCGATGCAGTTTCTAATTTTGATTGGCCAATAGAAAAGTTAGAAATTCAAGTTCTGGATGATTCCAATGATGAAACAGTAGATATTATAGCCAATAAAGTAAAGGAGCTGCGTAAGAAAGGAATTGACATTAAACAGTTAATTCGACCTAACAGAGAAGGATTTAAAGCAGGAGCTTTGGCTTATGGAATGGACTTGCTTAGGGGAGAGTATGTGGCTATTTTTGATGCTGACTTTGTTCCAGAATCAGATTTTTTAAATAGAACGATACCCTATTTTTATGACAAAAATATTGGAATGGTGCAGACTCGCTGGGGTCATTTGAATAGAGATTATTCTATTTTAACCAAGCTACAGGCATTTGCATTAGATGCGCATTTTAAAGTTGAACAAAGAGGAAGGAATGCAGGCGATCACTTTATAAATTTTAATGGAACTGCTGGGATTTGGAGAAAAAAAGCCATCGTTGACGCTGGCGGTTGGCAATCAGATACGTTGACAGAAGATCTAGATTTAAGTTATAGGGCACAATTAAAAGGATGGAAGTTTAAGTATTTAGAAGGTGTTGAATCTCCAGCAGAACTGCCTGTAACAATGACCGCTCTGAAAAGCCAACAGTTTAGATGGAGCAAAGGAGCTGCTGAATGTACAAGAAAGAACTTGGGTAAAGTACTAATTAAAAGAGGTATTGGGTTGAAAACAAAACTCAATGCTACTTTTCATCTTTTAAATAGCTTTTTATTTATTTGTATTATGTCTTTGGTTTTGTTAAGTATTCCAGCTATGTTGGTTATTAATCAATTTCCTCGGTTTGATGATCTGTTTAGAAACTCTCTCTCCTTTTTCTTTATTACCACAATAATACTAGGAATAATTTATTTTGTATCCAATAAGTCCGCAGCAGATAATTTTAGCGTTGCTTTATTCAAGTTTATTCTTTTTTTTCCATTGTTCCTAGCTTTAACTATGGGGATAGGTTTCTACAATGCAATTGGAGTAGTGGAGGGGTATTTGGGAAAGAAGTCTCCATTCATTAGAACGCCTAAATTTAATGTTACTACAAAATCTGATTCCTTAAAGGCAAATAAGTATGTGATTTCTTCATTCAATCCTATGGCAATTTTCGAATTTCTTCTTGTGCTTTATGCAGGATATGGAATATATGTAGCATTAAAGTTTGAGAACTATTATATGCTTGGGTTTCTAATTATGATTGCAATAGGATTTAGTTATACAAGTTTTTACACGGTAAAACATGCTTCAGCTGCTAAATAGGCGAACAGTTATAGTTGCTTTGGTGGGTATAATCACTCTTTTCTTTTTTGGTTATTATATGACACGGGATGAAGAGTTTTATTTACTAATTGTTTATTCTGTTCTAACCTTTTTATTGCTTTCTATATATCCTATTTGGAAATCAGGTTTGATACCAAAGCTTGGATTTAAACAGGTATTGCTTATCGGGCTTTTATTTAGGCTTGTATTACTTTTTTCAGTACCTAACTTAAGTAATGATTACTTCCGTTTTATATGGGATGGAGAGTTAATTTCAAATGGATATAACCCTTATAAGTTCAAACCAGTGGATCAGAAGTTTGATAGTCCGAAAGATGAAATTAGATTGAAGGATAGGGTTTATTACAAATTAAATTCCAAAGAGTATTACTCGGTCTATCCACCTGTAGATCAATTTTTCTTTGGTATAGTAGCTTATGCTTCTGGAAATAATTCATTTCAATTCATAGTCTTGTTGAGGTTATTACTTATTGGTTTTGACATTGGTGTTATTCTCATTTTAGCTAAACTATTAAAGTGGTTTAATAAAAAGAGAGAGTTAGTTGTTCTATATGCATTAAACCCTCTGGTTGTTACGGAGCTTACCGGTAACTTACATTTTGAAGGTGTTACCTTATTCTTTGTGTTAACTTCTATATGGTTTGTCATTCAAAAAAGACATATTCAGGCTGGATTATTATATGCCTTGGCAATTTGCACAAAGTTGATTCCTCTAATACTGTTACCGTTTTTCATTTTTAGAATGAATTGGAAACCTCTAATTGTGTTTTATACTGTTATTGGCCTCTTTACGGTAATGCTATTTGTTCCATTTTCAGATGTGAATCTATTCGAGACAATGGGATCCAGTATTGGTTTGTATTTCCATTCATTCGAATTTAACGGAAGTATTTATTACCTATTCAGGGAAATTGGTTTTAAGATTTATGGTTATAATCAAATTGAAAATATCGGTAAAATTGGACAAGTAATAGTTCTAATTTCTTCAATTATTCTTCTTATAAAAAATCGCCATAGAAAAGAATTTAATAATATGTTTATCTTTTTTGTTTGGATGTTGCTCATCTACTATGCGGTAGCGTCAATCGTACATCCTTGGTATATTATATATCTTTTAACTTTCTCTATTTTAACAAACTTAAAATTTCCTTTGATATGGAGTTTTGTTGTAGTGCTAAGTTATTACGCTTATAAAGATATAGGTACAGTAGAAGAAAATTATTGGTTAATAGGTGTGGAGTATATTATTCTGCTATTTGCAATTATTTGGGATTTGAAAAATGGTCTTCGCGGAGTTACTTTTTACTCCAAGGATGGTGATCCATAATAACTTGTTTTAAGAAACTTCTATCTAAGTGTGTATATATTTCGGTGGTGGTAATGGATTCGTGTCCTAGCATTTCTTGAACGGCTCTTAAATCAGCTCCACCTTCAACTAAATGTGTCGCAAATGAATGTCTAAAGGTATGAGGGGAGATACTTTTTCCCAACCCAATCTTTTCTGCTAGTTGTTTTATTATGGTGAAAATCATAACCCTTGACAATGATTTTCCTCTTCTATTCAAAAAAGCATAATCTTCAAATCCTTTTTGTATTGTTTGATGAACGCGTACTTCGTTAATATAAATTTTTAATTGTTTCAATGCTTTTCCTCCTATAGGAACAAGTCTTTGTTTATCTCCTTTCCCAATAATTCTTACAAAACCTTCTTCCCAAAATATTTCGGATAGTTGCATTGTAGTAAGTTCTGTTACACGAAGACCACAACCGTAAAGTGTTTCAAGTATAGCTAAATTCCTTTCTCCTTGGGCATTACTTCTATCAATCGCGTTTATTAGAGAGTCAACTTCATCAACGGAAAGAGTGTCCGGTAGTTTTCTTCCGAGTCTTGGTGATTCAAGTAATTCAGAAGGGTCTACTTTTATCATATCTTCTAAAATCAAGTATTTAAAGAAAGACTTTATTCCTGAAATTATTCGGGCTTGGCTTCTTGCAGACAAACCAATTTCATTTATCCATTTAATAAAATTCTGTAAATCATCAATTGATACAGAACTAATGGTTTTATCTATTTCTAAAATTTGCTGAAAATAGTTATCTAATTTACAAACATCGCGCAAGTAATTAGAAATAGAATTATCTGAAAGTGAACGTTCTAATTTAAGATAAGCCTTAAAGCCCGCTATTGCACTATGCCATGCCATTATTGCTGTTAAAGAAGCAATTGAATAAAGATATAATATTTTTTATGAAAAGACTTGCAAATACA
>Ga0181564_10004625_pt1 | contig 11575 bp, 3 predicted proteins | sample 011ome_24_FD_134512 | JGI IMG/M metagenome (GOLD analysis project Ga0181564, IMG submission 134512) | Coastal salt marsh microbial communities from the Groves Creek Marsh, Skidaway Island, Georgia - 011513CT metaG (megahit assembly) | ecosystem: Environmental > Aquatic > Marine > Intertidal zone...
ATGGCGCAGCTGTGCGAGGACGGCAAGGGCGAGGGCGAGTTCCAGAAGGTGAAGGTGTACACCATCAACCCGCTCGCGCTGTCCAACGACGAGATTTACGGGTGCTTCGACCCGGCGTCGCACGAGTGGACGGACGGGATCCTCGCGCGGCTCATGCGCAACATCTGCAAGGACGAGAGCCCCAACCAGAAGTGGACGCTGTTCGACGGGCCCGTGGACACGCTGTGGATCGAGTCCATGAACACGCTGCTGGACGATAACAAACTGCTCACGCTCCTCTCCGGCGAGCGCATCATGATGTCGCCGCAGGTGTCCATCCTGTTCGAAGTGGAGGACCTGAGCCAGGCCTCGCCCGCCACGGTGTCGCGCGCGGGCATGATCTACCTCAACGTCGAGGACCTGGGGTGGTGGCCCTTCGCCACCTCGTGGCTCGCCGGGCTGGAGCAGCGACACGACGCGGACGGGAAGGGCGACAAAGCGCTCAAGCCCGCGGTGCACGCGCTCCTGACCAAGTGGATGGAGCCCGCGCTGGAGTTCCGGCGGCTGAAGTGCGCGCAGCTGGTGGAGACGGACAAGCTCGCCGCGGTGCGGCAGTTCACCACGCTGTTCGACGCTTTGAAAAATGATTCGAGCGCGTCGGGCCTCGACCCGTCGCTGTACCCCGCGGACGACCCCGAGCAATACCTCGCGATGGTGGAGAAGAGTTTCGTGTACGCGCTGACGTGGTCGGTGGGCGCGTCGCTGGACGACGAGAGCCGCAAAAAGTTTGACACGTTCGTGCGCGACTTGGACTCGAGCGTCCCGGCGAAGGACACCGTGTACGAGTACTTCGTGGACGCCAAGACCAGAGACTGGGCGCCGTGGGAGTCGAAGCTGGCGGCGTACAAGCCCCCCGAGGACACGCCTTTCTTCCGCATCATGGTGCCCACCGTGGACACGACGCGCACGAAAGCCGTGGCGCTGACGCTGGCGGCGATGCGATCGCACGTGCTGGTGGTTGGGCGCGTGGGCGTCGGCAAGTCCATGGTGGCGACGAAGTGCCTCGAGGAGCTGCCCGACGGCTACGCGAGCTGCGTGGTGAACTTCTCCGCGCAGACCTCCAGCAACTCGCTGCAGGACGTCATCGAGGGCAAGCTCGAGAAGCGGAGCAAGGGCACGTTCGCGCCCCCGGGCGGGAAGCGGATGGTGGTGCTGTGCGACGACTTCAACATGCCGCAGAAGTCGGCGTTCGGGTTCATGCCTCCGCTGGAGCTCCTCAAGCTGTGGGCGGACAACGGCTTTTGGTACGACCGCGGCAAGCAGGAGGTGAAGAACATCCGCGACATCCAGCTCATGGCGTCGATGGCGCCGCCGGGCGGCGGCCGCAACGCGTTTTCGCAGCGCATCATGTCCGTCTTCGCGACGATCAACATGACCAACCCCAGCGACGCGCAGCTGCACCGCATCTACGCCACGTTACTGAACCACCACCTGCGCGATTTCGACGACTCGCTTAAACCGCTGGGCGACCCCGTCGTCAAAGCCACGGTGGAACTGTACGCCTCCATCGCCGAGGAGCTCCTGCCGACGCCGAGCAAGTCGCACTACCTGTTCAACACGCGCGACCTCGCGAAGGTGATCCAAGGCACGATGCAGACCACGAAGCGGTACTACGCCGAGAAGGATCAGATCCTTCAGCTGTGGTGCCACGAGTGCTTCCGCGTGTTTGGCGATCGCATGTGGGACAAAAACGACACCGCCTGGCTTAAGAACCAGCTCGATCAGAAACTGTTGCACGTGCTGGGAAGCTCCTGGGAAACGCTGTTCGAGCCGTTTTACGGCGAGTGTCCGCCGTTCGTCTCGTTCATGCGCGCCGACGTGGACGACCCGCCGTACGAAGCCGTGGTGGACCCCCGGCGTTTGAAGGACCACCTCGCCGAGAAGCTGGAGGAGTACGCGATCGAGCCGGGGAACACGGCGATGGACCTCGTGTTGTTCCGCGACGCGCTCATGCACGTCTGCCGCGTGCACCGCGTGCTGTGCCAGCCCCGCGGCAACGCGCTGCTGGTGGGCGTCGGCGGCTCGGGGCGCAAGTCGCTCGCGCGGCTCGCCACGTATGTCGCCGAGCTCAAGTGCTTCTCCATCGAGATCACCAAGAACTACCGCCTGACAGAGTTCCGGGAGGACTTGAAAGAGCTCTTCCGGCAAGCCGGCGTCGCCGACAAGCCCACCGTGTTCCTCTTCGACGAGACGCAGATCGTCGTCGAGACGTTCCTGGAGGACATCAACAACGTGCTCACGAGCGGCGAGGTGCCGAACCTGTTCGCGAAGGACGAGATCGGCGGTCTGTGCGAGGACGTGCGCGCGGACGCGAAGAAAGCCGGCGCGGGCGAGATGCAGGACGAGCTGTACGCGTTTTTCCTGGGGCGGGTCATCAAGAACCTGCACATCGTGCTGTGCATGTCCCCCATCGGCGACGGGTTCCGCGAGCGGTGCCGCATGTTCCCCGGCTTGGTGAACTGCTGCACCATCGACTGGTTCACGGAGTGGCCCTCGGACGCGCTGCAGGAGGTGGCGAAGAAGCAGATGGAGTCGGAGAAGGAGATGGACGACGAGGTCAAGGAGAGCCTGTGCAAAGTCTTCGCCACCTGCCACAGGTCCACCGCGGAGAAATCGAGCGAGATGCTCTCCGCGCTCAAGCGGAAAAACTACGTCACGCCCACCAACTACCTGGAATTCGTCAACGGGTACCGCGCGCTCCTCACGGAGAAGCGGGCGAAGATCGGGGGCATGGCGAACAAGCTGCGCGGGGGCACGCTCAAGCTGGACGAAACCAGCGTGCAGGTGGGGGAGATGACCGTCGTGGCGCAGGAGAAGCAGGTGGTGGTGGCGCAGGCCAAGACGGAGTGCGAGGAGCTGCTGGTGACCATCATCGCCGACAAGCGCCTCGCCGACGACCAGGAGAAGCAGGTTTCGGCGGAGGCGGCGAAGATCGGCCGCGACGCCGAGGAGGCCAACGCCATCGCCGCGGAGTGCCAGGCGGGCTTGGACCAGGCCATGCCCGCGCTGAACGCCGCGCAGGCGGCGCTGAACGTGCTGACCAAGAAGGACATGTCCGAGCTGAAAGCCTACTCCAAGCCGCCCGCGCTGGTTGAGCTGTGCCTCAAGGGCGTGATGACGGTGCTGAAGAAGTCGCCCACCTGGGACGCCGCCAAGAAGACGCTCGGGGACACGCAGTTCCTGCCCGGCCTGCTCAACTTCGACAAGGACAAGCTGGACGACGCGCTGCTGGGCAAGATGAAGAAGTACGTGAACGACCCCGAGTACACGCCGGAGAAGATCGGCGCCGTCTCGGGCGCCGCCAAGGGCCTGTGCCAGTGGGTGCACGCGATGTTCATCTACGGCAACATCGCCAAGGAGGTGGCGCCGAAACGCGCCAAGCTCAAGGCGGCGCAGGATGCGCTGAAGAAGAAGCAGGCGGCGCTGAAGGAGGCGGAGCAGAAACTGCAGGTGGTGCTGGACAAGGTGCAGGCGCTGAAGGACAAGTACGAACACTCCACTTCGAAAAAGAAGGCGCTGGAAGATGAGCTCGCGGACCTCGAGGCGAAGCTCCAACGGGCCGAGAAGTTAGTCAACGGCTTGGCTGGCGAGAAGACGCGATGGGAGCAGAGCATCGGTCGGTACGAAGAGCAGATCGAGGCGCTTCCCGGCGACGTCGTGATCGCGGCGGCGTTCATGTCGTACGCGGGGCCGTTCCCGTCGGAGTACCGAGACGCGCTGGTCGCGAAGACCTGGCTCCCCCAGGTGGAGGCACTGGGCATCCCCGCGTCGCCCGCGTTTGACTTCGCGCTGTTCCTCGCCGACCCCTCGGACGTGCGCGACTGGAACATCGACGGTTTACCCGCGGACGCCTTCTCCACGGAGAACGGCGTGGTGGTGACGCGCGGGAACCGGTGGCCGCTTCTGATCGACCCGCAGGGCCAGGGCAACAAGTGGATCAAGAACATGGAGAAGCCGAACGGTTTGAAGGTGGTGACGCTGAACATGCCGGACATGGTGCGCCGCATGGAGAACGCCATCCAATTCGGCGACCCCGTGCTCATTCAGGACGTGCAGGAGGAGATCGACCCCATCCTCGAGCCCGTGCTGAGCAAGTCCTTCATCAAGAAAGGCAACTCGTTGGCGATCAAGCTCGGCGACAAGGAGGTGGACTACTCGCCCGACTTCAAGCTGTACCTCACCTCGAAGCTGAACAACCCGCACTACACCCCCGAGGTGAGCACGAAGGTGACCATCGTGAACTTCGCGGTGAAGGAACAAGGCCTGGAGGCGCAGCTGCTCGACGTCGTCGTGCGCAAGGAACGCCCCGACCTGGACGAGCAGAAGAACGACCTGGTGAAGAAAGTCGCCGCGGGCAAGCGCACCATCGCCGAGCTGGAGGACCAGCTTCTGGATCTGCTTTCGAACGCCACCGGGTCGCTGCTGGACAACATCGAGCTCATCAACACCCTCAACGACTCCAAAATAACGTCGGACGAGGTGACGGAATCGCTCGCCGTCGCCGAAAAGACGGGGAAAAAAATCGAATCGGCGTCGGCGCTGTACCGGCCGTGCTCGGTGCGCGCGGCGATTCTGTACTTCGTGCTGTACGACCTCGCCGCGGTGGACCCCATGTACCAGTTCTCGCTCGACGCGTACGTGGACCTGTTCCTGCTCTCCATCAAAAACGCGCCCGCGAGCACGCGGCTGGACGAGCGCATCAAGTTCCTGAACGAGTTCCACACCTACGCCACGTACAAGTACACCAGCCGCGGTCTTTTCGAAGCGCACAAACTGCTGTTGTCGCTGCAGATGTGCGTCCGCATCTTACAGAGCGACGGGAAGATGAACGACCTGGAGTGGCGCTTCTTCCTCAGAGGCGGCGCGGTGCTGGATCGCTCGGACCAGCCCCCCAACCCGGCGCCGGACTGGATCAGCGAGCTGGCGTGGGATAACGTAGTGGAGCTCGAGCAGCAGGTGCCGCACTTCTTAGGCATCACCACGCACTTCGAGCAGAACGTCGTGGACTGGGAGGACTGGTACCGCGAGAGCGAGCCGGAGAACCCCAGCGCGCCGACGCGTCTTCCCGGGGACTGGGAGAGCAAGTGCGACGAGCTGCAACGCATGATTCTCGTGCGGTGCCTCCGAATGGACCGCGTGGAGAAAGCCGCGACGATGTACGTCGCCAACGCGCTGGGACGCAAATACGTCGAGCCGCCGACTTTGGATTTGGCGGAGACGCACGCCGACTCGACGCCGACGGCGCCGCTGATCTTCGTCCTGTCCCCGGGCGTGGACCCGACGGCGAACCTGAAGCAGCTCGCGCAGGCGCAGGGCGTCGCGGACCGCTTCTTCTCCGTGGCGCTCGGGCAGGGACAAGCCCCGGTGGCGACGAAGCTCATCGACGACGCGACGCGCGACGGGAACTGGGTGTTTTTGGCGAACTGCCACCTGATGCTCTCGTGGCTGCCCGAGCTGCAGAAGATCATCGAGCGCTTCGAGGATTCGGCGCCGCACGAGCGGTTCCGCCTGTGGCTCTCGTCCAACCCGACCCCGCACTTCCCGCTGGCGATCCTGCAGCGGGGGCTCAAGATGACCACCGAGCCCCCCAAGGGGCTGCGCGCCAACCTCGCGCGCCTGTACCAGACCTGCGTCACGGAGGAGTCCTTCGCCGAGTGCCGTTCGAGCGCCAAGTACGCCAAGCTGCTCTTCTCGCTCACGTACTTCCACGCCGTGATGCTGGAGCGGCGCAAGTTCCGCGAGCTGGGCATCAACATCCCGTACGACTTCAACGACACGGACTACTCCGTGTCGGACGACGTGCTGAAGGCGTACCTGGACGCGTACGAAGAGACGCCCTGGGACGCGCTCAAGTACCTCATCAGCGAGGCGAACTACGGCGGTCGCGTGACGGATGAGATTGACCGCCGCGTGCTCTCCGGGTACCTGAACCAGTTTTTCTGCGAAGACGCGCTGCGGGTGGAAAACTTCCCGCTGTCGTCGCTGGACGAGTACTACGTCCCGAAAGAAGGCCCGCTCGATTCGTACCGCGAGTACATCGCCACCCTGCCCGTCTCCGACCAGCCGGAGGCGTTCGGGCAGCACCCCAACGCGGACATCTCGTACATGATCACCGACTCCTCCATCACGCTCGAGTCGTGCCTATCGCTGCAGCCCAAGCAGCAAAGCGCGGCGGCCGGCGGCGGCGGCGCTTCCGCGACGGAGGCGCTGGTGGACGCGCTCATCGACGACATGCTGGCGTCGACGCCCCCCCCCTTCGACCACGAGGCGCTGATGCGGGACAAGGAGGACGACCCCTCGCCGCTGCACGTCACGCTGTTCCAGGAGGTGGAGCGGTACAACGTGCTGCTGGCGAACATGCTGAGCACGCTCAAGTTATTGAAAAAGGGCATCAAAGGATTGGTAGTGATGTCCGCCGACCTCGACGCCATCTTCGACGCGCTCGCCAACAACAAAGTCCCGGCGCTGTACTTGAAGGCGTACCCCAGTCTGAAGCCGCTCGGCAGCTGGACGCGCGACCTCACCGCGCGCCTCGAGCAGATCCGCGGGTGGATCTCCGGGTCCTACCCCGGCGTGTACTGGCTGGCGGGGTTCACGTACCCCTCGTGTTTCCTCACCGCCGTCCTGCAGACGACGGCGCGGAAGAACCAGATCCCCATCGACACGCTGGGGTTCGAGTACCAGGTGATGACGCAGGAGGAGAAGGATCTCGAGCAGGAGGCACCGGATGAGGGCGTGTACGTCAAGGACATGTACCTGGAGGGCGCGGGGTGGGACATGGACAACCTGTGCCTGTGCGAGCCCAACCCCATGGAGCTGGTGGTGGACATGCCCATCGTGCACTTCCTGCCGGCGGAGACCAAGGCGGGCGGCGACGGGAAAAAGGAGAAGAAAAAGGAGAAGAAGCAAGGCTCGTACCAGTGTCCTCTGTACATGTACCCCGTGCGCACGGGCTCGCGCGAGCGACCGTCGTTCATGATCATGGTGGACCTGAAATCAGGCGCGGGGGATTCCGATTTCTGGATCAAGAGAGGCACCGCGTTGCTCTTGAGCCTCGCGACGTGAAGGCGTCGAACAGTACCAGTAAAAAGCGAAGAAGCGCGAACCGCGGTGGCGGGCGGCGGCGACCCCGCGTGAACCCGAGCGCGTTTTTTTCAGAAACGATATCTATATAGTCGCGACCGAGAGTCGCATTTTAGCTAGAGACTTGTGCGTATCCACACGTATTTGTACCATCGACGCGGCGTTCGCGCCATCGAGACGTCCGCTCCACTACCCCGCCTTATCGAGGTATTTCCTTCGGACCCGGCGGGGGATGCTCAGGGGATGCTCGGACCCGGCGCCGGCGCCGAGGAGGAGGAGGAAAAGGAGGAGGAAGAGGATGAATCGCGGTCTTCGTCGCCGCCGTAAGTATTGACATCGCCGCTCGTCGAAAGCGGTAACGAAGCGTCGTCGTCGTCGTCGTCGCCGCCGTCGGTATCGTCGTCGTCGTCTCCGCCTCTGGAACGCTGACTGGAACACTCGTCGTCTTCCTTTGTGAACGCTCGCGGCGCCTCTCGCGCCATCACGCTTCCCATCGCCCGCGCGGCGCCCCTGCGGAATAAGAAACGGTCGATGTCGCGCGCGTGTTTCATCGGACTGCTCGTGAGGGTCGGAGGCTCAACGCGGCGTCTCTTCGTACGCCGAACGCGCTTGACCGGTTCGGAAGCGCGGCTCTTTCTCCGCTTATCGCGCCGCTTCCGCCCTTCCAACGCGGGGTGCCACGTCGCGTCGTCGTCTTCGCCCCACCGCGGTTCGTCGCTAAAAGCCTCCGCCCAGGAGGCGTTTTCTTCGCTGTCCGTGGGCGCGACTCGATCGTCGACGTCCTCGGACGAGGACGAAGACGAGCCGTCGATGGTCACGGGCGTATCGTCGTCGACGTGGGTGAGATCCAACTTCACCACCCGGGGCGCGCTTTGTTTTTTCGGTTTTTTTTGTGTGATCGATTGACGTTTTTCGTTTTTGCCGAGCGCGTGGGCCCCGAACGAACCTCCAGGGCGCGGCGCCGAGTCGTGCGCGGTCGGGAGTGTGAACCGTCCGCGGCCGACGGGCTGGGTACGTCGGGGGAAGTGGAACTGATCCGCCCACTCAGACGTCCCGTACACCTCTGGGAGGTGTCCCCTGGCTCGCTCGGCCTCTTCGACGGAAGCGTAAACCCGAGTGGCCCGAGTAGGAAAGTCGGGTTCACGCGTCCGTCGCGTCTTTTCGTCTTCGCCAGGTCCGGCCTTCGGCTGCTCCTCGGGCGAAGGCGGGCGGTACGGCAAGCACTTGAAGCGTGGCATCGTTCTCTTCGGTGGCCGCGGTCGCACGTCTCGAAGTGACGACGTCGGCGTCGGGGCACGCGCAGAGGCGCGGTCGCGTCAAATACGTAACCTTTTCCCAGAATTTTCCCGTAGACTACAATACCAACGTTTCAAGAGTAGACTTTGTTTGTCACACACCTCCGCACCGTTACCATGCGCGCCGTGCTCGCCTCCTCGCTCTTCCTCGCGCTGCTCGCGCTCCACGCCTCCCGCGTTGACGCATTCGAGTGTCCCACCATCGACGAGGAGACCATGGTCGAGGTGGCGAAGGCGTGCATCGCCGACGAAGAGGGCTTGTGCGGCGAGACGTGTTTCGGTGCGGTTCGCGACGCCGCCCTGGTCCGCGCGGGCGACTTCGAGGTGCCGTGCGACGACGGCCTGGACTCCGTCATGGACGCCTTGAAGGGCTGCATGAGCGAGCAGGGCCTGGAGTTCGACGACTGCGGCGGTAAGACCACCGAGCGCGTCCGCGAGTACGCCGACAAGATCAAGTGCGAGGGCGGCGGGACCCTCGCGGATAAGCTGTGAGGGGGTCTTCCGAGTCTTCCGAGACACGCTTCCGAAGAGACGATTTGGCGAAAACACAGACGACTGGTACTACGCTACTCGCGCGCGCCGTGCCTCGGTCGAAGGACGTCTACTCCTTTCTCAACAAAGACACCCGCGCGCTAAAGCCGCTAAAGCCGTTCGGGAGCGCGCACATCACTATCACTACATCCCCTCGTACGGCGTCGCGCCCCTGTCGTTCGCCGCGGCCTCGTCCGCGCCCTTGGCGACGAGGTACGCGCCCAGCTCGCCGTGCCCCCCCGCCAGGCAAAAGTGCAACGGCGTGTCGCCCACCGCGTTTCGGCCGTTGACGGCGGCGCCTCGTTTCAGGAGGAACTTCGTCAAGCGCCTGTGCCCCCGGGCGCACGCCCACATCAGCAGCGAGTTCCCGTCCGCGTCGAGCTGGTGCACGGAGACCAGGCGCGTCTCCACGAGACGCGTCACCTCTTCGACCGCGTTCCGGCGCACCAAGTCGAACGCATCCGGCGGCGGACGCGAGCCGTCGTCGGCCGTCATTAAACCGTTCGCCGATTGTCTTGTCTCCGCGTGGAGGTATCCCGCGTGCGCCCGCCGCTGCTGCTGCTGCTGCGCGAGCTGGAGCTGCTGCATCTGCTGGAACACCATCTGCTGCTGCTGCTGCAGCTGCCACAGCATCGCCTCGGGACCCACGCCCACCGCGTGGGGAGGAACCGAGACCATCCCCGGAGGCGGATGGGGCGCGCCCGGCGCTTCCGAGCGACTGAAACGCGCTCGCGCCGCCTCCTCCGCCGCGGCGGCGCGCGCCGTGAACCGGCTCGAGCCGCGGCGCTCGCCGCCGGTCGCGCTTCCCCGCTCGTACGTGCTCATCGACGCGCGAGTCGCTCGCGACGCGAACGAAAACGCGTCGTCGCTCGCCGAAGAGCCTCTTCTCGCGCCGAAACCGTCGAACCGCCGAAAAAGCGCCTCCGGCTCCGAGTGCGCGTTGCGGCGAGCCGTCGCCGCGCGGCGGCGCGCCTCCTCCGGGCTCATCCAGGCGTCCTCCGCGAAACCGTCGCGGAGCTTCGCCATGTACTTCTCACGCTGCGCGCGCCGCCGCGAGGCGCGGCGCGCGGAGGCGTCCTCCTCGGCGAACGGCGAGCCCGGGCCCCCGCGCGGCGGCGACGTCGCGACCTCCGCGCTCGCGGAGGCGCTTCCGAAATTCTGAGAGAAACGTCTCTCCCGGGATTCGTTTTGGAACCCTCCCGAACCCTCCTCCGCGAGCGCCCGCGAGCGGGGGCGTTCCTGGAGCGAGGACTCGCTCGCGTCATCGCTGGAGCCACGCCGCGCGTCGCGTAGAAGCGCCTCGGCGCGGCTCGAGCGCGCGCTCCGCGGCGCCGAGTCGTTCTCGTCGCCCCAGCTCGCGCCGAGGGGCGCGTTCGAGTCCGGCGCGTTCTCGTCGAAACCGGCGGCGCTTTTTCTTTCTCGTCGAAACGCCGTCGCGGGCGAGGTCAAATCCTTTCGTCCGTCCGAACGCGTCGGGCACGACCGCGCGCGGGACGACCCAGGCGCGAGCGGCGACGGCGGCGTGAGAGGCGGAGCCAGCGGCGGCGGCCGCGCGAGGTCCAGTCGCGGTCGCGTCGGCGTTTCCGCGCGCGAGCTTTTTACCACCCCGCCGCTTTTTACGCCAACCCCGGGGTTTTTTTTTTCTTTAGTGAATCCGGAAAGAGACGCCTCGTCGTCGACGTCGACGACGGTCGATTCGTCCAGGGCTCCCGCGTCGGCGAACGAGTCGTCGGTCGGCGCGTCGGGCGTCACGGACGTCACGGCGGCGCGTCGACGCGTCTTAAATCCATCCGACGCGTCGGTGGCGAGTGGCTCGTCCTCGGGCTCCGTCGCCGCGTCGCCGGCGCTGGCAAAGCCTCCGTCGCGGCTGTCAGTCTCCGAGCCAGCCGCGGCGGACGCAAACGCCAGCGCGGCGAGTCTCCGGGCGTCGCCGCTCGTCGGCGCGGCGCGTCCTGACCGAATCGCGTCGTCCGCGCTTGGAGGAGAAAGCCGCGCCGTCGATCCGACGCCGTCGACGTCGACGGCGACGTCGCCGCCGCGCCGCGCGAGCGACGCGTCATCCTCGACGTCGTCGACGCGGCTTCCTCGCGTGACCCTCGACGTCGCAACCCCGGGGAGCGCCGCGCGCGCGCGCGGCGGCGCGCGCGGCGCGCGGCGGTGCCCGCCGCCGTCCGTGTCCGTCCCGGAGACGAACTCACCCCCCGATGAAGCCGCGGGCGCGTTGGACGTGTCTATCGGGTCCTCGAAGGCGTCGTCCGCCGCGTCCGACGCATCCTCGAACGCGTCGTCGTCGCCGCGTCCGGTTTCCGCGCGTCTCGCGCCATCCCCCTTCCCGTCCCCGACCCGCCTCGCGTCCCGATGCGCAGCCTCGCCCTCCTCCGCCTCGTCCGCGGACACGAAGAAGCTCTCCTCCTCCATCGCCGCCGCGCGCCCGCGCGCGACGAGGGTTGACACGCGCGGGCTCCCCATCGCGTTTCCCAACGAGAACGTTGTTGAGTTTCGCCACCGCGATTTTTTTATAATTTCAAAGGCGAAGCTTGGGATCGAAACGTCGGCGAGCGAGCGTCGCGAAATCCAACCGGTCTTCTCCTTTCAACCTCGATCCGAAGAAGCGAAGGCTTCCGTCG
>Ga0181564_10004629_pt1 | contig 11571 bp, 11 predicted proteins | sample 011ome_24_FD_134512 | JGI IMG/M metagenome (GOLD analysis project Ga0181564, IMG submission 134512) | Coastal salt marsh microbial communities from the Groves Creek Marsh, Skidaway Island, Georgia - 011513CT metaG (megahit assembly) | ecosystem: Environmental > Aquatic > Marine > Intertidal...
CAGAATTTTCAGCAGCACTATTTTCAACAACATCAATTATTTTAAGCCCTGAATTAATTTTTTCACAGCCAACCCCTAAGAACCCCATTTCGCTTATTTTTTTAAAAGAAAGAATTTCGTCAGATTTGTAAAACTCCCAGTTAGTATGAAAACACTCAATAGGTACATGAAAATTTTGATCTGATTTTTCGGATATCCTACTGTGTATAGCAATTACTTCACCATCAAAATTTAGTAACGGACCGCCTGAGTCACCACCCAATAACCGGCTATCAGATTGAAGTGTTTCATCTACTTTTGCAATGACTCTACCAAGGCGAACAACAACGCCTCGATCTTTGTCAAACCCTCCCGGATGACCAATCGCAAAGCACCAATCACCAACTGTAGATTTATCAGCAGGAGCAATTTTTGCGTAGGGCCATTTCCCCTTTTTTGTAATTTTAAGCATACCAGCATCTGAAATTTCTGATCCTCCCAAGCTAATAGCTGGTAGCTTTTTTCCGTTCGGTAAACGGACATGCATTTTTTTTCCTGTTTTACCAATTACATGGGCAGCAGTTAATATAAGTCCATCCTCTGAAATTATTACTCCACTACCAGCACCATCACCTGCCTCAATAGCCACAAGTGAGTTTTTTGCATCAGGAAGAATTTTTTGAAGACGATATTGAATTTTTAATAGATCTTCCTGGTTTTGTGGAAATTTTGTAGAATTAGAATTTTCAGCTATGTCTGCAAAGCAAATACAAAAACATATATACAGAAGAGCTGTAAGAAAGATAATTTTTTTCATTATATTTAAAAAGATTCTATGATTTAATATGATATATCTAATTTAAGGTCTTTCGAATAAGGCTCTAAAACTTTTGATAATTCTTTGGCATGTAGATTTGTTTTCAGATTCAAAATAAGTTAAAAAAAAGGGTGAGTTATCTTTGGCTTCAGATTGCTCGTTCTTTGACCTAATAAAATTTGGAGAAATTAAATTTTCAGTTTCTGATGAAACAATCAACAAATCAGGAATTAAAATTTGAACATTACTTTGCGAAATAGATATAAGGGTTGCAAGCAGATCGCTTTGATTTGGAGCAAGTAGATTTATTTCTATGCCTTTTTTTTCCTCCAGATTATAAACAAGGTTTGAAATGTTCTCTTCATAAATATCCTCGCAATAGACCGAAATCACAGGCAATGGTTGCCATAAATCTTCTCCGATAGTTTTGTGATGCTGCCTTACAAAATTTATTTGCCCCTTATCAATTGCAGTTAGATATCGTGCAAATTGAAAACTTAACTTTGGTCTTTGCGAGGATTCGAGTATGTTGCAATAATAAGTTACTCCATCTTGCCGAAACCATTCTTCGTCTATTATATGAAGACCTTTTTGATGGGCAGTTTTGTAAGGCAAGACCCCATAATCTAATTTGTTTTTCGAAAGTTTCATGAGAATATCTTCATAAGACATACAAGGAACTAGCAAATTTGATCGGCTATCCTCTCTAAATTTTTCATGAATAATTTTTTCTGCTTGAGGATTTGAAACATAGAAACCAATTTTCAAATTCTCATTTAGATTTATAGTATCTAAGGTCGAATTTGAATCCGAAGCTAACACGAATTCTTTTTTTACAATAGGTATAGAGTCGATAATTTTAATATTAGAACTATTCGGGATTGATTTTGAAATTAGAATATTTGGGCTTTGCTGAAAACCTTCTTCGGTCAAATTAATTTCATCTATATCTTTAAAAAAATTTAGATTAACCTGAACATTAAACTCTTCCTTGAATGATTTAGCAATTTCTGTAAGAGGTTTTTGGAGATAATCATCGCATACTAAGTTAATGAAAAACTTTGGTTTATTATGTTCTGAAATCTTATCCCAAATTACCATCATTGCCGTAATGACGAACATAGATAAAAGCGACAATGTTACACCTGTATATTTGGGCGTTTTAAATGTTTTAAACTGACTTGGGTCAAAAGGTTTCAACTTTAAAGAAGATTTTGTCGAAGAGAGGGTTAATTAGGATTAGTTTTATAAAACTATCAAATTAATGATAATTGTAAAAGAAACCAAAATTTAAAATTATTCTATTTATGCAAATTGACTTTATAGCCTTTAATTAAGCTACCAACCAATAGGCGAAACCTACAATCACTAAAATGAATGGAGATGGTATTTTAGCACTAATTAGTAAAAATATAGATAGCAAAAAGATTAAGGATTCTTCGTATGCCCATTCCATACATAATGAAATTTGAATAAATATACCAGCAACTAGACCAGCTGCGGTCGAATTTATTCCTGTTAGTGCATGCTGTGTCCATGTTATGGCTTTTAGCTTTTCCCAAAATGGATAAACGATAAAAAGTAAAAGTGTACCAGGGAGAAAAATAGACCATCCACCTATTAAAGAACCAAGTATTTGATTTGTGAGCCCACCACTTTTTTCTGATAAACCACTGGCATATGCAGCAAAAGAAAACATGGGGCCAGGCATTGACTGAACGATTCCAAACCCACTCAGAAATTCTTGCTGAGTCATTAATTTTGTAGAATTTACAAGTTCATTTTGCATAAGAGGAACTACAACCTGACCTCCTCCAAATACTAGGTATCCATAACGAAAAAAGCGTTCAAAGGTTTGAATTAGAGAATTTCCAGAAACTTGAATGGCAAAAATTGAGAAAACAAGTAATCCTGAAAAGATAGTTAACATTCCCCATGGAATAGAAAATTTTTTTTCCTTACTGATATCTTTATCATCAATTTTGACTGAAAATGCAGAAGATAGTAAACCACTAACAACAAATGCAATAGGTATAATCCAAGGTGCTGTCGAAAATAATGGGATAGCGAGACCAAAAGACCATAAAATAAAATGTTGGAAGTTCGTTATAACTTTTTTTCCTAAAACCCATGCTGCCAAGGCTACGAATGCTGTAGCCATTGGAGCCAAAAAACCTGTAAAGGATGAGAAATTATAATCGTTTAGCCACATCGGTAGTAAGGCAATTAAGCTCATGACACATATAGCTGGGAAAGCCCAAATTATGAGTGTAAGAAGAGCTAGCATTCGCCCACCTTTCTCGAGTCCTATTGCTGTAATTACTTGGGTGCTGGTTGGTCCAGGTAAAAAACTACAAAGTGCCATCCATTCAAGTAATGCCTTTTCCGAAAGATATTTCTTTTTTTGTACCATCCTGTCCAAAAAAACTCCTAGGTGTGCTTCCGGACCACCAAAGGCCACCAAAGAACACATAAAAACATCTTTAAGAAATTTTGAGGTAGAGAACGGATTGCATTCTTTACTCTCAAGATCTTTAGAAGTACTCACTTTTGTTTTTCGAAAAATATTTTGAAAATAAATAGTGCTAGAAAAGCTCCTATAATTTGAGCCATACAAAAATGTAAAATGTCATGGGGAGAAATTCCAGCAAATGTATTTGAGAATGATCTTCCAATCGTACCTGCAGGATTGGCAAATGAAGTTGAAGAAGTAAACCAATAAGCCGCTCCAATGTAGGCTGCCACCGTGATAGCCACTTTTTCTTTCGCCGACAAAAGAATTACCATTAGTAAACCAAAAGTGGCGAGTACTTCACTCACAAACAGAAATGTTCCGCTTCGAGCCTTCTCAGAAAATAAAACGGGATCCAATTCGAAAATATAATTTGCTAGCATCACTCCACAAATAGCTCCAGTAATTTGTAGAATTATAAATACAGTGCATACCTGAGTTGAAATCTCTTTTCTTACGAGCATGACAAGTGAGACGACTGGGTTGAAATGAGTGCTGTGTTCTCCAAAAATCGTAATTAGAAAATAGAGAGCAAATACAGTGGCTAGGGTGTTAGCCAAAAGTGTAACTGAATCATTTGAACCGAGGTTTTGCCCCATAATACCAGAACCTACAACCGTACAAAACAAAAGTGCAGTTCCTAGAAACTCCGAAAAATACTTCGACTTCATTATAACAAATTAATTTTCAATTAGGGATTCAGGAAGTGTAAGAATATACTCTTTGATTTTGTCTCTCACCGACCTGTAACAATCCAACTGTTCTTCTTCAGTTGCACCTTTTTCAGCTAATTCCTTCGCCATCTTTGGAGGATCCGGGAATCCGGTATGTACCACTTTACAGTTAGCTGGAAAAACCGGACAAGTTTCATGGGCATGACCGCATACTGTAATCACGACATCAAGATCATGTTCTGCAAAATCGCGGATATTTTCAGACTTTTGATTACTTACATCAACTCCAGCTTCATCCATTACCTTAACCATATGAGGGTTAAGTCCATGCGTTTCGATCCCGGCAGAAAAGGCTTGAATTTGATTACTTTTTAAATGCCGTGTCCAACCTTCAGCCATCTGACTACGACAGGAATTGCCCGTACATAAATATAAGATTTTTATTTTTGTTTCCATTATAAATTTTTTATTAAGAATTTAAAAAATCGTATTATTACATTGTTAAATGGATTTCTTCAGCGGTAAACAATTTGAACCAGTTGCTAAATTTAATAAGTCTTTTTGGAGTTTTTCGTCCTTTGCAAACTGATCTTTTAACCAATTTAACAATTTCCGATTGGATGGATTTGATTTGTTTATTCTGTAAAAAACCCATCGTCCATCTTTTCTGCTTAAAATTAAGTTTGTCCTAATTAAAATCCCCAAATGTTTTGAGGCAGTTGCACCACTAACGGTAAGCCACTCATAAATTTCGCAAGCACATAATTCTTTATAATTGAAGAGTGCTGCTAAAATCCTAACACGATTTCGGTCAGCAAGTGCTTTGCATGTTTCTTGAGGAGCTAGTGTCATGTAAATACTTAGTCATTTAGCTAAATAGCTAACAGTTCTCAAGAATAATCTAGAGTTTTTCATTACAATATCTTTGTTGCAAAAAAGTTACAAATTGCCCGAAAAAATGGCGCAACTTTTTTTTACTATCTGATTTGTCCCATCTTTTGAGGACTCAAATTAGTAAACACAAACAAACTTATAAAATACCTTATAATAATGAAAAAAATTAGTTATACAATATGTGCCGCGTTAGCTTTAGGCTTCGTATCGACAAGCCACGCTGAGGTTTTACCTAAGAGCAAAAAAGTCACTGAACTAAAATATTCGGGACGAATTCAGGCTCAATGGGATGGAATAGGTTCCGATGATTCTTCTTCAAAAGAAGACAGAAATCATTTTTATTTTAGAAGACTCTTTCTTGGTGGACATGCTAAGCTAGGGGATAATTGGGGAGGTGATATTGTCATGGACTTTGGTGCATCTCCAAATTCTGACAGTACTGTTTTTATTGATGGTGCATCTGTTTGGTATCAATTTGATGATTCATTTCGTTTGGACATTGGACAGCTCAAGGTACCATTTGGCATGGAAGAAACCACTTCTTCTTCAAAATTGAAAGCGATTGAAAGATCTGCTGTAAATCGTCAATTTGCTGAGACTCTCAAGTTCAATGCACGTCACACTGGCCTTTTCGCTAAAGGAAGTTTAGATGGTGGATTCTCCTATAACCTTGCAGTTGTAAATTCTGGTCAAAATCATAACTCCAAAGATAGCGGACTTAAAGACGGGCTTTACGGATATAATAATAACGAGCTCTCATACTATGGCCGTCTTGCATACTCTAATTATGAAAGCGACTTAAGGCATTCATTTGGAATAGCTGCAGGTCTCATGGAAACAGATGAGACAAAAGCAAATGATTTAACTGCTTTCAATTTATATGGCAGTGTTGGTTCAGGTCCGATTAACCTCGATGTCGAATACATGAAAGGTACAGCTGACATTACAGCTGGGGATCAGGAGCATGAAGGTTATTCAGCTCAAATTTCATACGCATTATCTAATGCACCTGTAGGTTCATGGGAATTTTTATATCGATATTCAACAGTTGAAGGTACGCCAACTGGTAACAGCCTAGTAAGTGCAAAAGAAATTGTTCGAAGAGCTAACATTGTAAATTCAACTGTGGACGAGCTTAACCAACATTATTTTGGTGTTAATTACCTTTTCGACGGACACGATGCAAAATTAATGGTCGGTTATGAAATGAACGAGTTGAATGAGGGTGCTACTTCTGCAGATGCAGATGGATTTCGTGCAAGAGTTCAAATTCTTTTCTAAGAACATATTTCTATCGTAAACTAAAAAAATTATAAACCTATCAAAATGAAAAATTTAAAAAGACTTAAAGTTGGAATAGTGGCTGTTAGTATGGTGTTTTCATCTTTTGCCCAAGACAAATTAGTGATAAAAGGTTCTGATACATTGGGTGCAAAAATGATCCCAAAAATTGCTGAGGCTTATGAAAATAAAAACCCTGGTTCAAAGTTTGAAATTGCAGCTGAAGGATCCTCTACTGGAATTGCAGCTATTATTGATGGAACTGCCCATATCGGAATGTCCAGTCGCGAACTTAAAGGTAAAGAAAAGGCTGCAGCTGGAGCAAATGGAGTTCGTCTGGTAAAGACTGTGGTTGCAAATGATGCTGTTGCAATAATTGTAAACGAATCAAATCCATTATCTAAAATATCACTCAAGGATGTTGAACGTATCTTTACGGGCGATGTAACGAATTGGAGTGCAGTAGGGGGTAAAAGCGGTGGTATATCAGCATACACTAGAAATACCTCTTCAGGAACTTATGCATTTTTCCAAAAGTTTGCACTTGCAGGTCGTGATTATGGATCAGCAACTCAAAAAATGGCTGGAAACGAGCAAATTGCAACGGAAGTTTCCAAGAACCCAAATGGAATTGGTTATGTCGGTTTGGCCTATGTTGGTGCGGCAGGAATTAAGGTGATTGCTGTAGATGGAGTATTACCTTCAGCTAAAACAGCCAATGACGGTTCCTATACATTGGCACGCGGTCTGAATTGTTTTACTAACGGTTCACCATCTGGTGCTGCAAAAAAGTTTCTTGATTTTGCATTAACAGAGCCTGGCCAGAAGATTGTTGCAAGTACAGGTTTTGTTCCTGTGAAGTAAATTTATATCTAGTTTGTTTCTTAAGAGACCGTCTCCTATGGAGGCGGTCTTTTTATTTTGACTAAATTGTTACTTTTAGAATGAGAAAATGTTTCTTTAAAAGTCTATTTTAAAATCATGTATAATGTATCAAAACAAAGATTGAAGATTAGTCTTTTAACAGAAACATTTCCTCCTGAAGTAAATGGTGTTTCCTTCACTCTTTATCAACTTGCAAGAGGCTTGTCTTCTCTAGGATCTGAGATAGAGGTTCTTCGACCAAAGCGTATTAGAAAAAGTGGTAGAGTTGAACCTTGGGAAGAAGTCGATTTGCCATCTCGTCCTATTCCCAATTATCCGCAACTAAGATTTGGTTTACCTTGTGGAGCATTACTTTACGAGAGGTGGCAGAATTACAGACCTGACATTATTTATTTAGCAACCGAGGGACCTTCAGGGTTTTCTGCCCTTCGAGTTGCTAAGAAACTTGGAATCCAAGTCGTTTCAGGGTATCACACAAATTTTGATCTTTATCTCAAACATTATCGAATATCATTTATTAAACCACTTATAGACAACTATTTAAAATGGTTTCATAATCAAACTCATCTCACGTTTGCTCCGACTGATTGGATGATCAAAGAGTTAAAGATAAAAGGTTATAAAAATTTAAAGAAACTTAGCCGTGGAGTAGATCACCAATTTTTTTCACCACAAAATCGGTCTGAAAAGCTGAGGAAATCTTGGAATATTAAAGAATTAGATCGGGTTATGATAAGTGTATCGAGAGTTGCAGCAGAAAAAAACCTTGATCTTGTATGCAAAGTGTTCACTAAGATGATAGAACAGAAAAAGGCTAAAATGGGTTTAATCGTGGGCGACGGACCTGAGCGGATTAAGCTGTCAAAAAAATATCCTAAGATTCTTTTTACAGGGTGTTTAGACAAAAATGATTTATCTGTATATTACGCATCAGCAGATCTTTTTCTTTTCGCAAGCCAAACCGAAACCTTTGGTAATGTTATTACTGAAGCACTATCTTCTGGTTTACCGGTAATTGCTTATGATTACGCTGCTGCCTCAGAATACATTGTGGATGGAAATAATGGTAAACTCTCTCCCATGGGAGATTCTATTTCACTCGAAGAAAACTTTGAAAGTTTACTTGAATGCTCGGGCTTGAAATTTGCTAAAATGAGTAATCAAGCGAGATTATCGACGCAAAAAGCGAATTGGATTAACATAATAAAAAAGCTTCATGATGATTTAATTGTACTGTCTCAAAACTCTCCATTTAGGAGCCTAAAAAGTAATTCAGTTAATAGAAGAAAATACCGTATGTTATGAGCAAATCATCTAAAGTACGGTTGGAATATAAAACCGTATTTATTTCTGATACGCACTTAGGAATGAGTGAAACTGGAATAAAAAAATTAAATCATTTTTTAGCACATATCCTATGTGAAACTTTAGTATTAAATGGTGACTTCATAGATGGGTGGGCGTTAAAAAGATCAGGTGGGTGGAGAAAAGAACATACCCGATGCATCCGATTAATTTTAAAAATGGTCGAAAAAAAACAAACAAATATTATATATATTCGCGGAAATCACGATGATTTCATCAAAAGCGTGACCCCTTTAATTTTCGATCGAATAAGAATTTGTGAACACCATATTTTTAAAAATATGGGAAGAAAATATTTAGTTGTTCATGGCGATTGCTTTGATAGTTTCTCTACCAAACATAAGTGGATAGCTAAGATTGGATCCATTGGATATGATAATTTAATGAGGTTTAATCGATTATATAATCGGTATAGAAAATTTAGAGGTCTGAAATCGTTTTCTCTTAGTGCATGGGCAAAGAAAAAAGTAAAGAGTGCTGTAAATCATGTTCAGCGTTACGAGGAAAGTTTGGCTGAAATGGCTAGAAGATTCCAATGCCAAGGTATGATTTGTGGTCATATACATGTTCCGTGTGATCGATTTATAGATGATATTCGATATCTTAACAGTGGCGACTGGGTTGAAACAAATTCTTGTATTGTAGAACATAGAAATGGAAAGTTAGAGGTATTGTATTATTTTGAATTTTTGAAAAATCTTCGAGCTAAACAGGCAGTTATAAATTTAAATGATTCATCTCCGTCTGTTGAAAAATTTAAAAATACTAATCGTAGTTTGGTTGGAGTTTTAAATTAAGTTTAAGTAAAAAAACTGCAGCCATATTTCAGACTGCAGTTTTAATAAACAATTTAAACTGTAACAAACAAAGTTCTATGAAAGAACGATCTGATTTAATCATGCAGACTACTCAATTTATCACTTGGGTTGTAACAAGATAGTAAAAGATTATGAATGATTCTAAATTTCTAAAAACCTACAGGATTAGAATTATAACATAACTTTTCGGGCTTTGGCGCATAGTTGTTACATTTACAATATATTATTTATGCTCATGTCCCAATAATTATTATGAATGATGCTTCTACTTTTGTAACAGAAAATAATAGAATATTAATCATCGATGATGAGCCTGATCTTTGTGAGTTAATTGAATTTCAGTTAAAAAAAGAAGGATACAAAACAAGTTCTCTATCTAACCCCTTGGAAGCAATTGGATTTGCTCGAGATTTTGAGCCCGATTTAATTATTTTAGATATAATGATGCCCGAACTAGATGGATTACATCTTTGTAGCATGTTAAAAGTTGATTCACAATTGAAAGATGTTCCAATTTTGTTTTTGTCTGCTCGCAGCGATGCAGATGAAAAAATCAAAGGGTTTGAACGTGGTGCGGATGATTATCTTACTAAACCTTTTGACAATCGTGAATTGTTCGCCCGAACAAAAGCAATTCTTTCCCGAACATTAAAAAAGAAACTTGCTTTAACAGGAAAGCTTGAAGCGGGTGGTATTCTTCTAGATCCAGAAAGCCATGAAGTTTTTATCAATAATGAATTAATTGATTTAACTCATACTGAATTTCGTTTGCTACATTTAATGATGGAGAGAATTGGCAGAGTTCAAAGTCGTGAAAACCTTTTGGTAAATGTATGGAATTATGATACAGACATTGAGACGCGGACGGTCGATAATCATATGGGTAGATTACGAGGTAAAATGGGTAAAACAGGAGATATGATAAAAACTGTTCGTGGCGTTGGTTATAAACTTGTTGTTGATTAATGCTTTTTTGCATTCGCAATATATAAAATACGCATATGCTTGGTATCTTCACAATTCTATTAGGTATCATGGCCTATTATTTGTGGCTTCAGCATAGACACAGCGTAAAAATATTACATTTGATGATTTCTTCTATAAAGGAAGGAAGTTCTGTCATTTTGGAGCGACCAAGGCTCTTAAGTGAAAATTTTCCTCTTTCATTATGCCAACGAACTTTAGATGATAATGCTGAAAAGATTGCAAAATTGAAGAGTCAGGAAACTCGAAGGACTCGTGCATTTAATGAAATTCTTGGGGGCATGCTGGATGGGGCTTTGATTTTAGATGGCAATCATATGATTACATTTGCGAATGCTACAGCAAAGAAAAATTTTTCTCCGAATAAAATTATTGAGGGTAGGAGATTGGAGGCAATTATTGATTCCTCAGAAACCCTCGACTTACTTGATCAATTAAGTAGAGGAAAAAAAACGGGTAAAGTTCAAATTTCTTTTGTCAAAAACGGTATTTCTCAGGATTTTGAGGTTGCTTGTGCTCTTCTTTCATCTATCAGGCCCTCACGAAACGAGGTGTTCTTACTCCTTTTCAGAGAGGTGACTCAGATCAAAAAAGCAGAGAGATTACGCAAAGACTTTGTTGCCAATGCTTCTCATGAATTACGCACTCCAATAACTATGATTAAAGGATTTTCAGAAACTTTGTTTGTATCTACTGATTTACCAGAAAGTCAAAAAAGATCCTTTACTCAAAAAATCCTTAAAAATTCCCTTCGCCTAGAAGCTTTGGTGGATGATTTGCTTAATCTATCTGAACTTGAAGGTAGTGAAGTGCCTATAAATCTTACGACCAACAAGCTTTGTGAAGTTATTCGAGGAATTAATCTATACCTTCAGGATAGACCTTACATCGATTCTTCCAAATTAAAGTTTTCATTCGCTGAAGAGAAGGACGGTTTTCCTATGGATGCAATAAAGGTAGCAATGGCAGTCAGTAATTTGATTGATAATGCTTTTAAATATGCGGATAATTTTTCTAAAGTCTTGGTAAGTACGAAAATATCAGACGACGAAAATATCATTAAATGCTGTGTGGAGGATAACGGTAACGGAATTCCGCATAAGGATTTGGACCGAATATTCGAAAGATTTTATGTCGTTGATAAAGGAAGATCGAGAGAAAAGGGCGGTACAGGTCTGGGATTAAGTATTGTAAAGCATGTAGCAGAAGCTCACGGAGGTTTTGTTCATGCTGAAAGCATTCCAAACAAAAGAACAGTTTTCTCGATTAGTTTGCCTCGGATTTCAAAAATTTAACAAGTTAAATTTTATCTTTGTTACACAAATGGCGCACTTTCTTAACACAAAAATCAACGCAATTTGA
>Ga0181564_10004634_pt1 | contig 11567 bp, 8 predicted proteins | sample 011ome_24_FD_134512 | JGI IMG/M metagenome (GOLD analysis project Ga0181564, IMG submission 134512) | Coastal salt marsh microbial communities from the Groves Creek Marsh, Skidaway Island, Georgia - 011513CT metaG (megahit assembly) | ecosystem: Environmental > Aquatic > Marine > Intertidal zone...
AAATAACGATAGTCAGCGCTCATCTCCTTGCCGCGCATTGAGCGTGTTTCGTCCCGGTCTGGATCGTATAAACGTGTTTCTCTCTCAATGGTACCGCCGGCTTCTAAGACCTCGATCTGGCGCTGAATTTCGAAGTTAATTGCGCGTTCGACAAACCGAAACGAATTGATGTTCTTGATTTCGGTGCGTTGGCCGAGTGTGGTTGTACCCCTTGGGCGCACCGAGACGTTGGCGTCGCAGCGCATACTGCCCTCGGCCAGATTGCCGTCACAAATTTTTAGGTAGCGAACTAATGCATGCATTTGTTTGAAGTATGCCGCAGCCTGAGCTCCGGTACGCATATCGGGTTCTGAAACCACTTCGAGTAAAGGGGTGCCGGTGCGGTTCAAATCGATGCCCGTTTGCCCTGGAAAAAGATCATGCACGGATTTGCCGGCGTCCTCTTCGAGGTGTGCCCGTGTCACGCCAACTTGTAAATCGCTGCCATCCTCTAACTGCACAGTGATCTCGCCACGACCGACGATGGGCGTTTCAAATTGACTGATCTGGTAGCCCTTGGGCAGATCAGCGTAAAAATAGTTTTTACGATCGAAAATACTGTACAGGTTAATTTCCGCGCCGATGGCCAGCCCAAACTTGATGGCCATGTGCACCGCTTGTTCGTTGAGCACCGGCAAGACTCCGGGCAGCCCAAGATCTATCGCACAGGCTTGAGCATTCGGCTCGGCACCGAATGAGGTCGAGGCTCCGGAAAATATCTTGCTCTGCGTCGCCAGCTGCACGTGTATTTCCAGCCCGATCACAGATTCCCAACTCATAGCAGCGGCTCCGGGTGTTGAAGATGCCAATCAGTCTCAACTTGATAATCTCGCGCTAAGCTAAGAATCAGGTCTTCCCGGAATGCCGGGCCAATGAGCTGAGCACCTAACGGCAGACCACCGCTAAATCCGCAAGGCATGGACAGTGCTGGTAATCCGGCCAGGCTCACCGGCACGGTGAATTTATCTTGCTGATACATGGCGATGGTGTCTTGGTTCAAGGCACCGGTTTTGAAGGCTGGTCCCGGTGCAGTAGGCGTCAGAATCACGTCGACGTGCTGAAAGGCCTGGTGGAAGTCGTTGCTGATCAAACGCCTGATTTTCTGCGCTTTTAAATAGTACGCGTCAAAATATCCCACAGACAGCGCGTAGGTGCCGGTGAGAATGCGTCGTTTTACCTCTTCACCGAAGCCTTCGCTGCGGGATCGCTCGTAGAGATCCTCGAGTGATATAGGATCTTCGCAGCGGTGGCCATAACGTACGCCGTCATACCGAGAGAGATTGGTTGAGGCTTCGGCTCCTGCGATCACATAGTACGCGGGAATAGCTGCTTCAGCGTTAGGCAATGAGATGTCGATGCAGGTATGTCCGAGTCCCTCGAGCGTTTTGCGCACAGCATCCAGATGAGAGCTGTCCTCCAGCGCGGTGAAAAATTCGCGGGCCAGGCCGATTGTCAAACCTGGTGCAGTTGGCCCCAGGCCCTGGTCGCGAAGTTGTAGGAGCCATTCGTCTTCACGCCGGGCGCTGGTGGAATCTCGCTCGTCAAAGCCGGCCATATAGCTGAGCATGAGGGCCGCATCTTCCGCGTCGTGTGCCAGGGGTCCACCCTGGTCCAGACTGGAGGCGAAAGCGATCATCCCGTAACGAGACACGCGGCCATAGGTGGGTTTCAGTCCGGTGACGCCGCAGAATGCAGCGGGTTGGCGAATTGATCCACCCGTATCGGTGCCTGTTGCCAGTGGGGCCAGCCCAGCGCCTACCGCAGCGGCGGAGCCCCCGGACGATCCACCGGGCACATGTGCCTGTGACCAGGGATTGCCTACAGACCCGTAAGCGCTATTTTCATTGGATGAGCCCATCGCAAACTCATCCATGTTGGCCTTGCCGAGGCAAACGGTGCCCGCAGCTTTCAGGTGACGCACGACGGTTGCGTCGTACGGCGAAACAAAATTATGCAGCATTCTAGATGCACACGTGGTCAGGAGACCTTCGGTGCAAAAAATGTCTTTGTGTATGATCGGCACGCCGGTCAATGGTGTGGCGTGTCCTTTTGAACGAACTTCGTCTGCCGCGATAGCTGCTGCTTCAGCGCCTGCGCGATCGATGGTAATCACGGCGTTTAATTTCGGATTGGCGGTCTCTAATCGATGAAGATAGGTTTGGGTCAGTTCAACAGAGGTACATTCTTTGCTGTCCAGTGCTTGGCTGAGCGCTCTGCAGGTGGTAAACGGACGCATGGCTACTCTACCACTCGAGGCACGAGGTAGTAACCTTGTGCGGTGGCGGGCGCAATGGCTTGGAAAGTATCCCGCTCAACAGTCTCGGTGGCTTGATCCATTCGAAGTCGCTGGGTGCTGTCCATCACGTTGGTCATAGGCTCTATGCCCTCCGTGGATATGGCCTGCATGGCGTCGATCATGTGGATGATTTCTTGCAGGTCATGGTTAGCGCGCTCCTGAGCAGCATCATCGAGTGACAATCGGGCAAGTGAGGCAAGGTGTGCAATATCAATGCGGTCTGGCATTCAGTGGTTCTCGGCTGTACTGGGTTTAAGCATGTTGGTTCTTCACGCTTGCGGCGCAAACCTTATGCCACGCTCCACCATATTTCCAGCTTTGGCCCGTGCTTTTCTCAAATGGAATGCATAGAATTGCGCTTTACGGCCGGACTCCTTATAGATGTTCAAGAATATTCGAGGTCTGTTTTCACGAGATCTCTCGATCGATTTGGGCACTGCTAACACACTCATTTACGTGCGTGATCAAGGCATCGTGCTCAATGAGCCGTCAGTGGTGGCGATTCGAAATCAAGGCAATCAGAAGAGTGTTGCCGCGGTGGGGCTCGACGCGAAACGAATGCTGGGTCGCACACCAGGTAATATTACGGCTATCCGCCCCCTTAAAGATGGTGTTATTGCTGATTTTCTGGTGACAGAGAAAATGCTCAAGTACTTCATCGGTAAAGTGCATGAAAACTCTTTTATCCGCCCCAGCCCCCGCGTTTTGGTGTGTGTTCCCTGTAAATCGACTGAGGTAGAGCGGCGGGCTATTCGCGAAAGTGCCCTGTCGGCAGGCGCACGAGACGTAAGGTTGGTAGAAGAGCCTATGGCCGCGGCTATTGGTGCGGGTTTGCCGGTCCAGGAAGCCGTTGGGACGATGGTGGTCGACATCGGCGGCGGCACCACAGAAATTGCCATCATCTCTCTAAACGGCGTGGTGCTGTCGGACACGGTACGTGTCGGTGGAGACCGATTTGATGAGGCGATCGTGGCTTATGTGCGCCGGACTCAGGGGAGTCTCATAGGCGAAGCGACGGCTGAGCGTATCAAGCAGGAGATTGGCGCGGCCTACCCACAAAAAGATTTGCGCGAAATCGATGTGCGCGGGCGTAACTTGGCGGAAGGGGTCCCGCGTAGCTTCAGTCTGAATAGCAACGAAATTCTCGAAGCGCTCCAAGAGCCGCTATCGATGATCGTACAGGCGGTAAAAAGTGCCTTGGAGCAGTGTCCCCCAGAGTTAGCCTCAGACATTGCTGAAACCGGCATGGTACTGACTGGAGGTGGAGCGCTACTTAGAGATTTAGATGTGCTGTTTGGCGAGGAGACGGGTTTGCCGGTTATTATTGCCGAAGACCCGTTAACCTGTGTGGCCCGCGGTGGCGGTAAGGCCCTCGAGTTAATGGATGCTGCAGGTAACGCTGATTTGTTATCCACCGCGTAAGCTTCTGGTTGGAGCCTGTGGGGGATGACTTTTTGGGATAAGCCGGATTGTCCTAGACTCCAGTGAAGAGACTGGGATGAGTTGTGAGGATAGTCGCAAGGGCTGGGTAACCCCCACACTAAGATTAACCATCAGGGAACAATGGGAGGCAACGCATCAAGTCTCTTTTCGTGCGCGAATCTGGTGCCGGCTATTTGTTGTTCGGGCTGGTCTTTTTGTCTGGCGTATTGGTCACCATTGACTTTTCTACTCGTTTGCTAGATCCCTTGCGAGGGGGCATTGCAACAATCGTCAGTCCATTCTACGTGGTTGCTGAGTCGCCCTACTTTCTCAGTGGTGCGATTGGTGACGTGTTGAGCACTCGCGACCAATTGCAGCGGCGTAACGAGCAATTGCAAGACGAAATTCTGTCGCTTTCTCAGATGGCTCAGCAAGCAATCTCCCTGAGGGCTGAAAATGATCGATTGCGCGCGCTGTTAGGCTCCCAAAGCAGACTATCTGATGAGGTACTGATTGCCGAATTGGTCGGCGTGGTTCCTGATCCGAATCGATTCCAGATTATTGTTAACAAAGGATCGTTAGATGGTGTGCAGAATGGTCAGGCGGTAATTGATGCACAAGGGTTGTTCGGTCAGGTCGTTGAAGTGAGTCGTTCGACCAGTCGAGTGTTGTTATTGGTAGACCGCAATCACGCCGTGCCGGTCCGGATTAACCGCAATGGCGTCCGTAGTATTGCGGGTGGCACAGGCGATGTTGATGGACTGGTATTGGAGAATGTCCCTACTTCGGCCGATATTGTCCCCGGTGATTTGGTCGAAACCTCTGGGCTAGGCGGGCGATTTCCGCCGGGCTATCCAGTTGGAGAAGTTGAATCGGTCCTGGTCGAGCCCACATCGTCTTACGCTCAGGTACGCTTGCGACCGACGGCCCTGATTGATCGATCTCGACATGTCCTGATCATATTTTCTTCGACCCCATGGGAGGGAGAGCCGCAAGTCAGCGGATCGATCGCAAGTGATGCGCCTGCAGCGGGACCGGACACCGAACCCGGAGTGTCGCCATGAGTGGAGCGCGGGGGGGGTGGTTGATTGCGATATCCGTCGTGGTAGCCATGCTGTTGAGTATTGTCCACCTGCCGGAAGATTGGCCCCGGTGGATGGGGTGGTTGCGGCCGAATTGGTTGCTGCTGGTGTTGTTTTTCTGGGTCCTTGAAGTGCCGCATAGAGTGGGCTTGGTGGCAATGTGGTGTGTAGGTTTGTTTGTAGACGTGCTGACGGCGGACCCGATTGGGCTAAATGGCGCAGTCCTGGCCACGATAACCTACATTGGTTGGCAGTTTTTTGAGCGCTTGAGAATGTATTCAGTGGTTCAGCAGGGGCTGATCGTGTTTGTATTGGCCACAGCTGCAGAAGTCGCTCAGGTGATGGTATTGGATTTCGGAAGCGATCATCCATGGGCGTGGAGTTTACTCCTGTCGCCGTTGATGACGATGCTAGTCTGGCCATTCGTGTTTCTATTGCTGCTGCGCTTGCGTACCGGGGTGCGAGTAGAATGACGCAGCAGCGGTTGGTCCTGGCTTCGGCGTCTCCACGTCGTAAAGCATTGCTGACCCAACTGGGTCTGGAGTTTGAGGTCGTGGTGACCGACACGGATGAGGCGGTAAAGCCAGGCGAACTGCCTGCGCAGTTGGTTGTGCGGTTGGCCTCGGCAAAAGCACGAGCGGGCCATCAGCATGGGAGTATTACGCTTGGTGCAGATACGATAGTTGCGATTGGTGATGAAATTCTTGGCAAACCCCGCGGTCAAACAGAAGGTATGGCCATGTTGCGTCGGTTGTCGGGAAGAGTGCATGAAGTACATACGGGTGTTGCCGCGTTTGATGGCGCACGTATTGAGGTGGCCGTGGTGACCACTCGCGTTTTCTTTCGAGAAATCAGTGAATTAGAGGTGGATAATTACTGGCGTACAGGAGAACCTGCGGATAAAGCTGGAGGTTATGGAATCCAAGGAGTCGGAGGTATATTTGCTTATAGGATCGAGGGTAGTTACAGCGCGGTAGTCGGCTTGCCGCTCGCGCAGACTGAGCAACTGCTACGCGCGTTTAATTGTGATATCTGGAGTATGCAAACCAATGGCTGAAGAACTCCTAATCAATGTCAATGCTTTTGAGACTCGGGTCGCCTTGGTCGTTCATGGGCTTTTGCAAGAAGTGCAGGTCGCGCGTGCGACGGGGGCTAGCGTCACCGGAAACATTTACCTGGGTAAAGTTGTGCGAATTGTGCCGGGCATGCAGGCGGCTTTTGTTGATGTTGGATTAGCCCGTCCTGGATTTCTTCACGCGCGCGACATTGAAGGGCCTCGCATCATTACGCCTGACCAGGCAGGCAGCGAAAAAAAGAAGCATGACATCCGCGATCTGATTCATGATGGGCAGTCGATTCTGGTTCAAGTTGAAAAAGATCCGATTGCGAGTAAAGGTGCGCGACTATCGACGCAGATAGCGTTTGCTTCGAAATATTTGGTGTGGATGCCAAACGAAGCGCATATCGGCATTTCTCAACGAATCGACGATGAAGTTGAACGCGAACGCTTGCGGACGACGCTCGATTCGATCAAACAGGCCCAATCGCTGCGTGGTGGTGTCATTGTCCGCACCGCTGGCGAGCGCGCGAGCGCGGAACATCTTGCTCAGGATCTTAAGTTATTGAGTCGCCTGTGGGAGCGGATCCGCGGCCGTATCGATGGCGCGCGGGCGCCAAGCCTAATCTATGAGGAATTACCTCTGCATACGCGCATGGTGAGGGATCTAGTGGGTGCCGATACGCAACACATTTTAGTCGATCACGCAGACACGTTTGAGCGTATTTCCAGTTATGTGGAAGAAGTGATCCCTGGGTATAGCGATCGACTGCAACGGTACGCCGAAGATCGTCCGTTATTCGAACGTCATGGTGTGGAAGATGAGATTGCCCGCGCGTTGGAAGCAAAAGTAGCCCTAAAGTCTGGCGGTAGTTTGGTGATCGAGCAAACCGAAGCAATGATCAGTATTGATGTGAACACTGGTGGGTTTTTAGGGGGCCATAGTTTAGAAGAGACCGTCTACCGAACTAACCTTGAAGCCGCTGCGGCGATCCCAAGACAGCTGCGGTTGCGTAATCTAGGCGGCATCATTGTCATCGATTTTATTGATATGGAGGATGAGGAGCATCAGCGCCAAGTCTGGCGTACGCTGGAGAAAGCCACTGAAGCAGATCCGGCGCGTACCCGTATGGAAGGATTTTCGTCCCTGGGGTTGGTGCAAATGAGCCGTAAGCGTACGCGTGAAAGCCTGGCGCAAAGCATGTGTGTGCCGTGCAATCAATGTCAGGGGACCGGTAAAGTTCGCTCTTCCGAGTCGACGTCGATTGAAGTACTGCGTGCGCTCTCTCAGGACTATAAAGCTCGATGCCGAAAGAAAAGCGTTGATGGCGATTATCTTATCCGAGCGACGGAGAGCGTCGTGGATCGACTCTTGGATGAAGATGCGGCACATCTTGCAGAGCTGTCGTCGAATATCGAGCGTGAGATCCGCATTCAAGTTGAACCCAGCTATGTTGAAGGCCAGTTCGACATCGTTTTGATCCATCCGGTGGCGCGCTAAGCGCGACTGCGCAGCGTCGTCAAAGTGGTATGTCTACTTTAAAGCGACTTTTGAGTTTCGAACGGATCAACCGGTTGTTGTTTCGTCCGCTGTTCATGTTCCTGACCTTTTTGCTGGTCCTGATGGCCATTTTTCAGGTCAGTGGCCGCGTTATGATGGCGACGCTCGATGTCTTTGAAGACGAGGTCAATGCAGCGTTGCGATCGCAAGACATCAGGCTGGAGGGGCTTAGTGCTGGCTGGCGTGGATTAAATCCAGTCATCACGGTTCAACGTCTTGCTCTACCCGCAGGTGAAGCCACTGAGTTCGAATTTGAACTCGACGTGTTGGAGAGTATGTGGCGCAGTGCCATTGTAGCTAGAAGACTGGATGTCGATCTGCTGAGGCTGTTTGCGGAGCGAGAGGCAGGTGTCTGGCGGTTGCGAGGTTTCGGTGCTCAAGAAAACCCTATTGATCTGGTGCAGCTAATCACTCATTCAGATCAGATTGATGCCCGTGTAGAGTTGCGCCTGCAAAGGGAGCAAAACACCACTGATGTAGTCACTGCCGCGGTGGATGTTGTTAACCACGGGGGTCTGCATTTTGCCAATTTGATACTCGGGAACGCGGACAATCAAGACCAGTTAATCCTGCGTGCCTGGCAGCGTGAGGCGGTTTGGCCGCTTCGGCAGGAAGGCTGGGCGATTCAGGTCGGCGGAAGGTGGTTGATTCCACAAGGTTTAGTCGATGTTAAAGGCCTCACGGTTGACGTCCCCGACGGCGTCTATCGAGAAGAGCGCGGTCAGGGGAATGGGCACCTTGAGATGGCGCTCAGAGGCCTGCCCTTGCCCACGGGAGAGCTGAGTGCTGATGTTGCCGTGAGTTTGACTCTGGCGCGGCAGGCACAATCGTGGCGAAGCCGCATCGATACATTGCGTCTCGAGCTGCCAGCTCACCAGATGGATTTAGGCCCCGTGTATGCGCACGGGCGCGTGCCTGCTGGCCCTCCGGCTGGGCTGGAAGCTGCAGCACGGCTGATTGGTCTGCAAAATTTGAATCCGCTGGTCTCCATATGGTTAGAAGAATTAGATCTCAGTGCACTGTCCGATTATGGGATGTTGTACCTTGCGGAATGGGAACCCGCTGGCAGTTGGATTGAAGCGCTCGCGGTGCGTGGCGAGGCCCACAATGTGCATGCGTTTTATGATCCTGAGCAGGGTTCGGGTTTTATGGCTTCGTTAGCGGATGTCAGCCTCCAAGGTTACAAGGGTGTTCCAACCATAGATCGTGTGCAAGGTCAGTTGTGGGGGCATGAACACAATGTGGTAATGCAGTTGCGTGGTGAACAAACGTTTCTCGCATTTCCTGATATCTACCGCTCAGGTTGGTCGTTAGACTCGCTGCAGGGTGTGGTGAAAGTTTGGTTTGGTGCCGGACACTTTGGTGTGCGCGGCTCTCATCTGCGTGCCTCTGTCGAGGGCACCAACGCCGGTGGGGAGTTTTCGATTACTCGGCCCGCCGATAAATATGAGCAGCGTTTAAGTCTTCAAGTGACGGCTGACCAGGTCTCAACTGCATTTGGCAAGACCCTCGTACCGCAGAAGTCGCCGAAAGGCCTGATTGATTGGTTAGACACGGGGGTTATAGCGGGCCGAATGTACGATGCACGCTTCGCATTGCATGGCCATGTTCGCCCCGCTCCTGGAGACCTGGGACGGCGTATTGAACTGTCAGCGCGACTGGTAGATGGGCGGGTTGCCTATCTACCAGATTGGCCTGAGGTGACGGCCGTTGATGCGCAGATCCATGTGGCCGGAGCTCAAACCCGTATCGAACTCGAACGGGGGATGACTCACCAAATTCGGCTCAGCGACTCTCGTGTGGTGTTACATGAGAATGCGGCGTATGCGACCGGCCGTCTCAACACGGTGGCAGATGCGAGTGCCGCACTGTCTTTTATTCGCAACAGTCCGTTGCGTGAAAATATGCCCTTTGTCACTTCTGCGTGGCAAGGCAGTGGGCAGTTGGAGGTTTCTGGCTTTTTGCAAATTCCCATCAGCGCAACCGCGCAACAGGCGCTGGCCGTAGATTTGTCTTTGCAAACAGACGACCTCTCGTTGGCGATGCCAGAGTATAGAGTCGTGGTTCATCAGTTGAATGGGGTGGGTCAATTTCAATTACCCCATTTGTTGAGCGGCCGTTTTACGGCCGAATTGTTCAATCGGCCCGCCGTGGTTGAAGTGACCCATAATGACGACTGGTTAATGTTTGATATTGAAGGCAAGGCCACGCCGGCGGACGTGTATGGACTGCTGGATACTGAAACCGTCGTGCCGATTAAAGGTGCGTTTGATTTTGACAGCACTTTGAACATCGCGGCCACGGATGGGATCACCAATTTATCAGTAAACTCGGATCTAGAGGGTTTAACGATCGATCTACCGGGTGAATTTCACAAGGCTGAGACAGCCACTGTCCTGGCAGATCTCAATGTACAATTTTTGGAAGGCTATCAGAGTGTAGGCTGGCGCTATCGCGAGGTCAGCGGTTGGCTGCATTATGGCGAAGAAATTGAGCGTGGCGCGTTGGGTATTCGGGTACCGCCGCCCATGACTGCGCAAGCCGAACGTGCCATTGTGATAGCGGGTCGCATGCCGGAACTGATCCTGGAAGATTGGGTAGCTGGGTCGGGTGAATCAGCGGTCAGCCTGCCGTTGGATTGGCGGATTCGGAATCTTCAGGTAGATCGTTTTACGATGGATGAAGTGAGCTTTGACCAGCTTGTGCTCGATGGTGCCCAAGTAGGCGCGCAAGTTAGTTTCGATTTTGAAGGTCCCACTTTGCGGGGTGCTGTGGTCTTGCCTGAGCAGGGGCCGATGACAGTTGACCTAGATTATTTGGAATTGCCGGCCAGCGATGAGTCTGAAGGGACAGGCTCGAATACGGCGCAGGTAGACCCAACAACAACCGAAGTTGGAGAATCGCTGCCCGCGGCGCGGGTGGTGATCAAACAATTGCAATTGGGTGACGAACCCTTTGGTGCCTGGCGCTTTAATATTGAACCCGATATTGATCGTGTGGCGTTCACTGATTTCAATGCGGACGTTAATGGACTGCATATCTTTGACAGTCGACTGGAGTGGGATCTGCGCCGAGACGTTACTGATTTTATTGGCCAGATACGTATGGACGATTTAGCGCAAACGCTGCCGAAGTGGGACTATGCGCCGACGCTGAGCACAGACAAGGCTCGGATCAAAGGGGCTGGGCAATGGGATGGGTCTCCGCTCAATGTTCATCTGCTGGGCACCCGAGGTCGGTTAGACTTTAAAGCGCGCGATGGACGGTTCATTGACCTTGAAAACAGCGGCGGTGGTCTACGTATTCTTGGTCTTTTGAATTTTACCAAGGTGGCTAAACGCATCAGTTTCGATTTCTCTGACATAGCAGGCGATGGCTTAAGTTTTGAAACCATTGATGCCAAAGTGGATCTAAATGCCGGGGCGTTGACTTTTCCCGAACGGATGACCGTCGAGACCTCTTCGGGTGATTTCGAAATTGGCGGTCGAGTCGACTTGCGTGAGGGGTTGCTTGATAACGAAATGATCGTGACTCTTCCGGTCAGTAAAAGCCTACCTTGGTACGGTGTTTATCTTGCTCTGGCAAATCCTTTGGCGGGCTTAGGTGTTCTGGTTGGAGAGCGTGTTCTGAGACGACCGATGGAGCAATTTAGCACGGCTAAGTTCGAGGTTACGGGAAGTCTCGAAGAGCCCGTTGTCCGCTTTGTCAGCTTGTGGGACAAATCAATGAAGGAGATAAACAGTGAGGTGTCCACCCCCGCCGAGAAACAACAGGCCAGCGCTTCAGACCCTGACGTGCCGGACGCTATGCCCGGGTTGAGCGAAGACGAAATTCAGGCGGTTTCGCCTGCCCCGGCCTCTTAAGTAACGAGAACAGTGATGAGTGAAATTTCTACCCTCGCCCAACAGCAATTGCTGGAAGGTACTGACGTTGATCTGCATGATCTTGAGCAGGGCTTAGATGATCTGCTGGGCCGCAGTATTGATTTTGGCGAAATTTATTTGCAATGCGAGCGAACAGAATCGTGGGGGCTTGAAGATGGGACAGTCAAAGACGGCAGCTTTTCTGTTGATGCTGGACTTGGCGTGCGAGCCCTAAGCGGAGAAAAAA
>Ga0181564_10004636_pt1 | contig 11563 bp, 7 predicted proteins | sample 011ome_24_FD_134512 | JGI IMG/M metagenome (GOLD analysis project Ga0181564, IMG submission 134512) | Coastal salt marsh microbial communities from the Groves Creek Marsh, Skidaway Island, Georgia - 011513CT metaG (megahit assembly) | ecosystem: Environmental > Aquatic > Marine > Intertidal zone...
CGCGATTCCATTTTTCCTCGTCAATCTCTTGATGGGACTTAGTCCAATGCGAGTCAGAACCTTTTGGTGGGTGAGTCAAATTGGAATGCTCCCTGGAACAATTGCGTATCTTTACGCCGGTTCAAATCTGCCGGAGCTATCAACGCTAAGCCAAGAAGATCGTCCACCTATCTTTACAAGTCAATTAGTCTTTGGTTTTATCATCCTGGGTTTGCTACCTTGGATCGCCAAAGGTGCATTAAAACTAATGTCGGAACGACGAAAGAGATAAAACGGTATCGGACATCTGCAAAATTCATATTGAACGAACCTATCTAACCTCCTAAACGTTTTTCCTGTCTGCCTCTCGGCACCACATTGAATTCACCGCTTGCCATGCACTAATTCTCGATGAATGATTCTGATGAATAACACAGATCAAAACGGTCCACACTCGGCAGCGAACCAAGAGTGGATTGCAAACGTGCAAGCGTCAAAATTGCCCGAACCCGATTTTGACGGATGCTACAACCTAGTGGTCGTTGGAGGAGGACCAGCAGGATTAGTTGCAGCAGCTGGCGCAGCCGGTCTCGGAGCAAAAGTTGCGCTGATCGAATCCAATCGTATGGGAGGTGATTGCCTGAATGTCGGTTGCGTACCTTCCAAGTCGCTGTTGTGCTCGGCGAACGACTATCTCGCTAGAACCCGGGGAAATGAATGCACTGATCCGTCAGCTGCATCAGCTAATTTCAAATCAGCTCTAGAAAGACTACAAGTTACTCGATCCAAACTGAGCATCCACGATTCCGTCGACCGCTTCAAAGAATTAGGTGTTGATGTCTTTCTTGGACACGGGAAATTTAGCGGACCCAATACGATACAGGTGAATGATAGAACACTGCGTTTCAAGAAGGCATTGATCGCGACCGGAGCCTCGGCAGCATCGCTGAATATCACCGGAAGCGAATCGATGAATCTTCTTACGAATGAAACACTCTTTGACTTAACGGACAAGCCAAATCGACTTCTTGTCATCGGCGGAGGTGCTATTGGCTGTGAAATGGCACAGGCATTCGCCCGCCTAGGAACGACTGTGGTGCAAATAGAACGAAGCGGTAATTTACTGGCCAACGAGGACCGCGAGGCATCACGGCTGATTCAACAATCCCTAGAGGATGATGGCGTTAAAATCCACTTCAATTCGAGCGTCGGCTCTCTTAAAACAACTGACTCAGGGAAGCAAGTCAGCATACTCAAAGGGGGAGCTGAACTGACAGAGGTCGCAGATGAGATTCTTATCTGTATCGGTCGAGTTCCGAACGTGCGTGATCTTGGACTTGAACTCGCAGAGGTAGAATTTGATCAACATCATGGTGTCAAGGTAAACGACTTTCTCCAAACAACCAATCGAAATATCTTCGCTGCGGGAGACGTGATCGACCGCGCCCGCTTCACTCACGCAGCCGATTTCATGGCAAGAATCGTCATCCAGAATGCATTATTCAAGGGTCGTAAACGCTACAGCTCGCTAATCATCCCGCGGTGCACCTACACTTCACCAGAACTCGCGCATGTCGGGATCAGCGATGTCGAAGCAGCAGCCAACTCAGAAAAAATCGCTTCATTCACGCTACCATTTAAGGACGTTGATCGATCTTTTATTGCAAATGAGCGATCGGGCTTCATGCGTGTCCACGTCAAACTTGGAACGGATCGTATTCTCGGCGCAACTATCGTCAATCCTCACGCAGGCGAACTGATCTCGATGATTACACTCGCCATGACAAACGGAATTGGCTTGAAACATATCGCTTCAACTATTTTCCCTTATCCAACTCGAGCCGATGCGTTACGTAAAATAGGAGATCAATATAATCGCGGTCGACTCACACCAACCATAAAAAAGGTTTTTGAGAAATGGCTTCGATGGTGCCGCTGACACAATCATTTTGAAACTAAAATCATGCGTTGATGCAATATTGGGATCTGCTAAACCTCTCATTCCCAAGCGATGGTTCTAATCGAAATAAAACAGGTTCAACCCTATTCATCTGTTTCTGTTTAGATTCAACTACCTTGGTTTTCCTGAAGAAAACAAGGATCGACTGGAACCTGCATGGCGGTCGCCATCGCATTGGTTTGACTCGCCATACCGACGACCGCCAAGAACTCTGAATACATCTCATCAGTCATCCCACGATGACGAGCAGAAGCAGTGTGACTGTGGATGCAGTATTCGCACTGATTTGAGATCGAAACTGCCATGTAAATCAATTCTTTCACCATCGGGTCAAGGGCACCGGGTGCCATGACCTTTTGAAGACGATCCCAAGTACTACGTGCTTGATCTGGATGGTTTGCAAGAACCCTCCAGAAATGATTGATGTAATCCGTGTTTCGAGTTTCTTTGATTTCCTCGAACAATGAGGCCGCAGAATCATCGAGTTCTTGATCAGTGAGAATCGGCAAAGTTGCCATCGTCAGTCCTTGTTTAAACGGCGAAAGAAGTGCTCGGGTGAATCTTGAACAGTCGCAAATAGTGACTAGGCACGGATTAAAAATATCAATTCATGGAACCACTTAGCTACCTCGACGAATCGCCTTCCAAATCTTTAAGGAGTTGCTTTGCATCATGAATTCGACGTTCTTTGTCCTGATCACGTAATGCCTCAAGCAGTTGATTACGATCAGATCTTGAAATAGGTAGCGAGACTTCATCGCCTAGCACGCCGAGAGGGACCTCCTCCATAGGCCATGAATCGCTACGCTGCGTCGCAAATGGCAAATCCTTATTTCCAACTGCCTGCAAATTAGCCAAGGGATTTCTTCCCCAGGCGTATCGATAATGAATTGGATAACCAACCATCGAACTCCGCAAGATTAAACGTCGCCGATCGTACTGGATCTGACCTCGATTATTTTTTCCCTGCTCCGCATACTGCGCCACAGCAGGATGAAAGCGCCGATCTTCTCCCGCAATTGCAAAGCCGCGAATCGCTCCATCCATTGGGTCGCCCACTTCTCGGTCAAATAACAACTCTATTGCATTATCGATAACCTGCATCTCAACAAGCATGGGTGGCCTCCATTCGAGCTGCCCTTCGAACCCATATTCCGTTGCCAAAGCCCACCGTGCGATGCGTTCACCCGCAGGAAGCTTTAACTGAGGGTGGTACCATCGACGCCTCAAATCAAAAGTGCTCGCAAAACCGATATTCTCATCGCCCTGATGAAAGTACTCCAGAAAAGTTTCATACTGCGCAGCACGAATATCGATCCCAGCGTTAAACATTTTTTCACTGTAATCATCAAGCGTCTGCGGATAACCATCGGTGCACAGGGACAAGATACCGAATGGCATTTCCGGATCCCCAAACGCTTTCCGCCAGGCTTCAATCATCTTTGGAAAAACGGTGCGATAAAGCTTTGCACCAAGCGTTCCATCAAACGCATTGTTGTAGCCTTGATGAAAGATGACTCCTTTTACGGACAGCCCTTCTAGAGGAGCGATCATGCCGGCATAACAGTGACCCGGATAATTGTGATCTCCGATAGGCCCAAGACGCAGGTCGGACGGTGGCTGTCTTTCAGCATCACTCACCTCCTTTCCTTCGTCGGCCATTCTTTTGATTTTTGCTTGGTGCTGTTCCTGCCGTTTTACCAAATCGGCCTTGGCGTCCCACTGCAAAGCAGACTCCTCGTAATCCTTGATCTTCTGCACGCAAATCGGGTCTTCTATTTGCTTAAGAACCCTCAGCGGGGTCCAAGTTTCAACGGTCGTACCGCCACGCGAAACATCAATCACGCCGATTGGAATCTGTGACGCCTGATGCACACGTCGAGCAAAAACGAATCCGATTGCGGACAATTCTTTTGCGATCTCGGGACTACAAACATCCCAATCTCCCTTTCGAAAATGACGATTCGACCAAGCGCTCCATTGATGCAGTCGGGGAAAACTCAATTGGTTTACCGGACCCTGAGATTGAGGAATCGTTAAGATTCGTATGTTAGGGTAGTGGGCGGATACAATTTCAAGGCTGCCATTTTCGACCTTGGCTAGTTCAAATTCCATATTACTCTGACCGCCAAGAATCCAAACGTCCCCAATGAGAACGTCCACCAATTCAATCTGCTCTTGCCCCGAAACAATGCGAATGGGCTGTCCAATTCGATTCGTTGCCATCGGCGGCAACTCAACCTCCCAGCGGCGATCGACGCCAGAAGTGGCCGTCACCTGATTACCAGCGAATAAAACTTCAACTTCACTACCTTCATCAGCCCATCCCCATAATTCGATAGGCTTATCTCGCTGCAACACCATGTGAGACTGAAAAAGATTGCTTACCGTTAAACCATCAGACATTGCGGGGACGTCAATCACATCTTCGCGAGGCATCGATTGCCCAAATACCGATGGATTGAAAAGAAGAATCAAAACACATATCAAACTACCAGCTTGACCAAGTAAAACAGGCATCAAATATCTCGTCGTGATGATGGTCGAATCGATTCGAATACTACCGCCGCAAAATGATAACAAGAAATGCGACTTCAATCGCTAGAAACACAGTACACTGACAAAGTCGTGATTTCGTTAAAGCTTGTTTTCCACTATCAATGCTTGCGAAAATAGAAAAACAATGGAATGCACCAGTGGCCTGATGTCAAAATTTTTGTTTTACTCGCAACCTTTCCCCTACATTGCTTTTGGCCATACACCGCTTCCGGAAAATCACATTCCCAAGTTGCCAATCACAAGCGATCTCTTCAATGCCTCGTCCACTCAAACAAAGCCGCCTGTTCGATTCCCATTTTAAAATAGTAACAACCACTCTTTTTTTGATTTCACTCTTTCCTCCCTGCATGTCCGCTCAGGACATCTCTGCAGAAGACATCGAGATGCCCCAAAGAGGAATCTGCGCGCATCGCGGGGCCAGCACGACTCACCCTGAAAACACACTCACGGCATTTGAAGAAGCCATTAGGCTGGGGTGTCAAATGATCGAATTTGACGTTGCAATAACAAAAGACAATGAGATCGTACTGATGCATGACTTAACGATCGATCGCACCACAAATGGAACAGGTAAAGTCGCCGATCTCACACTTGCGGAACTCAAGACATTCGATGCGGGAAGCTACAAGGATCAGAAATTCGCCGGCATAAAAATCCCGACGTTAAGCGAAACGCTGAAGATCATGCCGAAAAACATATGGTTAAATGTTCATCTGAAAGGCGGCGACTCTCTCGCGTCGGAAACAGCGAAAACCATCGTAGAACACAGCCGCTTGCATCAATGCTTTCTGGCTTGCAGCCATCACGCGATTCAAGCCGCTCGCAAAGTGCATCCTCACATCAAACACTGCAATATGGATCGTCAATCCAATACGCTTCAATATGTCGAAGAAACGATATCCATTCAGGCCGATTTTATTCAATTGCTCGGCGGAACGTCAGTCGATCCGCAGAACGTCACTGCGGCAACCCGAGAGGGAATCGCCGTCAACTTTTGCTGCAGCAACTCAGCAGATGTGATCGCGGATTTATTTGAATCGGGCGTGCAATTCCCCTTGGTGGATGACGTAGAGAAACTGATTCGAACGGCCGAAGAGCTTGGAATCCCTCGACTAAAGCCAACCTACTAACAGCCCTCGACGCGGGAACGCCCCAGAAATCACAGCGAATCAGAAATCGCAGCGAATCAGAAATCGCAGCAAATCAGCAACCAACACGAATCGCCCAAATCTCTGGTTCTTACCCCAACCGTGAACGCTTCTCACCCACTGACGGCCCTTATCTCTGAGACCATTATTCCAAAAGGGCAGACTACCCCCAAAGTGATGAATCAAGCCAAGAGGTCAAGCAAAAGGTCCCAACATCATCACGCAAAGCCTCTGAGAAAATTTTTGCCTTAGAAAATGCGGCAACTTCGGTAGCCTTGATGGATAATTCAACGTCATGAGCGATGAAACTATAGAATTTGAGCTAACCGAACAAGACTTCCTGCGTCTACTAGTCAAACATGAGGCGACGCTGCGCGCCTACGCAAGAAGCATCGTCCCGAACTGGACGCTTGTTGATGAAGCGATCCAAGAGGCGAGCGTGGTGATGTGGCAAAAGCGAGACCAACTGCGAGACGAATCCGGCTTCGCCCCTTGGGCGAAAGTAATCTTGCGATTCAAATGCTTACGTCAGATTGAAAAACTACGTTTTGAACGTCCAATCCTAAGTGACGCAATCATCGCCACACTGACCAGTCGGCACGAGCAGCAAGACCGTACCATTGATGAAGAAAAAGTTTCTGCTTTTCAACAGTGCTTTCAAACACTATCGAGTGAACACCAACGCCTGCTACTGGCACCGCACACTCCGAACACCTCGCTTGCAGTTATCGCAAAGGAAAAAAAGCGAACCGCGAATGCAGTATACAAAGCAATGGGCCGACTTCGGAAAAAACTATCCTCTTGCATCAGACAACGACTCGTCAGCGGGAGCATGTCATGAAAAATCCATCTGAACTCATTCTGCGTTACCTAGATGGTGTTGCTACTGAAAAAGAAGTCGCTCAACTTGAAGAGCAACTTCAAAACAGTCCCGAACTTCAAGACGCATACCTCGAATCAATTGAACTCGATTGCCTGTTGAAGCACGAGGCTCAAAGCACGCACTCAAACGGCAGCTTTCCGGAAGCTAAAATACTCACCGAAAAAAAACACTCAACCAAAACCGCCATCCGATGGATACTTTCGGTCGCTGCGATTTTCGCTCTCTTTATTATTTCGACAGCGGGAAAATGGACAGTCACTCGCAGTACCAACGCGGCCACACCATCACTCGGCGAGGTCCCGTTCGCATATTCACAAACCAACTCAACGCTCTCAAGTGCCGCCGCGATTGGCGACATTTTGACAGTTAAAAAAGAATTAAATTCTGGAGCCAATATTGATTACAGAAACGACGATGGACTCACCTCGTTGCACTTGGCTTCTATTTATGGACACAGTGAAGTAGCAATCTACTTGATAGAAAATGGCGCCGACCTGAATCAGGTAGACGCTTCAGGAAATACAGCCCTTCACATTGCAGCATTTCTGGGTCGATGGCTAATCGTCGAAGAATTGCTCGAAGCGGGCGGCAATCCAGAAATCCGAAACCGTGATGGGTTCAATGCGGACGACCTCGTTGCGCTTAACTGGAACCCAAACCTAGAACGCTACTATCTTTACCTCGAAGAGACTTTACAGTTGGATTTGGACTTCCAGAAAATCCGTCAGGCAAGGCCACGAATTCGAACAACCATCAATCAATTCATGCCCGAACGGGTGACCGCTGGAGTTCTAGACGAAACAAGTATCTTGGTAACGACCACTGCGAGAATGCTAGGAAAAAGTCTCGCGTACGCGAAGGGGGAAGATCATTCACTGGGATTGTCCACTGCGAGTTTTGCGAGTTCGGCAATGTCCGGCAATCTGATTGGAGCAACCTTTGCTCGGGTTATTCCCAATCGGACACAGGGTAGCCCACCATCGGTTAGCCTCGTTCAAGCTGCGAGAACAGGCAATATCGCAGCGGTGAACCAACACATTAAAGCGGGCAGTGACCTAAATCAGAGAAATGACTTTGACGAATCAACACCGATTATCGTTGCCGCAGCTTTCGGAAGAGACGATGTAGTTCGAGCATTAATCGAAGCCGGAGCGGATCTTGCGGCAACTAATAACCAACGGCAAACCGCGCTTCATGCGGCCGCATTTTTCTGCCGTCAGAGCACCGTTGAGATGCTCATCGCAGCGAAGATGGACTTAGCTGCGGTCAATTATCAAGGAGAGACAGCTTACGACATTGTTGCCAGCCCAATGACAAAAGAGCTACGCTATGTCTATCGATACATTTATGGCCTGCTGAAACTCGACCTCGACCTAGAGAAAATAGAAGCCGAACGAGAAAACATTGCAAAAACCTTATTTTCTCATCAGCAGAACTGAAACAACTTTGATTTCTAAAACTACTCGAACTTTGATTTCCGAATCAACAAGGCATTGTTGCGATAGCGAAATCGTTGCTCACTCTAATTTCTTTTCTATTCTTACATAACCATCCAATTCCAAACTCATTCTTTCGAGTACGGCACGAGCAGTCAACGACTTGCAAAGATTCGTCCACTCGTTGGGATCTTCTAGCAGGTCATAAAGCTCTTCTGAATCATCGGCGTAACGGATATATCGAAACCTGTCATCGCGAAGACTGTAGTTACCTTGATCAAAAAGCGATAAAGAAGATCGCCGATCTATTTGTGATTGCACCTCTTGCATCAGTGGCACCATCGAACGTCCATCAAGACCATCCGGCGAGGGAACGCCACAGAGTTCGCATAGGGTTGGATAAAGATCGATAAGATTGACGGCTCTTTTGCAATCACCACCGATATCGTAGGCATCCGTCGCTACATCTTTCGCAGGCACAATCACCAGAGGTACTCGCGTCGACCGCTCCCATCCAGTCCACTTACCCCAATGCTGCTTTTCTCCCAGATGCCAACCGTGATCGGAAAACAAAACCACAATGGTATTGTCGGCGAAATCGCTGTGATCCAGAGTGTCGAGCAATCGACCAATCTGACCATCCACGTAAGTTGTACAAGCGAGATAAGCCTTCACCGCTGCTGACCATTGCTGGTTCTTCAAGACTGTCGAATGCAGACCTGCGGTATCAGCCTCCAATGCCCAGCGAATGCCTGATGCACTCAAATCGTTAAGGTCATCTTCTCTTGTCACTGGAAGCGTGACTGACTGGCCTTGAAATCGCTTGAAATAATCCTCAGGTGCAAACAGAGGGATATGTGGTCGATAATATCCAACCCCAAGGAGGAAGGGTTGTTGAGGATTCATCTCGGATAGACGCTCAATCGCCCAATCTGTGATTGCCGTGTCGCCCATCGCGTCATCTAGTACCGTCAAACCTCCCCAATCAAATGACTCACCATCGGGCTTCGCTGGATTCCGATCGGATGGCATCCGGTTCAAAGGCAAGACAACCTTTTCGCCCGTCGGCAAAATGGCTTCATGAAAAGGATTGACGGTACCTTTGGTTGGCAGCTCAGTGTCTCGATAACGAACACCATCCTTGGTAAACGGACTCCACCTTTGCTCGGGATTGAAGGAATCGTCAAACATCAGGCGATTAGCAACACCGCTCGAATGCATTAGCTTTCCAGTACCAAAAGTCTGATAGCCTTGTTCCTTCAACCATCTCGGTAAAACATGAATGTCAGGATGCTGTGAAAACAGTCGCGGACTCTTGTTGTTCCAAACACTAGTACGCCACGGCCACTGCCCTGAAAAGATCGCAGCCCGCGAGGGATTACAAGCCGTTGATGGACAATGGGCATTGGAAAACAAAATTCCTCGCCTCGCCAAACGGTCAATATTCGGAGTAAGTGCCTGCGGATGGCCGCCAAGACAACCAACCCAATCATTGAGATCATCGACAGCAATCATCACGACATTGGGGGTTCGTGATGGATCGACGACTTGCACAGGCAGATCGTCAGAACTAGCTGATGATCTCATTCCGCAAACGAGAACAATCAAACTGAATACCAAACGGCTTCCTGCTCGACGATTCATTGACCCACCTTTCTCTTTGATCATTACGGCTGACCCCATTGCGTGAACTCTAAAAAAAAACGCAGTGCTCAACCAAGCGGTTGGGGCACTGCGGAGATGCTGGTTCAACGAACAGCGTAAAAAGACTAACGCTTACGCACTTCGATCACATACTTCATCAAGTCATCCCAATCTTGCCGTGTCTTCAGCTGCTTTGCCAATCCAGCAGGCATGATTGAAGTTCGTGACTGAAGAACTTCTTCGATGTCATCTGCCGGTATCTTGATCGGCTCAGTCTGAGCTAGGTTTCGCAGCACCAGCTCATCATCATTCTCAGAGACGCGAACACCCGTCAGGATCTTTCCATCCACGGTGACAACGGAGACCTGTGCAAAGTCCTTATCAATACGCTTTGAAGGCCTCAGCACCGAATCAACCAGTTCCTCAGGCGTAAGAACCGTTTTCAAATCTGCAAGCTTAGGACCGAGTGCGGCTGCCGCACCTGTGGGAGGATCATGACACGCAAAACAAGCTGCTGCAGACTGGTAAAAGACTTTCTTACCACGTTCAAAATCTCCTCGCTGCATTGCAATCTGTGCAAGCTCCGCAGAATCGGAAGCCAACAATTCATTTTCGAGCTCGTCGTTGGAAAATCCTTCCGGATCGATGCCAATGTCTTTTAACATCAGCTCTGCCTCGAGCGGATGCTCCACAAGCAACTCGTCTGGAGTCCAGAACGTTGTCCGCTCAGCCGTAGCGGCCCTCACTAGCTTCACCGTCTCGGGTGAAATCACAGAAGAACTGTTACCCCAAGTGTTACGAACAAAGGTAAGAACGGCTGCGAGTTCCTCGTCATTCAACAAATTCTTGAAGGCGGTCATCGGAGGAACACCCCGAGCAGGGTCGTAAGTTTTCCCATTGACCTGCAGTTTACCCCACAATCCATGGAGCGCCATTTTCACTAGTCGCTCCTCACTCCCGTTCACCCACGCGCTTCCAACCAGCGATGGATACACCAATCCGTTACCCTTTCCGTTGGCAAGATGGCAAGTCGCACAGTGTGATTCTCGCTGATAGATCGTGGAACCAAGTTCATAGACCTTTTGATCCGCAGGGCTGAGTCGCTTAGGTGCGTCATACTTGACCAACTCAATTTCAGCAGGAGCAGCAAAACCGCTGGCTCCGGTCGCATCAACATTGAACCAAAAATGCTTTACCGTACTCGCTGCCATCGCTGCGTGCCTAACAGTCGAGTTGAGAAGCTTGTTAAGCAACTCTTCGTCTTTGACATTATGCTGCTGATGCAACCAAAGAGCTTCCAGCAAGTGATGAGACTCTAACTCATCGTTGGGATCAAAATCGGCAGACCATTTTTTGGCCGCAGCGATCACCTGCTTTGAATCACGCTCACTTAGTTCAACCCGAGTTCGGTGACGAATGCCGTTGATAGGGTGCTTTAGATTCTCAAGCAGATTTTCGATTGATTCTCCCTCAATCGAAACAGGCTTTTGCAGCGGACGATCCTTGACCGAGACACGGACGATTCGACCGTGTTGATGGTCACGGTTGGGGTCGCGAATATTGTGTTGCATGTGTCCGATGATAACGTTCTGCCAGTCCGAAACATACAACGCTCCATCTTCACCAATCACTGCGTCAGTCGGCCTAAAATTACGATCTTGGCTGTTCAGCAACTCAATTCCAGGCGTACCCCATACCTCACCGAATTTTCGAGTTTGACTTGCGGGGTTACCACCACCGGCGATCTTGATATCGACCGCTGCAACCAGTTTGTCACCATTGAACAATTCAATCTTGCCATTATTGAATCGATTCTCGAAACCACGGCGATTCCAAACCTTGAACTGCGACACCTTCACAGGACTTTTGAACTCACCACTCATCCAAGGATTTTGCTGGGTGTTGGTGTGAGCAAAATTGTCTTTGTTACCGTCAACCAATAGGGAGACTGGAA
>Ga0181564_10004637_pt1 | contig 11561 bp, 10 predicted proteins | sample 011ome_24_FD_134512 | JGI IMG/M metagenome (GOLD analysis project Ga0181564, IMG submission 134512) | Coastal salt marsh microbial communities from the Groves Creek Marsh, Skidaway Island, Georgia - 011513CT metaG (megahit assembly) | ecosystem: Environmental > Aquatic > Marine > Intertidal...
GTATTCCATGAATGCATTGAAGTTTGCCTTTGATCAACATTTCTTCTAAGGCCCCAATGACGTATGTAATTGACATATTCCAGAGTTAGAATAGCCAAGAGTGAAAGAATCAACCACCCAGAAAGAAGAACAATTCCATTTTCAAATAATAACAATATACCACAAACAATAATTTGTAATGAAAAGAGTCTGATTGTAGGGTTCATCAGACCGGACTTTCCTTTCTTAGCATGAACCCGATATGCTGAAACGAACTGGCCAGGAATTGTTCTAAACCAAAAATACCAAATTCCTTCTTCTTGTCTAGCACTAGCAGAATCTCTATCTGTAGCAACCCATTTATGGTGAACATGATTATGTTCAGTTGTGAAATGTGAGTAATTAACAGAGAATAATAGAAACCTTGCTAATATCCGTCCTGGACTCTTAGGTTTATGGTGACCCAGTTCATGAGCTGTTACGATTGCAGATGCGCCTGAACAAAGTCCAGTCGACATAGCAGCAGCAACGAGCCACAAATTGACTTCTGTTTGTTGAAATGCAAATATAAAGAAAGAACCAATGACAAAGAAATGTAAGATTCCATGAACCCATAATAATATCTCAAATGGAGTACCTGAGTCCCTTGCTGGTCGGTGAATTTTACTTTTACCGAGTAATACATCCAGGATTGGTCCTATACCCCAAATGAAGATCACACCCATTGCAGTATACCCTCCTCCCAGAATATTCCCACTAATAACCAAAAAAGGGCTTATTAAACCTAACAAGTGTAAAGCCCATGGTTCCGGTTTCAGTGTCTTTCCTTCCACATAACTCTCATACTAATAGTATTTTTATGACTTTCTAATTTTCTAATTTTCTTTCTTTAATTCCAAATAAGAATCTAGAAACTTTAGTCCTCCTGACCAATTCGAAAAATAGCCAACAAGTGATGATTACAATTATTGTAGATAGTAATACAGCAGGATAATTTTTGATTCCCAAATCAGAAGATATCCTCAGACCAGCAAATGTTAATGGCATATGAACAATATAGAATGGGTAGACACCTTGATTTAAGTAAGCTAAATTTTTACTCGGTTTATTGAGAAATTTTGAGCCCCAAGAAAATATTGTCAAACACCAAAACCATGCATGAAAACTATGAATAAAGCATGCAAAAATAGTCATTCCATTATGAAATATTTTATTTTCCAACCATCCTCCATCAATATATGGAATGCCAGACTCATGCTGCTGAATTCTTATCCAAATAAATGCAATAGTTAACAGCAGAGTGATTGCAGTAATTAGAACTCGCTTTGTTTCAATGAAATCATAATATTGTTCTTTGGCAATAATGCAGATGTAACCAAAGGCGAAGAATACTAAAAACCAAAACCATTCATATCCAACACCTATATATCCTGGGAACCAAGGCTTGAACAAAATTTCAGTTGTAGTAAGTGTGAAAGGTAAAATAAATAATATTCCTAAGTTCAAGGGTATAGTGAAAAAAGAACGGAAGATACGTATCAATTCACCTTCAGGATACTTACTTACATAATGAAAAATTGGAGTCAATAAAAGAGAATATTGAAATAAATTCCAGAGAAACCATAAATGCCCTAAAGCTATTAATTTACCAAACACAGGTATCCAAAATATCAGAGACCTCCAGAAAATACCAAAAATAAAGGATTTTGTAAGGCTTATTGGATCTGAACTCTCATATCCTAAAATTACACTGCCGATGAAACCCATTGTCCACGCTCCAAAAAACATTGGAATTAGTAATCGTTGACACCTTTCTCTGAGGAAAATTTTCCAAGTTCTACTTTTGAAAGCAAAAGCAGTCCCCATTCCAGAAATCATGAATAAAGCAGCAAGTCTCCATTGATGCATCCAGTGCAAAATCATGCTTGTAAAGGATATAGATTCTGCAGTATAATCATTACTTTCTTCTATGAATATAAGTTCATCTGTTTCATTAATTTCTTGAATATTTGGATTGATATCTGTACCATAAGTGGACCAGTAAACACCAATTGCTACATGGAATGGTATTAATAGCCCAAATAAAATTACTCTGAGCCAGTCGATATCATATCTACGAATTTTTTTAACTTCCATAATCTCACTATATATTAGAATGTAATATCAAAAAAGATCAATCCAATCCCGATAATTAAGGCAGGTATGGTGGTATGAACTGTTGCCCACAAACTCGCAACCCGATGTCTCGCAAGTAAAGGAAAAAGTGCATCACCATCTTGACTAATGGCATTGGCCACAAGTGCAGGAAACGAGATTAAATCTTTAGTGTATGCAGTTATTGCTATTATTTGCGGCCCACATCCAGGGATTAATCCAATTAATGAAGCTATTATCACTGCAATAATTCCATCGCCATATATAGCCAAATCAGCCTCATTCATACCAGAAAATAACATTGAAAATTCAAATATAAGATAGGCGGACATAACCCAAAATGTGACGAAGGCGGTTTCGCTTGCAGAATGAATCAGAGTTTCGCGCATCGAGTACAATTTATCACCGATAGACGCTTCAGTATCATCTCCAATCCAATTTTTCTGTGAAATATAAAGTATTACAGATAAAGAAGTACCAATCAAGCCTATCCAAGTAATGAATCCATATAGAGTCAATGGATTATAGTTCAATTCTAAAGAGAAATCCGCATCTTGGGCACTCCAAATTAACAACATTATTGCAAATATAAGTCCGAGAGCAGTTACAATCCACCATACAGTATATCCCTGATGAAGTAGGAAATAGCCCAAACCATTTTCTTCTTCTCTACCAAGATCTTCGAATACTTCTCTAGGGCCTTGATTGTTATCAATAGGAATCTTGGATGAAATATTATCCTTAAAATTCCTACTTAGTATCCCTAATGGGTTGCGTGGAGTGATTTTCATAACATCTACTAGATAACCCCATGAAATTCCAATAATTAATGATATTAGGTGTACTGCAATAACGGGAGCAATAAATGATGAATCTGTGATTGCTACACCAATTAATACGAATGCTGCATCTCCTAAAGTCGCAATTAGAGTTGCTATAACTGTACCATAGGTCACATAACCACGTGCATACATTGGCATCATCACTATGGCTCCACCGCATCCAGGAGTTATTCCCATCAATGCACCAATTACTGGTTGCATTACAGTATTATTTCGAATTGTATCGACAAATTTTCCGGCAGTAATATACTGTAACCAACTGAATAACAAAACCATAGCTGCTACAAAAACGGTTACTGCAAGAAATGCATCACGCATACTAACTACAATTATTTCTATAATTTCATTGAAACTAACCATCAACTTCACTCCTTAGAAATTTCAGGATTTGTAAAAGAATCTATTTGATTGGTAAATGTAGCCTTGATCAGAGCTACCAAACAGAAAACTATGGCTGTAACTAATGCAATCATTGAACCACTTCCTGTTTCTAATTCTGAAGATAAATATAGGCCGATTAGAACAGACGATATTCCAAAAATCTGAGTCCAAATCATACATGAACGGAAACTCTTACCGACTATTTGTGCAGTTGCTGCGGGGGTAACAAGTAACGATGTTACCAATAATGCTCCAACTACTTGCACCATACTGACAACAACTGCTGCTGTAATAACACTAAACAATAATCCAATATTTCGTACAGGAATTCCTTGTACTGCTGCAGATAAAGGATCGACAGTCGTTGCCAGTAAACCGTTCCTAATAGAAAATAGAATAAGGATTGAAGAAAGACAAATAATAGAAATCATATTTAGACCTGCTTCATCAATTAGTAATAAATTTCCAAATAAGTATCCTTCGATATCAGTTGTGATTCCTCCTCCACCAAGTCTGAGAGCAACCAAACCCATAGCCAGCATTCCTGTAAGGAAAATTGCAATAGAAGCATCTCCAGTAAGAATTTCTCTAGACTGAAGTTCGTAAATTATAATCGAGGCAGCGATACTGAAAACTAATGCATACCAGAGAGGAGAGGAGGCACCCAAAACAACTCCAATAGCTACACCGCCGAAGGATACGTGAGCCAGACCATCACCAATCAATGCAAGATTACGGATTAATAAGAACGTGCCTAGTAATCCAGCAACTACTGTAACGAAGATTGCAGAAATCAATGCTCGTTGAAATAATTCCATAGTAAAAAAATAGGGGAATATTTCGCCAGGAATGATCGGTGAAATAGCTTCTAAAATGGGCGTGATTGCAGCCATCAATATGGAGCCGAAGTCTAGGGACAAATCATTCAACCTCCTTAGAAATTGAGTGAATCTGAATTGGACCATCGTGAGCAGGGGTAATACCACGTAAATCTGCTAAAGTTTCCAAGTCAGGGAAAAGATCAGTAGGTCCATCAAATCTAATTTTCTCTTCTAGAAATATCATTCTGTGAGATGTTTGTCGAATAGCTGTTAGATCGTGAGAAACCATTAGAATCGTTTTTCCTTCATTATGGCAAAGTCGATCAAGTAATTTCAGTAAGGAATTTCTTGCATCCCTGTCTATTCCCACTAGAGGTTCATCGAGTAAAATAAATTCCGCGTCAGTGGCTAATGCTCTAGCAATTACTGCACGCTGTCTCTGACCTCCTGACAGTTTAGATATATCAATATCTGAAACATCTTCCAAACCTACCATCCTTATGGCCTCGTTAACCTTTTGATTAGAGCTTGAATTTGACCATGATAACAAATTTTTCCCACTAACTGTCCCCAGACCTACTAGTTCCCGGATTGTTAATCTGACTTGCCGAGGAAGATTAGATGCGGCCTGAGACACCCAACCAACTCTTCCGTAGAATGATTTTGGATTCGGACTATTACCATAGATGCTTATTTTCCCTTCATGTGCTTTAAGGAAACCTAGGATAGAGAGTAATAGTGTAGATTTACCGCTTCCATTAGGCCCTACTATGCCTATGAATTCTCCTTTGTGCACTGTTAAATTTATATCACTTAATACAAGTTTTCCAGATCGTAGTACAGTTAAGTTTTCAACATTTAAAATAGGATCATCACAGCAAACTTCTTCAATTTCTGACACCCCCATTTTAACACCTACTCAGATGGCCTTATTGATGGGTATCAAGTTACATTGTTAAAATCTGGCACGAGCAGTATTTAGATAATCGACGATTAAGTTGCCTATCAAGACTACAAAAACCCCTGCAACAAATATCACAGGCAATATATCAACATAATGCATGAAATCACCAACAATTAGTTTTAACACCCACATCCAGAGACAATATTCTCTAGATTTTTGTTCATCATAGATAGATAATCATCACTACTATCACTAGGAGGCATTTCCATTGTGTAAAGTTTTTCTACAGAAACTCCGGTTTCAGAAACTATTGAGTTAACAGCTGTTGAGTCTGTATATTCTTCAACGAATAGTACTGTAATTCCTTCTTCATTAATGTGTTCAACTACTTCAGCAATATCCGCTGGAGAAGGCTCTCCTTCAGGATCAAGTCCATGTAGAGTAATGATTTCAATATCATATGCTACAGACATGTACGAGTATGCATTATGATTAGCAACAATTGATTTATCTTGACCAGCCATTGCACAAGTTCCTTCATCTCCAAATGCGGCTACATATGAAATATGCAAATCCATTAGTTGATTACTGTAATTATTTGCATTAGTATTGAAACTTGAAGACCCATCCGGGAATGTTGAAGACATTGCATCTAAAACAAGATTGAGTTGGGCTCGGAAAGCCATCGGACTCAACCAACTGTGTGGATCGAATGTGAACGCTTCTTCACGATCGTCATCACCATGGTCATCATGGTCATCACGATCTTCAGCTGTAATTCCATCATCATGGCCGTCATGATCATCACGATCGTCATCACCATGGTCATCATGGCCATCATGGCCACCTTCGCCTCTTACGATAAAGAATTCAACATCATTTGGTAATGCAAATCCATAGTCACCCTCGGCTTCAATATGAATCACAACAGCTCCAACTGAATAGTGATCTTCATCAGAATGATCGTCCCCGCCTGGGCCACTATCTGTTGCTGTCCACATAAATCCTGCAGCTTGACAATCCGATTCAGTAGTTAGAGTCATGTTGACAGTATGTGAGTTCATGTCGTAGCATACCATTTCCTCAGGGAATGAAAGTGTGTGTGCAACTAGTTCCGCATGGATTTCTGGAAAATCATGATCGTCGTGCTCCATCCAAACATGTCCTGCTGCCTCACAATCTTCTTCGGTTGATTCGTAGTTCTCATGAGTCTCTGCATTATGGCACATTTCTTCATCATGGTCATCATGTTCATCGTGGTTATCTTCATCATGGCCATCCTCATCGTGATTACCTTCGTCATGATCATCTTCATCATGGCTATCTCCATGGTCATCATGTCCATGGTGGTCGTGGTGGGCATGGCCACCAAGCATCTTCAGAACTGCCATATTGAAGGCTTCGTCATGCTCTGACTCAAACTCTAAAATGTGCTCTCCCTCTTCCATGTGAAATACTTGAATATTGATATCAGCAGGGCAAGACTCTGGATTCTCGAATATCATCTCAGCTTCAGAGCGTTCGTGACCTTCATCGTGGCCATCTTCATCGTGGCCATCTTCACCGTGGTCATCTTCATCATGATCATCTTCATCGTGGTCATCAGTTCCATTATGGCCATCATGATCATCATCATGGTCATCGTCATGGTCATCATGGTCATCATGATGATCCTCGGACATCATACCAAGTGTTGTACTCTCGAATGGACCATCACTCATCAACTCACAAAGATCAGAAATAAGAATTGATTCGTAAGCTAAATCACTTTCGCCAGTTGGCATTCTGTGAGTCATGTATGAAGGTGGAGCATTATCACCCAGTGATGAGAGAGTAGATTCTACCCAGGGCTCTAAACCTAAACCATGATAAAAGAATATATCAGAATTTTGTAAACGTATTAAATCCGCTGCAGAAGGTTCGTAATCATGAACAGGAATATTATCTTGGCTCATGTATTCTAAAGTAACTGAATCGCCTGCAACTGCCTTCACTAATTCACCTACGTGGTATGTTGAAACCATTACGGTGCCATAATTAATATCTAATGCATCTTCAATTAAATTACTATCAAATTCTACTGTTTTACTATCGTCCGAAAGACATCCTGCTAAACTTGAAAGTATCAATATTAGGCTTACAGACAATGCTCTCACTGTGTTATTCATGATTCTTCGCCAAACTATTAACTATATAATAAATGTTAATAAATAGGTAATTAGAAATTATTAATAATGGATGACTAGTCGGATAATTATGAGTCAAATCATCACATTCAGTGCTGACAAAGCATTTGCAAACGATCTTGAAAACATAATCAAAAAGTCGGGATATCAGAATAGAAGTCGATTCCTTCGAGATGCTGCCTTGTATTACTCCGAGATAAAACAAAGAGGAGAATTGCGAGATATGGCGGATGATGAAGTTCTTGAAGGTCATCTAATAATTTACTACCAACATAATCATGGAGTTGAATCAAAATTGATGGAGATTAGACACTCGGAGAATCTAGAAATTAGCACCTATAATCACAATTGCCTGAAGCACAGCCATACCTGTGTGGATATATTACTGGGTATAGGAACCGCACATGAATTTCGTAGAATTATTAAATTTTTACAAAATACCCCTCATGTAAATAAAATTGCATTTAATCCAGCACCCATGAGAGATGAAGGATGCTGCTAAGAATTCCCAATCAATACAGCTAAAACCTTACTTGATTTTACAAGCCCAAAATTATGACTATCTTCAGAAGCATTAGGATCAGGATTGTCACCTACTAAGAATATTTTATCTCCATGAACAGAAGATATTCTCTTGATTAAATAAAAATCATTTCTCAATGGGTGTTCGACAAGCACGATTTGACCTTTTTGAAAATTATCTGATAAAATCTTTTCAAAACGTGCAATATTGCCGTCTTCGAGAGTTGGCCACATCGAGTCGCCATTCACTCTGACATCTATGAAGCGCGAATCCATGGAACTTCACGGCCTTTAGCGGCCCAGAACATGTTATGAATAGCTTCAACTGCATCCATTAATTCTTGAGCATGTTGCTCAGAAACTTCAACTTTGCAAGCAGAACATAGTTTAGCTGCTTGCCAAAAAATATCGTGAAGATCAGGATTGGATTCAAGATGTTGAGGCTTGAAGAAGTCTGTCCACAATACTAACAACTCATCTTTACACTTTTGAGCCTCTTCCTCTTTAATTGCAGCGTATCTAGACATAGTATTGATGTAGGCTGCAGAACTACCGCCAGACCCTCCATGATTGGCTTCTAATGCATTCATTTTCTTTGTCATTGATTGAACGGCTTCTGCTGCAACACGAGCACTTGCAGGGTCATATACTCCGCATGGTCCATCACAGTGTGCATATCCTTCAATTAACATAATTTCTTCATTATTAGATTCTTCTCCTAACATAATAGTACCTCTGAACTGGCGGATTGGGTGCCTTATTATGAATGCTGAGGTTGATGGCTCACATCAGGAATATTGATTGAGTAATTGATACTAGAGGTGTTGTGGGAAGAGTAGCAGTAACAGACGGGATGGATGAGAAAGCCATTGAAATGATTACTGAACAAGGTCATGAAGTAGTAGTTAAACACTATACAATAGAAGAATTACTTTCAGGAGTTTTACTCGATTTTGATGCTGTTGTAGTTAGAAGTGCAACTAAATTAACTAGAGATATAATTAGTTCTTCAGTAAATGAACAAGGGGGTTTGAGATTTATTGGAAGAGCAGGGGTTGGCGTTGATAATATCGATATTGAGGCCGCAACTGAGAATAATATCGTAGTGTGTAATACCCCAAGAGCATCAACGAAAAGTGTAGTTGAAATGACGATTGCTCATTTATTGGCATCTTGCAGAAATATCGCTACTGCAGATAGAAAATTGAGAAACGGAGTTTGGGCGAAAAAGGAATTAGTCGGTACTGAATTATCTGGGAAATCTTTGGGATTAATTGGATATGGAAGAATTGCTCAGGGAGTTGGGAATGTTGCTAGAGCATTGGGGATGAATGTACATGCATATGACCCGTATGTTCCCAAAGAGATAGCCAAGAAAAATAGTTGTATCTTACATAGCGATATCAACAGTGTTTTTAGTATGTGTACGCATGTTTCTATTCATTGTAACTTAACAGATGAAACATATCATTTAGTAAATTCTGAGAGAATAAATTTAATGCCAGGTATTGGAGATGATGGAATCGCTTGTGGCAATCATTTGGTCAATTGTGCAAGAGGAGGGATTGTGGACGAATCAGCTGCATTGCAAGGATTAGAAAGCGGACAATTATCTAGCGTTGCATTGGATGTTTTTGAGTATGAACCTGCTACTGAAAATTTGTTATTTACCCATGAAAATTTTCATGGCACTCCTCATATTGGTGCAGCGACAAAAGAAGCACAAGCTAGAATTGGTTTGGAAATGGCTTCATTATTGATAGAATTTCTAGGCGGTGACAAGCCTAATACTAGTCTTAACTAGACTATTCGATGCATTCTGATAAGTGATTCAGATAGAATTTGCAACTCTCCAGGGATAATTACACTAGGGATTTCTGAATTAAGTGAGATTCCATTATCTTTCTTTTTCCTCCATACTTCAGAATTAAAATCAATTAATGGACCTGTTAAGCTTAGTAGTTTGATATTACTCTCAACACTCTTAGGAAATTCTCGAGCATCAACTGAACTACTGCCGTAAAGAGTCGTAGAAAGATAATGAGTGAAAAATGGACATATAGGACTTAGAGAAATCAAAACATCTCTGACAATTCTATGTAATGTCCAAGCAGCAGCCTCATCTCCATCGTAAAGTCTAGATTTTACCATTTCTAACCAATGACTCGGGAATACTCCCGTACTAAAATTCTTTATCGATTGCCCAGCATTGTAAATGTCTATATTCTTCCATGATTCTTCCACTTTAGACATTACTTCACTAAATTCGGATAAAATCCATTCATCTTCGATCTGTAAGTTTTCGGGCTTTGTAGAAAGATTTGGTACATCAAATTGACTTGCAAATCTAGCAACATTGAATATTTTTGTCAGTACTCCGAAATATTTAGATTCAATCTCTTCAGGATTAATATGGAAATCATCTCCAACTTGTGCATCACATGCTTTCCAAAGACGAAAACACTCGCTACCAATCTTATTTGCTTTGAGATGAATCTGTTTTCCATCTATACCTTTGATTTTCCATGATCCGGTTCTTCCACCGAAACCGCACTCTAAAACTGAATTTGCGTCAATACCATTACCCAGTGATTTAGACATTTTACGACCCCATGGATCCATTCCAAGACCATCAATCCATACATTACTGAAACCCGGTTTATCTAATAAAAGCGCACTTTTCAGTAGAGTATAGTACAACCATGTTCGTACAATCTCTTTACCTTGAGGGCGCAAAGACGTAGGGAAGGCTCTTTCAAATAATTGAGGATTTTTTCCATAACCAGACACAAATAAATTAGAATTAGAAGAATCCATCCACGTATCGAATACTTTCTCCTCTCCGATTAACTTACCTAGCTGTGCTTTCATTTCATCATATGTACCAAGAAAATCACGATTTTCTCTATCTAATACTTCAGATCCCGCTGGTGGAGAATCTCTCCATGGTTGAACATAAGTTCCAGAAGGTGGGACAACTACTTTCGAACCATCTTCGCTATACCAAATCGGCACCTCAGTGTGGTACCAACGTCTCCTTGAAATTGGCCAATCAATTGATATGTTTTGCATCCAATCGTCTAGAAATTGTTTATTTCGAGGAGGGATGAAATTAATTTCTGATACTAATTCATCCATACGTCCCAAAATATGGGTTTGCTTAACATACCATTCCTTAAGTAAAATTATTTCTACTGGATTATTTCCTCTTTCACTGACTGGAATTTCTTGTTCATGATCCTTGATTGATGATAATTTATTTCCTTCTTCTAGAATTTCGATTGCTTTTTCCCTGGCTTCAATTACGGGCAATCCAGATAAAGGCCCAGAAATTTCTGTCATTTGCCCGTTAAGGTCTATGGCCACAAACGGTTCTATCCCTAACTCTCTGAACACAGAAACATCATTTTGATCTCCGAAGGAACAAACCATTAGCACTCCTGATCCAAACTCCATTTTCACCGAATGATGTGCTTGAATTATGACTTTTTGACTGCGACCATTTACGGGCAAAGGCAATTTAATTTCTTTACCAATTAAATGAGAATATCTCTCATCATCTGGATGGACTAAAACAATCCCACAAGCACAAATCAGTTCAGGCCTTGTAGTGGTAATTATGACTTGATCACCATCTTCAGTTTCCCATAAAATATCACATAATTTTGTCATTCTAGAAATTCTCTGAACTTCAGCATCAGCAATTGTGGTTCCTTCCACTGGGTCATATATATTGGGTCTCAAATCTTCAATAATATTTCCTTGTTTAAAC
>Ga0181564_10004639_pt1 | contig 11560 bp, 6 predicted proteins | sample 011ome_24_FD_134512 | JGI IMG/M metagenome (GOLD analysis project Ga0181564, IMG submission 134512) | Coastal salt marsh microbial communities from the Groves Creek Marsh, Skidaway Island, Georgia - 011513CT metaG (megahit assembly) | ecosystem: Environmental > Aquatic > Marine > Intertidal zone...
AAACGGGCTACGTTCCAAACGATGATTGTTTTGGTATTTATCGGCCAGTTGCCCCCCGTCCAACAAGTCATCTTTAAAACTTGGCGCAACATTGCCCAACATATCGAATCGGCCCGATAAAAATTCCAAAAATGCGCTTTGTTCATCCGGTAAGAAGGAAATGGCTATACCGTCTAAAATTGGGAGCGACTCACCTTTTTGCGAAAGAGACCAGTAAGAAGGGTTCTTATGGAAAATGAGTTTTTCGCCAAAATGCCATACATGGAATTTAAACGGTCCACTACCTCCTCCTTCTGTAGCCAACAGACCAGCCTCGGCCTGAACAGAATCTACTACACTGCAATACGGCATGGTCAGTAAGGCGAGAAAGGAAGAAAACGGCTCACTAAGTGCCAAGATTACAGTGCTATCATTTGGGGCTTTCATAGCCGCTACGCGCTCGAGTACCCAAGATCCCGGAGATGCTACTTTTGGATCATTCAAACGTTTGAACGAATACAAAACATCCTCTGCTGTAACCGCCCTTCCGCTATGAAAAGTCGTAGATCTCAGATGAAAGGTATATTCGAGCCCGTTCTCACTGATCTCCCATGAACTGGCTAGAGCCGGGGCCACCGCATTGTTTTCATCCAACCGAACTAACCCCTCATAGAGTTGCTGAACGGCCCAGATGGTACTTTTATCGCGAGCAAATGCCGGATCTAAAGTCGGAATTCCCGTAGGCTCATTGTAGCGAAACACCATCGCATCCTCAGCGGTATCGCTGCTGCATCCTAGTATAAACAAGCTGAGTACCCAGACTAAAAAAGTAGTTTTCATCTTCATAAGGAACCTTCCTCTCACGAAAGTAGCATAAAAAAAGCCCCCTGTTACCAGGGGGCTCTAACGTTATATTCACGCTATCGATTACGCATCGATATTCGCATATTTTGCATTGCGCTCGATGAAGTCACGGCGAGGTGGCACCTCATCTCCCATCAACATAGAGAAGATGCGATCTGCCTCAGCACTATCATCAATCGTTACTTGTTTTAAGATACGTTCTTCAGGGTTCATCGTAGTTTCCCACAACTGCTCTGCGTTCATCTCACCAAGACCTTTGTAACGCTGAACACCTACACCTTGACCGGTTTCTCCTCCGTATTCAAACTGTAATCTGTCGCGCTGTTCATCGTTCCAAGCGTAAGAAGATTTAGACCCCTTCTTCACCAAATACAACGGTGGATTCGCAATATAAACATATCCCTTCTCTACCAATTCTCTCATGTAACGGAAGAAGAACGTCAAAATCAACGTACTAATGTGGCTACCATCCACATCCGCATCCGTCATGATTACAATCTTATGGTAACGAAGCTTTTCAATATTCAACGCACGCTCATCTTCAGCAGTACCTACACTTACCCCCAAGGCTGTGTACATATTCTTGATTTCTTCGTTTTCAAAAACCTTGTGAGAGATCGCTTTCTCTACATTCAAGATTTTACCGCGAAGTGGCAAAATAGCTTGGAAGTTACGATCGCGTCCTTGCTTGGCTGTACCACCTGCAGAATCACCCTCCACAAGGAAGATTTCACAAACTTCAGCATCAGTTTCAGAACAGTCACTCAACTTTCCTGGCAAGCCCATTGAAGACATCGTCCCCTTGCGCTGCACCATTTCACGAGCCTTCTTCGCTGCTACTCTCGCACGAGCCGCAAGCAAGACTTTTTGAACGATCATTTTCGCTTCGTTCGGGTGCTCCTCAAGGAAGTTGGTCAACATTTCACCAACAAGCTTATCTACTGCGCCGCTAACTTCCTTGTTACCCAATTTCGTCTTAGTTTGCCCCTCGAACTGAGGTTCCATAACCTTTACAGAAACTACAGCAGTCAAACCTTCACGGAAATCATCTCCACTGACTTCTACTTTCTCTTTAGCTAAGAGTCCACTTTCATCAGCGTATTTTTTGAGCGTACGCGTAAATGCACGACGGAATCCCGCAAGGTGTGTTCCTACTTCATGCGTATTAATGTTATCTACGTAGGAATGAATATTCTCCGCATATGAAGTGTTGTAATGCATGGCGACCTCTACAGGAATTCCATCACGCTCACCTTCCATACACATAACCTCAGGGATAATCACCTCACGAGTCGCATCGATGTAACGTACAAAACCAGCGAGACCGTCCTCAGACAAGAAGTTTTCAGAGATCGGTTGGCCCTTTTCATCCAACTCACGGAGATCTGTCAAAGTGATGCTGATGCCTTTATTCAAAAAGGCCAATTCACGCATACGCTTTGCTAGAATATCGTAGTAATACGTTAATTCTTCGAAGATTTCACCGTCCGGTTTGAAAGTTACAATCGTACCGCGGTAATCCGTTGTACCTATTTCACGCGTAGGATATTGAGCAGCTCCTCGAGAGAATTCTACTTCGTATTTCTTTCCGTCCTTGTGTACCTCAGCATGAAGCATCGTTGAGAGTGCGTTCACACAACTCACACCTACCCCGTGAAGACCACCAGATACTTTATACGAGTCTTTGTCAAACTTACCCCCAGCGTGAAGTACCGTCATAACTACCTCTAGGGTAGAACGACCGTCTTTCGGGTGCGGGTCGATCGGGATACCACGACCGTTATCTTTTACTGTAATACTATCATCTTCGTTGATGGTTACAAAAATGTCGGTACAGTGACCGGCTAATGCTTCATCAATCGAGTTATCTACAACCTCATACACCAAATGGTGGAGACCTTTCACGCCTACATCGCCAATGTACATGGCCGGGCGCTTACGTACGGCTTCTAGTCCTTCCAGGATCTGGATGGACCCACCGTCATAGTTCTTTTGCTCTTCGCTCATAAATAGTGGATTGTTGTCCAATTATGCTATCCTAACAAAGATAACTTTTCAGGGCTTAAAAAGCAGAAAAGGGGTCCCTAAAGACCCCTTCACTTACCAACATGGTTATTAACATTGTAACGCCCTCTGAACGAGCGCTGAATCGTTTAAAATTGGTAGTTCAGCGTGAATAAACCGCGTGCACCACGAACGTAATAGCCCTCCCAAAGCTGGTAGCGCTGCCCCAGAAGATTGTACCCGTGTAGGCTGGCACTGAGGTGATCATTGATTTCGTAATTCAGCGAGGCACTCCAATCGAGATAGTCCTCTAATGAATAGCCGTTTATGGCATAGCGACCGCCGACATATTTGAGGTTGGTACGCACACTTAATTCGTTGATGCTGTACTGGGCCATCGCCCCCATAACTCGACCTTCACGTCCTATAAACTCATCGCCAGAAAAGGCATTGAGCTGCGCGTAGGTGCTTGCAGTAAAGTATTTGAGCGGAACATTCAACTCCCCACGCAACGAGGTACGAACGACGTTTTGCGCGTAGCCTACCTGCAACGCTGCGAGTTGTGCATCACCTACCGTAGAAAGCTCCGACAAGGTATCCCGCTCGAAGACTACGGCGTCGTTGAGAAATGCCATGGACCCTTCAACACGGTATTGCAGTTTACCCACTAAGGCGCCTTGCATACCGACATAACCACGGTTGCTGCCAGATAGGCGTTGCTCTTGAGCGAATGTGAGTTGTGGCGCCTGAGCAATGAGACTTCGCAAGGTGTTTTGTTCTACGGCGCCATCCCATCCACCATAAATGGCCAACGTTCTGCGCAGAAGTTCCGCTTGAAGGTTGATACGAGGGAAGACGTAGAACTCGAAGTTGTTACTGTCCAAACCTGCGCTTTGTGTACCCGCAAATTGAAGACCGAATTCGTAAGAGAGAATACCATTTTTACCACGGGTGATCGGAGCGATCGTGAAATGGTGATATTGAGCTGCACCACTGTCCTGTGCCCAAGTTGTGTTCTGAGAGAATTGGTACCCAAGGTCCAAATAGATTTTACTGTCTTCAGCATTAATTTCGAATTGATGTGCTGTTTTCGCCAAATGCTCATAGGTGCCGTACCCCACATGGGTGAACTGGTAGCCGAGTCCTCCCTTGCGGTATACTCCCTTCACCTTAGAAGTCGGATTCGAGGTACGCAACCATTCTTGGGTCAGACCGTATTGCTGCTGCCAATTCCCAGGCACACTATCGAGAACCACCGCAGGAGGCGTTTGCGCACCATAGTAGGAAATGTAATCGGCCTTGAGTAAGAGTTGTGATTTAAAGTTCCAATTCCTTGTCGCACGCTGATAATCCGCTAGAAGCTCGTTTTCATAGAACGGCTGACGTGCGTAATCGGTCATTGAAATGCCGCCTAAAGCACCTTCGTGCAAAGCGCGAACACCCCAAACATTCTTCTTACTTCGTGGAGAGGAGAGAACAAAACTTGCATAGGAACCCGAGTAGTTTCCCCCGCCAATACTCACTTTTTGAGTCGGAAGTTTGGGCAGTTTTACGCGGCCCAGACGAATGGACGGAATGGCCTCCGGTTCAAAGTCTAATATCATGGCCTTGGGTTGAATACGCACCACCACAGGTAGTTTTTCAGAGGTTGTGTCGCTGAACGAAGGTTGCTCAGAAATTTTATGTGCACTTCGGACTTGAGCCTTGTAATCCTCTACCACACGGATCTCTACACTTTTCACTTCTTCACCTGTTTCCTCTTGGGCTGAGGCGAAAAACGGAGTGACCATCATCGCTAGGAATAGGGCACTTTTTAGAGGTTGATATTTTGTTGTTTTCATCCGATTAATCTTCTAATTCTTCGAGCTCTTCTGGAGCAAATTCATCCATACTCAAACTATCCACACCCACGGTGTTCTGGGCTTCACGCTCCCTTTGTAGCGCCAATTCTGCCTTGTACGCTTGCGCTTTTTGAGCATAATCGCCGAAATCGGCATTTTCAATAATGAAATCCAAGGTGTAGTTGGCTTGGAAATCGTCGCGAAGACCTGCATAGTTCTTAGCCATCAAAAACAGCGATTCCCAGCGCCACTTTGGATAGGTCGGCAGGTTATCTATCATCCAGAAAATTTGATCGTTCGATGCATTGTATTTGCCTAAAACGTAATCGAACTCAGCCAAATGGAAGGTCGCTTCGGCTTGCGCCTCACCCTTGACTTCGGCCTTGACACGCGAGTAGTACAACTTTGCGTTGGCACTATCGTTCAACTCAAAAGCGCTACGCGCAGCGTTCAACAAGGCTTCAGTGGTCCACTCACCAGGTAAGCCCTCATCCTGCAACAAGCTCTCGGCATATTGCATGACCATAGCTGTATTCCCCAATGACTTTGCACTGCGCATAAGTCCTAGGCGCGCACGACGCCCTTCATCTGCGTTACCGACCAAACCAAGCACTTGTTGGTAGTAGTAGAAGGCCTTATCGAAATTCTGCTCGGCGTAGTACAGACTTGCCAGGCGCTCTACAGTTTGCTTGCGGAAACTTAGCTCTCCCGAAGCGGCCACGAATTCATATGCCGGCAAAGCAAGGCTATCTTGGCCATCATTGAAAGCACACTCTGCGAGGTAGTAGTTCGCGGGAACACGGAAGATACCGTCCGGGAATTTCTCCAAATAGGCTTTCATTCCCTTGAGTGTGCCAGGACAGTCGCCAAAGCTGTAGCGATCAAAAGCACCGTTGTACAAGGTTGAATCAAGCTGGCCTTGACCAATATCCGTTCCCGTTAGTGTTTGAATCCAATCGACATAGCCACTGAGCTGGTCGAGTTCTGAGTACTGAATTTTTGCCAGCCCCAATGCCTCGCGACTCTCTGCAGTGTTTGGGTAATCTTCGACCACTTTTTTGAATTGGCCCAAAGCCTCTCCTCCCTTGCCTTGAGTGCGGTAAATCAACCCCAATGCAATGTGCGCATTTTTGATAAAACGCGACTTCGGGTAATCGCTGATAAAGCTGGTAAATATTTCCTCTGCACGCTTGTTCTCACGAAGTTTCATGTACGTCTCACCCAATTCAAAATAGGCATCTGTAGCGTACACCGAGTTCGGGTAACGCTTCACGAGCGACTCCAATGTATTCGCCTTCTTCTGCGGCTCATCGATCAAGCCGTAACACAGACTCTGCTGGAAATTGGCATAATCAGCGTCCGGAACCGCGCGTCCCAAATAGGTTTGGTAGTATTTGATGGCATTGTCGTATTGACCTGTCATGAAGTACGAGTCGGCAAGGCGCAGTTCAGCATCATTGGCCAATTTCGTCCCTGGCTTCTGCTGTCCCAAGAACAATCTGAACGCAGTTGCACTGCTGCCGTAATTCCCGCTGCTAAAGTGAGCATACGCTTTATTGTAAAGCGCACGCTTGTATTGCGACAAAGTCGCGGATCCAGGTGTCGCATCAAATTTGGTAAGTTCAAACAGCGCACCATCAAAATCGTCTGAACGGTACGCAATCTCCGCCAACCAGTAGTGGGCTAAAGCGCTGTAAACGTTGCTGATCGGATATTCCAGTGAGCGTAAAAACAACTTTTTAGCTGCAGGATATTGAATCGCATTGAAGTGTTGTACCGCGCGGAAGTACGCGACTTTTTGATAGGCCCCTTGCATGGTAGGCTGCTCTAGCCCTGCCGCTGAAATGGCCTTTAGCGCACTTTCGTAATCCTTTGAGTTCAAATACAAATTCGCCAAATATTCGTTCGCCTCTGCACGGTGCTTACTGTTGGGATAGCGCTCCAAAAACTCCTTAAAAATATCTAACGGCTGCTCGAATGGCGTACTGCTGTCGTAGGCGAGTTTGGCATAGTTAAAAAACGCATCCTCTCTAAGTCTGCTATCATCACCGCTTTGTGATGCTTTAAAAAAGGCCGTTTGGGCTTCTGTCTTCTTACCTGTTTTCAAATATGAATCGGCCAAATGATAGTAGGCACTTTGTCCGAGAGCATCTCCCCGATCGTGGATCTTATTAAACGCCTTAATCGCCTCTTCATAACGACGCGTTTTGTACAGCACAAACCCGAGCTTGTAGTGATCTGCAGTACCCAATTTCCCTCCAAGTTCCTTGTGCTTCTCTAGATATAGCGCAGCCTGCGGCCAATTCGATTTTTGGTAATACCCCTCTCCTATGAGCTTTGCAATCTCTGCAGCACGCGATGGAACGGCCTGGTCCAAGAGCTCTTGACCTACGCGGAGTAATTGGTCAATATCCCCTGTTTTGTAGTAGATCTGAGACAGGTAGTAAGGAACAATTCCACCAAACTTCTTGTCGCCCACGAGCAACTTAAACTGCGCAGTAGCCGTGCTGTATTGCTGGGCTTCGTAGGCAATGTGCCCGTAGTAGTAGCGATGGTGATTTTGGAATTCGCCCTTGTATTCCGTGCCTTGGAAGAAGAGATTTCTCGCCTTCTCCACGTCCTTCGCCATCAAATGACTGTAGGCCAATTTGAAATAATACTCACTCCTAAAACCGCTCGAAACATCGCGCTGATCAATCGCACCGAGCCACTGAATCACCTTTTTGTAACGACGGTTGTTGAAGTAATAATTCGCCGCCGTGATGTGCGCTTCTTGCCACCTTGGGCTGAGCGGATAGGTTTGTGCGAAATACGTCAAAAAGTATTCGCTGTTTTCGTTCATCAAATACAATGCACAGAGCGCACGGTAGAAACTACTTTCCTCTTTGATGAAACTTTGGGTAGGGAGTTCGCTTTCTAGCAATTCATCAAAACCCACGCGAGCCGCGGCATATAACCCGTCGTCAAACAGGGCCACACTCTTGTTATAGGTCGCCTCATGTCCCAACTCAAGTGGGGTCTGCTGTGCAAAGGCAGCGAGGCTCAAGACAAAAAAGAAAGCTGTCGAGAGTATTGATCTCATGTTGTTCTTAGTTTATGCTTAAAAATAACCCAGTCCCACGGGGCTTTGATGCCGCGAAGATGTTAATTCAGTGGAGTTATTCACATGTAGAAAACGCTGAACGTGGTTCTTTTGGTATTTCTGCTACCTTTGGAATCGCCCAAAACGGACCGAAAAACAAACACTACACTCATGTCATTAATCAGCCTCAACAACGCGAACATTTTTCAAGGTAAGCACCTAGTGCTCAGCAATGTAAACTTTGAGATTGCTGCCGGAGAGTTTGTCTATCTCATCGGTCAAACCGGCTCTGGAAAAAGTTCTGTTTTAAAAACGTTGTACGGCGACATTCCCCTGCAGCAAGGAACAGGGAGCGTTGCGGGGCACGAACTCAGCGGACTCAAAGACAAAGACATTCCTGCGCTTCGCCGTGATTTAGGCATTGTTTTCCAGGATTTTCAGTTGTTGAGCGACCGAAGTGTAGAGGCCAATCTCGACTTTGTCTTGCGCGCTACCGGCTGGAAAGACAAAGACAAGCGTTCAGCACGCATCGTAGAAGTACTCTCGATGGTGGGCATGCAGCATAAAAAGCACAAAAGCACCTTTGAGATTTCAGGGGGTGAGCAGCAACGCGTTGCCATTGCTCGTGCTTTACTCAATGATCCGAAGGTCATTCTAGCGGATGAACCTACCGGAAATTTAGACCCGCGCACTTCTGAAGAAATCATGACGTTATTGTTGAGTCTCGCAGGCCAAGAAAAGGCTGTACTTATGGCAACACACGATTTCCAACTGATTCACAAATACACGAACCGTACGCTCAAAGTACAGGGCGGTGAAGTTTCTGATAATTTGGTCCAAAACTTCTAAGCAAAATTGGCGACCCAGAACACAGATGAGTCCAAAAAACCTAGAGTACTTAGTGTGCTTATCGCCTCCTATGGTGATGATGTAAGTCCACTGCTCGAGGCACTTAAAAGCTGTATAGATTTTGGTTTACCCGAGGGTTGGGATATTGAAATTCTCATCTCAGACCAGTACGATACCCCACATCAGGGTGCATTGGACTGGCAACAGATGCCTTCTGTCCGCTACATCCATTCCAAGAGCAAGGGACGTGCTAGGAATAGAAACGAACTAGCGGAGGAAGCAAAGGGTGATTTTCTGCTATTTCTGGACGCTGATGCGCTGCCCAAAACAGCGGGATTCCTCAACCGCTATTGCAATTACGCCGAGAATTCAGGAGTGGTCGTCGGTGGAACCGCCTATATGCCGGGCCACCTGAGCCATCGCCTGCGTGTTAAAGTGGGAAAAATCAAAGAAGAGGCATCTCCGGCAAAGCGCGAAAAACAACCCTACAATAGCTTCAGTGCGTTCAATTTTATGATTCGCAGTGACCTTTTTGAATTGGTCAAGTTTGATACATCGATCACTAAATACGGTCACGAAGACACTCTTTTTGGATACGCTTTGCGCCATCATTGCCTGCACATTCTCCACATTGACAATGCAGCCTATCACATGGGTATTGACGAAGATGCCACATTTATGGAAAAAACCCAGCACGCTGTAGAAGGTCTTGCTGAGTTGGCAAAGCTGGGCAAAATAGATGAAGAAGTACAGTTGTTTCGCTATTACCTATGGGCAAAAAAAGTCGGAGCACTTCCTTTATTGAGAGTGAGCAACAAGCTCTTTGGGAAGGCATTAAAGTCGAGACTCTCGAGCGGTAAAGGTCCTTTGGTGTTCTTCGATCTTTACAAACTTCTTCACTTTAGCGCTCATCCGATAAAAGTGCAGCGTAAAATGTCTTAAGGGGAGCTCCTTCTTGTTCCCAAGTACACTCCTCACTCGCCTTGGAAAGAGCTTCTTTCCAAGCACCTTTATCCTCACCCACTTCAACAATTGCTGCCCGCAACGCATCGATATCTTCAGGATGCACCGTTTTCCCTACACCATATCCCTCGACCACACGTGCCACCTCGACCACCTTGGAAGTAACCACAGGAACACCACAATGGATGTAATCAAAGAGCTTGTTGGGTAGCGAATAGCGGTAGTTGATGTTGGTATCTTTATCTAAACTCAACCCTACATCTGCACAAGCCGTGTAGCTCAAAAGCTCTGCATAAGGCACTCGACCTACAAAACGCACCTTCTCTTGCCAACCTTCTTGTTCAACACGCTTTTTTAAAGCTGGTATGGCATCCCCGCTTCCTACGAGCAGCAAAAGCCAGCCCTCCATCGTTGAAATGGCTTCGAGCGCTTCCTCTAGACCGCGATCTACATTCATCCCGGAACCTTGGTTAATGGCGATTTTCACATCCACAGGGAGCCCCAGCTCTTTTCGGCTGCGCCAGACCATCTGATCAGGTGCTGGGGAAATATTGCGAAACACGCGGGGTCGGTTGCCATAATCTTGCTCGTAGAGATCAGCAATACTTTCATTTACTGTCCATACATAAGGAAGCTTAGGGAATATGGCGCTTTCCACCGCTTGCCATACGCGTTTTACCCAACGTCCCTGAATTTCTGGCACCCCACAGAAATACTCATGAGAGTCGTATACAAGTGGAATTCCAAAAAGTCTGGAATTAAGAAAATTGGGCAATAAGGTATCGAGATCATTGGAAAGTAAAACCGATTTGCGATCGAGATTGAACAGCAACAATAGGAACAATCGCAATTGAAATTCAGCATAAAACAAACCGCCCTTGCTAAAAAACAGCTTCATACGACGCACCTGATAGGGCCGATCAAGTGGCTTGGAATGAGGTAATTCACGACCAATCCAGCACACTTCATACCCCAAATCCAATAAGAGCATCGCTACTTTATGTACACGGTTATCGGTAGAAATGTCGTTCGTGGTAGATATGAAAATACGCTTGCCCATAGCAGAAGATTGGTGCTGCTAAAGTAACGAACCTTAAATTTGCACACACGGAAAAGCCGAGACATGCAAAAAGCAGATTTTCAATACCCTCTTCCCGAGGAAAAAATAGCAACACACCCGCTTCAGGAGCGCGATCAAAGTAAACTTTTGGTCTTCAACGACGGCATTGAAGATCGCCAGTTTAACGAGCTTCCGAGTATTCTCCCACAGGGCAGTCAATTGATCTTTAATAATACGCGCGTGGTGAAGGCGCGTTTGCACTTCATCAAAACCGAGGGAGCCAAACCTATTGAAGTCTTTTGCCTCACTCCACATGAGCAAAGTGTAGAAGAAAGTATGGCTTCTCGCGGCAGCGTCTATTTTGAATGTCTCGTTGGAAATTTAAAGCGTTGGAAAGATCATCCACTGCATCTTGATCTCAGTGATTCACTGCGACTAACTGCAGAAAAGGGTGAACGTATTGGCGATATGTTCGTCATCGCTTTTAGCTGGAATAGCGAAGATACTTTTAGCAGTGTACTAGAATTGGCGGGAAAAATCCCTTTACCCCCCTACATGAATCGTGAAGCCGACGAAGATGATGTGGACCGCTATCAAACCGTCTATGCCGCCAACAACGGCTCAGTTGCTGCACCGACCGCCGGCCTTCACTTTACCCCAAAGGTATTAGAGGAACTCGGCCACATGGGACATCAACGTGTCGAAGTCACTCTCCACGTAGGAGCAGGTACCTTCAAACCGCTTTCAGACGGCAAAGTAGATGACCACGACATGCATGCGGAAGAAATCATTATTGACCGAAATTGGCTGGAGCAATACCTCCATCACGAAGGTCCCAAATTTGCCGTGGGTACCACCAGTCTTCGCACATTAGAGAGCTGCCATTGGATGGGCACGCAGCTCTTAAATTCTGGTCGT
>Ga0181564_10004648_pt1 | contig 11543 bp, 8 predicted proteins | sample 011ome_24_FD_134512 | JGI IMG/M metagenome (GOLD analysis project Ga0181564, IMG submission 134512) | Coastal salt marsh microbial communities from the Groves Creek Marsh, Skidaway Island, Georgia - 011513CT metaG (megahit assembly) | ecosystem: Environmental > Aquatic > Marine > Intertidal zone...
ATCGATCTCCGGCTTCAACACACGCATCTTCGCCATCGAACGGTACGATGCAAATGTTAGTGGCGATAGAGCGAATTTGATCATCAGTACCATAACGAAGATGATCAAACCGTAATTCCATCCATATCCTTCTAGCCAGTTGAACACTTTGACAACGACTGCGCGTCCAATCCAGCCAAAAATCCCCCAACCAAAGTTGATCGATTTTTCATAACCTTGATCATACGATTTCAATAATTGGTACTGGTTCGGCCCCACAAACATCTTAAACGGTAGCACATAGGCACCTGTCAGCGTTTGGTCAATCACAGCCGTGGCACTGTATTCTTTAATCAAATCGTTGTCCTCATCATCACCATTAACAGTGACCAATTTCCCCGACTCAAATCCATTTTCAGGATGTAAGATGATCGAGAAGAAGCGTTGCTTCTGTGCCAACCAATTCAATCCTTCAAGCTCTTCGTTTTTATCTGAACCACGACCTGAGAGGTGTTCCACATCTCCATCCTTCGACTCCTGGTAGGTGAATGAAGAGTATTGACGCTCTGTGCTCATACCTTTTTCAGTACGCATAGCAGCGCGCTCCCAGAAAATTTCAGCTTTACCCGTAGTTGCTGTAGTACCACTTATGACCAAATCAAAGTCGTACCCACTCTCTGGCAATGTGATTTGTACACGAGTTTCACCATCACTCAGTGTTAGCTCCCTAGAAGATTTCGAAACTACAGCGAACTGCTTGGCGTTTAATCCTTCGCCATCAGGCAAACGTACATCAAGCACTTGGTTGCCGTCCACCAAATACAACGGATCACTTTTGAGTGAATCATCGTAACTGTGGTAATGCAACAAAGCTGCCTTGGTCATTTTCGCTCCAGCAGTACTGAAGGTCATGGCCACATCACTGTTTTTAAGTACTATTTCTTCGGCAACAAAAACATTGCTATCTGCGATATTGTCTAAGCCCACTAAAGCGCTATCCAACAAAGCCGATTTCATATCATCTGCCAAATCGCCAGAAGTAGCAGTACTCGAGACTTCCTCTACCTGCGTCGGTGATTCCTGTGAACCTACCTGAGGTTCAGGTGCATTTTTACTTTGCCACCATCCGAAACCCACCATGATCACTGCGATCAGGACAAATCCGATGATTTGATTTCGGTCTAAACCGTTTTTTTGATTCTCCATGAATTATTTGTTTTGGCGGAATTGATCCGCTGCTTCAATAAACTTAACGAACAGCGGGTGCGGATTAAGTACGGTACTCTTGTACTCAGGGTGGTACTGAACTCCTACAAAGAACGGATGATCGGCTACTTCAATCACCTCGACCAAACCACTATCTGGATTGATACCTGTGGCTTTTAAACCGGCTTCCACCAATTCCTCTTTGTAAGCATTGTTGAATTCATATCTGTGACGGTGACGTTCCGTGATATTCACCTCACCATAGGCTTCATATGCCTTAGATCCTTGCTCAAGCGCACATTTCTGTGCACCTAGACGCATGGTTCCACCCATATCTGTGATGTGCATTTGCTCGTCCATCAATGCAATAACAGGCTTACTGCTTTCACTATTGACTTCCGTGGTATTCGCATCGCTCCAACCCAGTACATTGCGTGCGTACTCGATCACTGCAGCTTGCATACCGTAGCAAATTCCAAAGTACGGGATCATATTCTCACGTGCATACTGCACGGTGGCTACTTTGCCTTCAAATCCTCGTTCTCCAAACCCTGGAGCGACGAGAACACCATCAAGACCTTTGCACGTCTCTGCGGCATTCTTAGGCGTTAAATGCTCAGAGTGAATCCAACGAATCTTAACCTCCACTTCATTCGCTGCTCCAGCATGAATAAATGCTTCAGTAATAGATTTGTAGCTTTCTTTCAACTCGACATACTTCCCGATCAGACCGATTTCAACGGTGCGTTTCGGATATTTCAAACGGCTCAAGAACTCCTTCCAACGGTCCAAATCTGGTTGTTCACCACTAGGAAGACCAAAGTAATCTAGAACCACTTCGTCTAATTTTTCCTTGTACATCATCACAGGCACTTCGTAGATCGTGCTTGCATCGCGAGATTCGATGACATTCTTCGGACGAACATTGGTAAACAAAGCCAATTTTCTGCGGATATCTTCATCCACCGGGTGCTCACTACGACATACCAATACATCTGGCTGTACACCACTCTCCAACATCGTTTTCACGCTATGCTGGGTAGGCTTAGTCTTAAGCTCTCCAGTTACTCTCAAGTACGGCAATAAAGTCAAATGAACGACCATACAGTCCTTCTCCAACTCCCATTTTAATTGGCGTACACTCTCGATGTATGGCAATGCTTCAATATCCCCGACAGTACCGCCAATCTCCGTAATCACTATATCAAAATCGCCCGTTTCACCTAGGATCTTCACGCGATTTTTGATTTCATCCGTAATGTGAGGAATGACTTGAACCGTCTTACCTAAGAAATCACCACGGCGCTCTTTTTCGATTACGCTTTGGTAAATACGCCCCGTAGTAACATTGTTTCCTTGAGAGGTTGGGCGGTTTAAGAATCGCTCATAATGACCTAAATCAAGATCAGTTTCCGCACCATCTTCTGTCACATAACACTCACCGTGCTCGTATGGATTTAGTGTTCCTGGATCCACATTGATATACGGATCCAATTTTTGGATGGTCACACGGTAGCCACGTGCCTGTAGGAGTTTCGCTAAAGAAGCAGAAATAATTCCCTTTCCTAATGAAGAGGTTACCCCACCGGTAACGAAGATGTATTTAGTACTCGCCATAATTTGATTCAAAACACGGCAAAAGTACCTCTTTTCTAGCCGAATTAAAAGGCTAAACTCGTACTTATCGTAGGCATGATTGGCAACTGGTCCACGCGCTCTGCTTCGACGCGGTCATAATAGAAAATGTTCGCTCGATTATACATGTTCGTGGCCCCGATAGTACATTCAAAATCACCGTACTTCGTTGGAGCACTGTACTTAAGCGAAGCATCTAGACGGTGGTACGTCGGTAGTCGATTGCTGTTCAATGCTCCGTACAATACGCTCGGATCTCCATTCGCAGTGGTGTAATCGAAGTTGATGTCTGGATTTCCCAAAGGATCTAAGAAGTCAATTCCCGGATAATATCCCTGCGTAGGCGTGAAAGGGAACCCAGTTCCGAGATTCCAGCGCACCGACAAAAACCATCGTTCCTCTTTGCCCATCTTCACATTACCAACGAGGTTGATGTTGTGACGACGGTCGAAATTGGGCGCATAAATTTGAATACCATCGTCTCTTGAGACCTTACTCCATGCGTAAACACCCCAGAAATAATAACGGCCTTTTTCAAACTTCAACACCGCGTCATACCCATAAGCTAAACCACGCTCTACAATAAAGTCTTTGCGCAAAATCTCAGGGCGGTCGCTATAAGCAGGCACATCCTCGTACAACTTATTGCGGTTGACATTCGTGATTTGTGAAAAGTCTTTGACGTAAGATTCGAGGTTAATATCCCAGTGGTCCCCTAAATCGTATTCAAAGCCTACCACACCATGAGTCGCCTTCTGCAGCTTTGATGTGATGGGACGATCGCGGAAATTAGAGGGTAAATCTGTCGCTCCAGAGAGGAATCCATAGAACAGGTTTACTACGTCGCGATCGCTATTGGCTGCTACCAAATTCTGACTGTAGCGTCCACCAGAGGCTTTAAAGCGAAAATCCTCGGTAATGTTGTATTTCAAGCCTAATCTAGGTTCTACACTCAGCTCCGACAATGAACCATAGTAATGTAATCTCAAACCCGGTTCTAGAATCAACAACGGTCCTACTTTGCGATAATTGAAATAGCCACCGAGCTCCGTGGTACTCTCCTGCTGGTTCAAACTTAAACCGAGGCTGTTGGTGTAGTTGAAATCTGTGGTATATCCAATCAAATCTAGACCGTATTTCACCTCATCTGATTTGCCAATAAAATAGGTGAAATCTAGACCTCCATTGAACCCGTTGATCGTTGAGTTACGCGGCTGATCTGGATTCTCTGTACTCTGAATGTAGTATTGACTTTGTGCAAAATCTCCTTCGATCAGGGTCGCAGAAGCAGGTGGTATCACAACAAAATTGGCGCCGTATCCCCAGCTGTTCCATTGAATTCCTTTGGCACTATCTAATAGTACAGCATCGCTGAAATTAAAAGCCTTCGCGCTAAGCTTCGAACCCGACTTGCTTTGGGTGGTAAACTTGCCGTAGAGGTCGTTGAAGTTGAACGGCAAACCTCCAAAGCGGGTTTGTACATAAGGATATAGTACGGGAGCGGTCTGACGCAAATAAGAGGTCTTTCCACTGATGAACAAACTGTTGTTTGCCACTCCGTTTTTATCCTTCGGACCTAAAGGAGCTTCGATCAACAGCTTACTCATGAAGGTAGAAGCATAGGCTTTGCCTTTTACCTCTGATCTATTTCCATCTCGTGTTTTTATGTCCATCACAGAGCTGTTTCTCGATCCGTACTGTGCACCAAATCCAGCTGTATAGACGTTCGCACTTTGTAAGACATCCGTATCAAAGACCGAGAAAAATCCGATACTGTGGAAGGGATTATAGACGATCATCCCATCGAGTAAAACTAAATTTTGAATCGGTGCTCCACCCCGAATGTAAAGCTGCCCTCCTTGATCTCCTGTGGTAACCACCCCAGGAAGCACGGCTAGCGCTTTCATCAAATCTGGATCCCCACCCGCTGAAAACGTTTCGATCGTTTTTGGGTTCAAACTAACCACCGCGGTGTTCACTTTAATTTTTTTCTGGGCGCGCTCTACATCAATGTTCACCGTATTCAGCATCTGAACACTTTCCTCGAGAAATATCTTGACAGTTGAAGGTTTATTCTTGAACACCTTCACTTCTATAGTGGCGGGTTGATACCCTAAAAAACTCACTGTTACTTGCTGAAGCCCAGCAGGTACATCTGATAGCTGAAAGTACCCATCTAGGTTCGTAGTCCCTCCTATCTTCGCATCTTCCACTAAGACATTGGCAAAAGGAATAGCAGCTCCTCCATCTTTTTCGTAAACAAAACCCCGAAGTAAATTCCCTTGGGCAGCTGCCAAAGTAGATACCAGGAGAAGGAGGAATAAAAGTGTTTTTTTCATAGCGCTTGTTCTGCCGCAAAAATAGGGCCTAAAGCGTGCATTTGATCAACCATTCTCGCAAATGCTCGTATTCATTTGCGCTCGATGGGATAACACCTTTGGTTTTGCGATCAAATTCTAAGAGTTCATGAAGCATACCATGAGCATGTGCGGCCGAGTAATGTCGGGATGCAACACTAAACTGTTTCAAGAAATAAGGGTGTACTTTCAGGGCGGCGGCGATCTGCTTTTCACTGCTCCCTTTCATACTGTGGTATTGCAAGAGGTTATTCACGAAATTGAACAATATTCCGGTCGTCATTTGGACGGGATGTTCCTTTGGATTCTTCGAGAAATAGTGAACGATCTTGAACGCACGAGCCGCATCTCTTTCAGCGATAGCAGCGACCAATTCGAAATTGTTATAATCCTTCGAAATACCGATATGACGTTCGATATCTGCAGGCGTTACCTGACGGTTAGCGCCCATAGCCACATCGAGCTTTTCAATCTCATTGTACAGGCGAGATAAATCCGAACCTACCTGTTCTGCCATAGCAGCGACCACTGCAGTACCTGCTGTAAACCCCTTAGCTGAGAGTTGTTTTTCCAACCACGGAATCACCTGATAGTCGCGAAGCTGTGCACTCTCCAAGAACACGGTCTTCGCCTTGATCGCCTTACCTGCCTTCGAGCGTTTATCCAACTTTTTATGCATGTGACCGAAGACCAAAACCGTTGACGGCTGTGGCTGATCCAAATACTTCATAAGGTGCTCCCAATCGGCAGCTTTTAGATGTTGTGCTTCTTTGACCACCACCACAACGCGCTCGCTCATCATCGGAAAGCGCTTCGCTTCTTCCAGTATCTGGAGCATATTGGCCTCCTTACCGTAAAGAACGGTTTGATTGAAGCTGCGCTCTGCCTCATCCAAAGCATGGTGCTCGATGTAATCGATCAATCGCTGCGCATAAAAGGGCTCTTCCCCCGCAAAAAAGTATACCGGAGCAAATTTGCCTGCCTTTAGATCCCGAAAAATGCCTTCGTAGCTATATTCTGCCATGCTTTTGACTAATCGTTATGGTAAGGTTCATTGTTTATAATGGTAAATGCCCTGTACAATTGTTCCAAAAATATAACACGAATGAGTTGGTGCGAAGTAGTCATTTTACTCATACTCAATTTCCCTTGAGCTGCACCATACATCTCTTGGCTAAAGCCAAAAGCCCCTCCAACCACAAACACCAATCGCTTCGGACCGGCATTCATCCACTTTTGCATTTGATTCGCAAAACCACGGCTGTCATAGGTTTTCCCATTTTCATCCAGCAAAATCAAAGTGTCGCCGGGCTTGATTTGCTTTAGAAAAGCGGCTCCTTCAGCCTGCTTCAAAGCCTCTTTTGAAAGCTTGCCGCCGCCTTTGATATCTCCTACAATTACAGTTTCATACTGGCAGTAGTGCCCAATTCTATTCGTGAACATCGCCATCCCATCAGAGATGAATCGTTCAGAAGTTTTACCGATAACTAAGAATACTATCTTCATGTGCACGACAAAGATGCTAACTTGCAACGACAAGCACTATTAGAATTCGAGATTTATGCCGAACTCATCTTGGACACCAGATTTTCAGCTGCTATCAGCCAACTTTGATGCTGCCATAGCCGAAGACATCGGCGACGGAGATCACAGCGCTTTGAGTTGTTTAGATCATGAGCAGCGCGGTAGAGCGAAACTCATCATCAAAGAGTCTGGAATTCTCGCAGGAGTAGCACTTGCAGAATTTCTATTTCAAAGGATAGACCCTTCTTCCAAGGTGACCGTTTTTATTCAAGATGGCCAAGAGGTAACCTTTGGTGATATTGCCTTTGAAGTAGAAGCTAACGCTATCAAACTTCTACAAGCAGAGCGTCTCGTATTGAACTACATGCAAAGACTCTCCGGTATTGCTACCAAAACTTCCGTTTATGTAAAGATGCTAGCGCATACCCCTTGTACTATTCTCGACACACGTAAAACCACTCCTGGACTTCGAGTTCTCGAGAAATGGGCCGTTGCTTTAGGCGGCGGAGGCAACCATCGCATGGGGCTGTACGATATGATCATGTTAAAAGACAATCACATCGATTTCTCAGGAGGCATTATTCCTGCTGTTGAGAAAGTGAGAAAGTACATGAAAACTAACGGCAAAGATTTAAAGATCATCGTGGAGACCCGAGACCTTAATGAAGTACAGGAGTGCTTAACAGCTGGAGCCGATCGTATCATGTTAGATAACTTCACACCCGCACAAACCTTACAGGCGGTGGCTCTTATCGACGGTCGCGCAGAAATAGAGAGCAGTGGCGGCATCACCGATAAAACTTTGGTGAGCTACGCTCAATGCGGTGTAGACTTCATAAGTGTGGGCGCATTGACCCATCATATTAAAAGTTTAGACATGAGCTTAAAAGCGATTGATTGATCATGAAAGCCTTATTTAAAAGCATCATAACGACTCTTGAGTCCGTATTAAGTAAGATCAAACCTCCATTGTTTGATGGATTGAGTCTTTGGGATGTGCTGAGCTTTTTTGTAAAAGGCATCTACGAAGGCGCTATTTCGACACGTGCAGGCTCTGTGAGCTTTAGTTTTTTTCTGGCACTATTCCCTGGGATTATATTCATCTTTACGCTGATTGCCTACTTGCCGCTAGACGCATTTCAGGACGAACTCTTCAGCGTCCTGGCCGATGTCTTGCCACCTAGTACGCATGATATGGCTTTTGATGCCATTAGTGACATATTGACCATCAAACGCGGAGGACTTTTATCGGTGACTTTTGCCGCGGCACTCGTATTTGCAACCAATGGTACGCTCAGCCTTATTTCAAATCTAGGCATCAGCTACCACAACATTAATGTGAAGAATTTTTGGCTGCAATACTTTAGCGCGCTCATGCTGACCATAGGACTCACTATTCTCATAGTCATCGCTGTAATAGCATTGATATTCTCCCAGGGCTTTACCAGCTGGCTGATCGAGCTCGGCTACCTCAGCGAATACGCCACCGATCTCATTTATTGGGTTCGTTTATTCGTGCTACTTCTGGCGATTTTATTGGGCATCTCACTTGTGTACAATTACGGACCGGTACGTTCAAGAAATTGGCGCTTCATCTCTCCAGGAAGCATCCTTGCGACCATATTAATCATAGGCTCATCGCAGGGTTTTAGTTTTTACGTCGAAAACTTTTCTACCTACAATAAATTTTACGGCTCGATCGGGACCTTATTGATCATGCTTCTTTGGATCTATGTCAATTCCTTCGGATTGATCATCGGGTTTGAATTGAACGCGAGTATTTCCGGTGCGAGACAAAAGAAAGACGAACGCTAAACCATTCCCGTTCCATGAAATTCATTGCAACACTTGCCTTATTGACCGGCTTTCACTTCTGCGCACAGGCTCAATATGATATATTAGGCCAATGGTATAATGAAGAGAAGACCTCAAAGCTTGAAATCTATGAGGAACAAGGCAAATTCTTCGGAAAAATCATTTGGCTAGAAACTACCACAAATAGCGATGGTTCTTCTCCTCGAACCGACGAATTCAATCCGGACAAAGCACTTCGCAAGATTCCTTTGATGGGTATGATCATTTTGAAAGACCTCTCTTGGAACGAAGGTGATCAGAAGTGGGAAAATGGTCGTATTTATGACCCTGAAGAGGGTAAAATCTACGATTGTTATTGTCAAATGCAACCTGATGGATCCTTGTACTTCAAGGGCTACGTTCTCGGGCTGACTTGGCTTGGTCGCTCTACAGTGTGGACCAGAAAATAATCTTCATATTTTTTGCATTGAACACCATAAAAAAAGCCCTGCAACTATCGTTGCAGGGCTTTTAGTATAAATAGTAGCAACAGGTTTTTTCAACCTAACGCATCAGTGAGAATTGCTGGTATTTGACAAACTCTTTGCCCTCCATATCGCGGTATATGATTTTCGCAACATAGACACCTTCATATGCTCTCTTGTCTTCAAAGGTACCGTCCCAACCAGAGTTGATATCCTTGGAGTAGAACAAAATATTACCTAGACGATTGTAGACCTGCATCTCGAAATAGGTGATTGCGTTGGCTTTCACTAAATAGTAATCGTTTTTCGTATCTCCATTTGGAGTAAACGCCGTTGGGGCAAATACAGAAGCAACATCTCTTGGATCCGTAAGTGTATCACAATCCAAAGCAGTAATAAAAACAGTATCTACAGCGGCGTACTTGCAGTAACCGGTACTCACTATCAAGGTATCAGAAGCCGAAAAGTACCCTTGGTAATTGGCCCCAAGCTGAGAAGCACCGCTTACTAAGGCGTCCCAAGTATAAGCAAAGTTGAAGGTCATCAGTGGACCGGCATTCGTATTCACCGATGGTGCTGTTAGTCCGTCATTAACCGTAACTCCTCCCGCACAATCGTACCAACCATCAGCGGCTGCTACCTCATTAAAGTCGAAATAACAAGCCAAATCAGGGAATGACGCAGGGTTCAAATGAGCAGATTTATAGGTTTGAATATCACCGCTCGAGCGAACTCCAGACCACATTCTGAACTCGTCGATATCTCCGTTTACATAAGTGGGCGCACCCGAGAATGGACTTAGCCCATAGCCGAGGGTGATTGGTGAACTCGTACCAACATCTCCAACAGACATGTTTTTCGACACTTCAAAGCCGCCATCAACGTAGATAATTGCTTCTGTAGATCCACGATCCCAAGTCACCGCAACATGATGCCAATTCGCATCGTTAATTGCAGAAATGGTTCCAGTCATCACATCAAAACCACCGACAGCATCGCGAACACCGAAGCCCACTCGTCCCATGTTATTCACGTAAATCGCCCAACCTTGTCCCGCAGCATTGCGGTTGGTAGCCAGGTACGTGATTCCTGAAGTAGTGTTAAGACTCACCCAGAATTCAACAGAGAAACTTGCTGTACCGAAATTAATCGCCGGTGCAGATGGAATTTCGAAAAGCTCCGAACTCCCGTTGAGATTAATACTGTTGTTAGCTGGTGTTGAGCGTATTGCAGTAACATCAACAATATCTGTTGGACAGACATCGAATTGGTCCTGCGGCACTGTTACTGTCATTACTTGAGCAGAAAGTGTTGCAGTACTAAGTGCGAATACTAAGAGAAGGAGCTTCTTCATGTACAAATGGTTGAATCCCAAAAATAAGATTAAAAATCAATTCTTTTTCTATCGCTCCATCGAACGACATTTTTACCGTCCCAAGCAAACATTGCGGGAACCGTTCTCGAGCAATGACGGGACCATAGCGCATATGTATTCGCCCCAGTATGATCCACTACGAGCCAATCTCCTTCAGCAATACTCGCAGGCAAGTGAGCACCTTGTGCCAAATAATCTCCTGCAAAGCACAAAGGACCTGCCAAATCAAAGGCTATTTCCTCTCCCGATAACATCTGAGCTGATTTTGAAAAAGCCAAAAGCGGAAAAGAACGAGCTTTGGTATAAGCATCGCGCATAAAGAAATCGGCACCCAAATGAATAAACAGTCTTCCTGGATCCACACGGTACTCGATTTGAGATACGGCGAAGCCTGCTTCTGCATGAACCCATTGGCCAAACTCGGTGACTAGTTCGAAATCTGTGGCTCCAAATACGTCTTGAACTATTCGACCGTACTCAGCCATCCTAGTGTCATCACTCAATGGCTCCGAAGGTAGCCCTCCTCCGATATCTAAAACTTCAATCTTACCCGGAGTTTGCGCATTGATCTCTAAGGCCAATTCACGCAACGTTATCAATGCACCACGCTGCTGCTCTAAATCCTTCATTTGCGAACCGCTATGCATATGCAAAGCACGAACAGGGTAAGAAAGAGCGGCTTTTACAATCGCCTCGCGGTCCGTAATTGCAACGCCAAACTTGCTCTCGTTCTTACTGACATCGAACATTTCTGGAGCCCCAGTATGCACCTGTGGATTGATTCGGATTCCAAGACAACAAGCTACTTTGGATGGGTAACGATCAAGCTCTCCTAGAGAATTCACATTTACTAAAAGATCCTTCTGATCTATAACTTGCGCGATTTCCCTACGAGTTTTTACCGGAGAATCGAAAACTATACGATTCACGGGGCAGCCCGCTTCCAATGCACGTTCCACTTCCTCGATGGAGGCTGCTTCAAGCCCATATCCCCATTCTACTAACGTGCGAAGCATTCCAGGATGAGGGTTGGTTTTGATAGCGATGCTGTGTCTTGTTCCCTCGGGAAAAGAGCTATCGAGAAGGGCTAATCTTGTCTTTAAACGTGGAAGATGTGCTACGAGTACACTCGTATCCTCTACCGACAATACAGGAAGCAGCGACGCTATGGCCGGGGCGATATGTGTG
>Ga0181564_10004654_pt1 | contig 11536 bp, 8 predicted proteins | sample 011ome_24_FD_134512 | JGI IMG/M metagenome (GOLD analysis project Ga0181564, IMG submission 134512) | Coastal salt marsh microbial communities from the Groves Creek Marsh, Skidaway Island, Georgia - 011513CT metaG (megahit assembly) | ecosystem: Environmental > Aquatic > Marine > Intertidal zone...
CTGTCGCTGTCCCATCTGTCGCTGTCCCATCTGGGACGATGCGGCGCGACGACACAGCATGACGCCGGCGACGCGGAACAACGCGTTCGTGCTCGCAGTGCTTGCGACGAGCGTTATTTTCGCCACGAGGTTGACTGGGTACAGAGAACGACGCGCGGGCGGCGGCGGTGGCGGTGGGAGAGGAGACGCGCGAGCGGTGTGGTGGAGGCGTGACTGATGACGATGGGCGATGGCGCTCGTGGCGAAGAAGAGGACGAGATGCTGGCGCATCGACGCGTGCGGTTACTATCGTCTGCGACCGCGGTGACGAGTGGGGAGCGTTATAAAAGCGCGAAGCGGCGGGTGTCGATTGAGGATTTACCGTTGGAGGTGTTGCAAGACGTCTTCGCGAGGTGCGTCGAGCGCTCTGGGAGCGCGGTTCCGACGACGCCGAGGCTCGCGTGCGTGAGTCGGACGTTTAGGGATGCGATTAATAGCGCACCAGAGATGTTTTGGGTTGATATTGATATGAGTTCGGGGTTTTGTGCGCCGACGGACGCGAAGATTAAGACGATGTGCTCGACGGGACGCTGGCGGGGCGCGCGAAGCGTAGATTTTTCTGGGTGCGGAAAGTTAACGGACACGACGCTGCGTGTTATTGCTGCTGAATGTCCTCATATTAGCGAGCTCAAGTTTAGTGGCGGCAAGTTTACCAAGGCTGGACTCGAGCAACTGGCCCGTCGTGGTGGATTTCGGTCGATAACGATGGATTTGACGAATCCCAAGCTCACGCCGAGCGATGCGCTGTTCGCGTTGCGCGCGTTCATCGCGCATTCAAGCGATACTCTCGAACGCGTGAGTTGTGGACGCGCTGCGCCGTACTCACCCGCCGAGCGCCGGGCATTCACCAACGCGTCGACGCAGCTGTTCAACGATTTGAAGAAGTGCGCAAACTTGAAGGTTTTGGATTTCACCAATTGCGGCGAAGACGTGCGATTTCCACTGTACGAGTTGCAACGCTACTGCCCGCACGTCGAGGAGTTGCGCTTAAACTACTTTGGTGGCGATCCAGGGTGGACGATCGTCGGCCATGCGCCGGTAGATTTTGAAGACACGTGCTGGCGCAAGCTTCGCGTGTGCGAAGTCGCGGTGGCAATGGAGACGACGAGCGTGGGATATCGTCTCGGCCGTTCGAACATCAACGACGCCGGACTCATATCAATCTTGTACGGCTCGATCGAAACCCTAGAAGTACTAGACGTCACGGGCTGCTCGAATCTCGGTAATTGGTCTTCCGTCGTATGGGACAAGCTCCCGACGAATCTCATCGAGTTGCGTTGCGCGCGCACGCCTCTCGCGAGCGACGAAGCCGTGCGCCACGTCTTGGCCCACCTCTGCCCATCGCTCCAACACTTGGAACTCTCCTGCGTCGCCGCCGCCGCCACGCACGTCACAGACGACGCATTCATCCCTCACTTTGCCCCTGGCTCGGGCCCGCCGCTCGCGCTTCAAACGCTCCGTCTCGCCGGTTCCTCCGTCTCCGAACGCGCCGTGCGCGTCCTCTGCGACGCCCGGCGATTCCCGCATCTCCGCGCCATCGACCTCAGCGCGTGTCGCGCGTGTTCACGAAATATTCGACGCATCGCCGTCGATGCGTTCCCGCGCGAGAACATCCGCGCCCTCGCGCGCGCCCTGCGCGACGACGACGACGACGACACCGACCGCGTGTAAGATCAAGACCGCCGTGCGCGTGGCAGCACACACAGCGTTCGCGCGTAGTACATACACTACGCGCGCGCGCATGCAATCCGATCCAATCCGATCACGCGCGATGCACTCCTGTATGTACCACACACCATACACTCCACCACACACTCCTGTATGTACACACACACACACACACACACACACACGCACACGCACGCACGCATCTAATCTATCGAACCCAGATCCACCCGCGTCGCTCGCCCATGGATGGATGGATGTGGTTTTCGCGCCTTTTTTTTGATGGGGCTCGCGTTCACCGTTCACCGTTCACGACCAGGTCAGGGGCTCGAGCGACCGCGCACACCCATCGATCGATCGAGATCGAGATCGATCCACGCGCGCGATTCGACGCCGGCGGTCGAAAAAGTGCCCCAAAAAGCGCCCCAAAAAGCGCCACCTTTCCCCCGCTTCGATCGGCGCATCACTGCGCCGCGCGCGCGCCGACCAGACGACGCGGCGGCGTCGACGTCGACGTTGCGTCGCCTCGCGTCGCGTTGGTTTGTTTTATATTTGATTCATTCGCATATATAGTCGTATAGTCGTCGCGCGTCGTGCGTCGGTGCGTCGTCGATCGTCGTCGGTCGAGCCCTCGCGCGCGACGCAGGGCTCGTGGTCGTGCGCGATGACGGCGACGGCGACCGCGAAGCGAGGCCGCGCGAGGCGACATTCGAGCGAGGATGAATATTCCAACGCCTCGGACGAGACCGCGGCGGCGGGGGCGGCGCGGCGCGGCGCGACGGCGACGGCGCACGGGAAGGCGCGGGCGACGCGCGGGCGGCGGCACGTGACGAGTCAGCACCACGACGCCGGGGGGGCGACGACGAAGACCACGTCGGCGGTGACGAATGCGGGGGTGAACGGTGCGCGTCAGGCGATGACGAAGCGACAGAAGATGGGACGTGTGCGGAGTGCGACGACGCTGCATGGCGACGGCGGCGGTGGGGGCGGGGCGCGGGGACGCGGGAACGGGTCGAGCGGGGCGTCGAGCGGGTCGGATGACGGCACGCGGTACGCGGATGGACGCGTGGAGATCGATGCGAGGACGCGAAAGACGCGGCCTGCGATGACTGTGCCTAGTGTTGTTGAGGCGCACGCGCAAGTACAGGCGGCGGCGGCGGTGTCGCTGCGAGAAGCGATCGATTCGGGGAGGGAAATCGACGACGTGTTCGCCTGTCGCGTGAAACGGAGCAAGTCGGCGGAGTTTTTGGTACATTGGAAGGGTAAGTCACACGCGTATAACGCGTGGATTCGCGAAGACGAACTTAAACAAACGGCGCCTGATATTGTTGAGCGTTTCGTGGCGGCGAATGGGAGAAGGAACGTATCGCTCATGCGAGAGGCGTGGATGCGCCCGCAGCGCGTGGTCAACGTCACCGGCGTGCCTCCGAATATGCAAGTGTACATCAAATGGTGGGAGTTGCCGTATAAGTATTGCACGTGGGAAAAGTGCGACGCGCACCCGGAGTTTTCGATGCTCTTGGAACGCTACAGTCAGTTTGATAACGAACTACTCGACCGTCCGTACGAAGCGCTTAACGAGCCGCTGGAGAAGGAAGCCGCGACGCAGCGCAACTGCATCGTGAGTTCGATTTCGCGTTGGCTCATCGCCACGTGGCTCGAAAACGAAGGCGTGTGTGTGGTAGATAACTCTGTGAACTCTCGACAGGCTGAAATCGCCGCCAACTTTATCGCTGCTCGCAAGCGTGGATACAAAGTTAAAGCACCTTCGTTGATCATCGTCGACGACGCAAACTTTGACAAGTGGTCCAGGGAATTCGGACGTGTCGCCCCAGACGTCAACCTCGTCGAGTACCGCGGTTCATCCGAGTGTCGCATAGCAGTACAGCGACACGAGTGGTCTTTCTCTGGCACAGTCGTCGAAAGTGGCACCGAAGAACCCTTCAAAGGTTTGCGCGAGCCGCGATTCAACGTGTTGCTCACCACGCACAGCACCGCCATGTTGGACGTTGTGCTCTTACGCCAGGTGCACTGGGAGTCCATAATTTTGCACGACTCATCTGAGGTGTTTGCCAGCGAAACAAGTTCGTTGATGTCGCGCCTGTCCACCGTCATGGCGTCCCATCGCGTCCTCATGTTTCGCTCGGCGAATATTACCGACCTTCACGTGACGATGAATATTTTGGATTTTGTCAAGCGTTCGCCGTTATCCATGCGCAATCTCGAGGCGCGGTTATTGAACTTGTCACCCGAACAGGCGTGCATGCAGACAGCCGCACTTCTCGCCGCACTCACCATGGATTGTCAGTACTGCGAAGTCGCGTTGAATCACAAGCACAAGTTGCAAGGACCAGAGTTGTGCATGGGGTCGCTCCACACCGCCCGCCTCATCGAGCTCGCGGAAATCGTCCTCTTGAGACGCACCGAACAAACGCAGACTCAAACCCCAGGATCGATATTCCCACCAACGTTCGATTACAAATCCGCCACGTACATCGGCTTTCTGCACTCTCTACACGCCTTGCAAAGCATGTACGGTCCGTTGGACATGACCACTGTGCCGCCTCCGCCGGTTGTCTTCGCGCCGCCGGTTTAGCCGCGCGAACATTCATTCACGCGCGCGCGCCACTCGCGCGCCGCGCGCCAATTTTGTTCAAACATTTATACATTATTTAATATCATTCACAGTTTTGTTTTTCGAAGAACGTATCATCTTCGTCGAGCTTCTGCTTCAACAAAGTCGTCCAACGTGCGTACTTTGGCACAAGATGGAGGCATCCAACACTTCATTACGCCGCGCTGCGACGCATACCGCCGTCGCCGACATGGCCTCGCACGCGCGCGCGCACGCGATACCATATGCGCTGTCCCGGCGCCACCGCACGCGCGCCTCGGCGTGGAGGTGCACCGCCGCACGAGCGAACAGCGCGCTCGTGCCGAGTCCCGATGTCGATGACGTCGTCACCACGGCGCCACCGCCCGATGACGACGTCGTCACGCGGCGATGCGCGCTCGTGGCGTTCGTGCCGTACGAGAAAGATAGTTATTTGCATTATCCAGAGGGCATCGATGGCACGCGATTCGAGCGCGCGGCGCCATCGTATGGGGAAGTGTGGGAGCACGTCGCGCGACGCGTGGCGTGGACGGATAGTACGCTTTCGATGGAGGTTGTGTCACACGACGCGAGCGCGGCAGATATGGCGCGCGCGGCGATGAATGCGGATGTGTTTGTAGTGATTGGGTGCGATGATGCGAGCGTGGCGAAGAAGATTCGAGAGGCATGCTCGGGGACGCCGACGGGGGTGGCTTTAGATTCGCCCGCGCTCGCCGGCGAAGACCGCGTGTGCTATCAACCGATGGATGGATTGAAGGCTATGGAGGCAAAATTAATTCCATGGTCACAGGCTGCGCGCGACGTGCGATCGATTGATATGGTTAAGGATCTTTTCGAACGGAAAAATCACACGGATTTGTATTTTATGCACTTAGTTTTAGCGAGCGCGTCAGGCATCGATGTCGCCGCTGTTGATATTTCTCAAGATATCACGCTCGGCAATGTTTGGTGCATTGGTAAAAATTGCAACAAACAGCTTCGGGCGTGCTACGGAAATCCAATGTGCAAAAAGTCTTTGGATTGCGTCGACGCATGCGGCTTGAACGACCAAGTTTGCACTTATCAATGTATAAGGTCGTACGAAAACGACGAGTTCGAAAAGCTGGCGCGTTGCATGCTGCACTCACACAACTGTCTGGGTAACAACGCCGTTCGCCCCGAATTCCCGCGTGTTTCGCCCATGCAGACGTTCCGTGGCGAGCCATTGACGCACTCGATGGCGGAGCGCATCTTGCAAGGTTGGTTTGGGCCAAAGAAGTACTCTTGGATCGCCGTCGCCGGGAACAACGATGCGTTCGACGCCTTTCCGAACCAATATCAAATTTGGTACCCGGGCAAAGCCAAGAATAGCTTCTGGTATAACCCGGTGTTCAGAGTAAATACGCTCGATGGCCGTACGGTGTGGAGACGTTCAGACTATCGATGCCGTCGGGAAGACGTTCCAGGCACCTTTACATTTTCCTTCATGGATAACGGTGTGACTAGCCAAGAGTATTGGCGTATTGTCGACGCCGCTGACGACTTATCATGGTCTTTGTACTATTACTCCGGAGCCGCTAAGAGCGCTGGACAGGCATATATCGGCGCCATTCTCGCCACGCCTGACGGCTTGTGGCCTGCCGACGACCAACTCGACCGCATCGCGGATTCGCTCTGGCGCGGATGTGGCATCAAAATCTGGGAGATGATCCAAGTCGACAATTCAAATGGCGAAGACGCACCTCTCATTCCCTTACACGAAGTAGTGCTCGCAGATTCTCTAGTCGTAATTGTGCCAGGTGGCTAGTTATTTGACGAACGCTAAAACGCTTTCACACTCTTTCCCCTCAAAGCGTCGCGCGTATTTCACCACACGCACCGCTTCGCATCGACGGCGTAGAAAACTTGCGGTGAAAAGTGTAGCATTCGTCACGCGTCCTTGCGTGGCGCGCCACGTCGCGCGCGTACGCGACGTGTCCCGCCCGCCCAGCGGAGAATTTCGTTGAAAGGATTACAGCGCCGCCGGTGAGCGCGCGTTGTGCGTCATGGGATGCTGCGCGTCTAGCATCGATCCCGCGGAAGTAGGGGCGATGCTTTCGCGCGAGCTAAAAATCGACGCCGCTTCGGAACGAGATTTGATTCAGGCGTATCGGTCGTTCAAGCGCGTGGACGCCAACGGCGACGGCAAGATACAAAAGAAGGAGTTTGCCGCGGCGTTCAAGCTCACTGGTGATGTATTTTTAGATCGATTATTCATGTTGTTGGATTGTGATGGCACTGGTTTTATTGACTTTCGGGAATTTGTGATTGGTATGGGGGCGTTTCATTTGTCAAATTCAACCGGGCGAGTGCGCTTTGCGTTTCGGCTGTTGGATTTGGATGACAACGGCGCGGTGAGTAAAGATGAGTTTGCGGCGTGCATCCAGGCAAGCGTGGATTTGTTCAAGCGAACTAAAAAAGGGCAACAGCTGCAAAATCCTAATGATTGGCGCGATAAGGCACCGCGTGATATGTTTGCGAATTATAAAGACCTGTTCACGCAGCTTTCGCGCGCGTCCGGAAATAGCATTACGTTTGCAGACTTCACGAACATCGTTGTCAAGTACCCAAAACTTTTTGCACCGGTGAACTTTATTTGGAACAACTTACGAAAGTTTGCAAAACCATGCGGAGAGTTGTGCAAGGTTGTTGCACGCGCTGGGCACCACGGTTTTTTTCACGGTTCTATGCTTGAGAATGGATGGCCAGGGGTGAAATTTTACGCGCCTTCGTGGCAATTATCAGAGCGCAATGTCTATATGCGATCTCTTAGCAACCTATTTAAACGACGGGGAGTCGAGCTCGATCAAGGTGAATCTTTGAAAAATATGGAACACAATCGAAGCTCAACGCAGGCGCTGCCGTCGCGCTCCGCACCGCCCCCAACAAAGCGAACGAGCGAAGATAGAAGACGAGATGGTCGATTGGATATGCGCAACTCGATGTTAAGTCCCACGAAGGCTCCACGATCCGCTCCATCCATTCATGACCATGGAACGATTCATCGTGGCCGTCACGTTGAATCCGCGCGCGACGTGAGTTCGTACGCGCGCGACAGACGCGCGCCACATCATGATACGCATCGCGTTCAGTCAACGATGGACGTCAGCGCGTATGCGAAACGCAACGATAGAGCGCCACCATCATCGTACGCTAGACAATCGCAGCAACCGAAATTCATCAGGCAGTTTTCCTGGGGCGACGACGACCCAAACAGTGAAATGGCTCGCCGAGAAATGCTCGCGTCCAACTCGATGGAAAAAGCATACAACGAAAATTTCGCAGGTAACGAACACGAACCAGAATCGTGGCTTGAAGATGATATCCAACCGCCACAGCGTGCGGGGAAAACATACGAAAAACAAAACTCCATTGAAGAAATTTGGGACGCGCTCAATAACTGTCCGAGCGCAACTGCCACAAGGCACTACACCCCGCACGATTACGTCCCGAACGAATATTACCAAGAACGCTTGCAAGATGGCGTGTACTTTAAAAAGAATTTCTCCGCGGCACGCTCTAGTGGCGTCCAGCCGCCTGTGTATCAACACGAGCGACGTTATTAGTCTTATCAATCGATTTGTTTGTTTTCAGTGTTGTAATACGTCCACCTGTACAGTCCCAGCTATCCTCACTCTATCGCGCGAGCGCGTGCAAAGGTCGCCATCGCGCGCACGCCAACACACATACGTCGCGCGTCGTCTAGTTCCACGCAGTCTTCGCGCGCGAAACCACAAAACCGCGCCTCATGCCGATGTATTCAATCTGGCTCGAGCCACCGCCCGCGACGACTGGAGCCCGAACGCAAAAGTTCATCGCAGACGTCGCCTCTCGCATACCATCCGCACCCATGTTTGCCCCACACGTCACGCTCTTGGGTGGTTTTACGTTCGACTCGGATGAAGCGGCGTGCGCGGCGTTCAACGCGGTGTTAGTGCGCGAGAAAGAACGTCGCGCAGAAGGCGCCGATGCACCACTACGCTGCTCGACATCAGCAATCGTGTGCGGTGATCGACGGCATCAGTGCGTCTACGTGAAATTAGAGAAAACACAAGCACTCGTTGCGGCGTTTGAGACTGCGAATGCGGTGATAGCTTTACCTGGGGCGTCGAGTGATACGTTCATGCCGCACATGAGCTTAGCGTACGGCGTCGACGACGAAGGCGTCCGTGATGGGGTTCGTGCAGACGCCGAAGCTACGCTTTTAGGTGACGATCCCCGTGCGTTAGACTTTGATGTCGCATCGTACTCGCTGTGGAGGACGGATATCGAAGACAATAGCTGCGACAGTTGGGTTCGCTTGGCGTCGTCGAGTTTTAGAAATGTTTTAGAAATGTGAATGAAAATTGCGATTTTACAAATACAGACAAATACTTCGATACGCGTGCGTGGAAATGACTAGTCATTATATACCCAAACGCGCGAGCGCTTGTTTCAACGCGGCCTGGTCCTTGACGGGTAATTTTCCGTAGGCCGCATCAGTCGCGGTCTTTAAGCTTGCCAGGTCCATCGGCGTCGGGTCGTATCCCAAAGCTGCAAGCGCCCACACGCACTTCGCGAGTGACCGTGGAGAAAGATCTTGCTTTATCGTATCTCGCGCCAATGCATCTAATTGATGCGTTTCTAATTTCATGCCGAGCAAAGAAGCGCCCCACAACCCAAGCACCGCCGTTGCTGGATGCAAACGCTTCTCCTCGGCTTCTTCGACGAGAAGCTCAACGAGCGCCTGAGCGTGTTTAGCAGGTGGAAGCCATCGCATGCGACCATACGCGCATAGTAACTTCGCAGCTTGCGCGGGGTTCAACTTGACGCTTTCGGCGTCGATAAAATCATCCACATACTCTTGAATAATGCTTTCGCCCGGGTTCCATCGCAGCACGCCCCAGGCGTGCATGATGAGTAAAATGTTGTCGTCTGACAACTCCTTGGCTCGTGATTTAGCTAAACGCGCCAAGCCAATGAGTGCTTGCTCGCTTGGTCGATAATTCACCTTGGCGAGGCCCCAGAATACTTTCGCCACGAGCTCGACATCGACGTCGTGCTTGGTCGACACCGCTTCGCACACCGCTTCGTACGCGTCTGGTGTAAGCGCCAACTGCCCTTCCTCGGTACCACCGAGAACACCAAGCGACCAAAACACTGAATCTAAAGATCCAATATTCATGCGCTTCGCGCACCGCGGGATTTCCAAATTGATAGCCCGAACGAAAACCGGCGGCGGCTGATGGTTGAGTCGCGCGCACGCGTACAAACACATCGGCACGTTCACATGACTATGATTACCGCCGAGGTTTGCGCCCGCAAGTTGCGACAAGAACGCATCAATCGTCTCTCTAGGTACGGGTTTTTCCATTCGCGCGAACGCCCAGAGCACATTGCACGTCGCCGCGTCATCAAACCTACGTAAATTTTTATGCATAAACGTCGTCGCCGAAGTCAAAAACGCCTGATCCGGCACGTGATCCAAGTGCGCCAATCCGAGCAGCATTCCAGAAAACTCATCCGCCCTAAAATCTTCCATAGCGCGTTCTGTCGCCGAGCACAGTGCTTCTAACGTAGACTTTGGCGGCTTGAACCGCATCTTCCCAAACGCGTATGTCGCGTTGCTCAGCGACTGCGGCCGAACGCGCGCCCCAGACTTTCCAATCTCATGCTCCAAACGATCCGCAATCGAAGTCAGCGTCTCTTGGTTCGGCGTGTATCCGATTTTGGCGAAACTCCACGCCACATTTGCCAATCCAAACGCATCGAGCTCACTCACGCTCTCTGAAACGCGCGACGCCAACGCCTTGAACCTCTCATCCGACGCCAACCCCGCCGCGACGCCTATATCCCGCTCCAATCTCGACTCTGGCGCCGAGAACTTAGCCACTCTGTGCAACGCAGTCGCCGCATGCACCGCATCGAACGCATCTAAATCCGAACCTACGATACGCAGCGCGTCTTCTGCCGTCTCGGCGTTCGCGAGCTCGCGTTGAATCTCCCCGCCTCGACCGCCGCCTCTCGACCCCGACGGCTGACGCGGTCGCGCCGCACCCACGCCCCCGCGTCTCGACCCGCGATCCGCAGAAGACGACGACGACGGCTTATTCCCATACGCTCGGCACTGCGTCACCGCGCGCGCGGCGCCCACAGCGCGCGAAAACGTCATCGCGCAATCGCAATCCCAAAGAATCGCGAGCCCGCGTGTGATGCGCCGTCCCGTGCGCGCGTCGTCGACGATACGCGCCGCTCACGCGCTCGCGCGAAAAAGACGCACGCGGATCGCGTCACTGATGCGTGCGCGCGGATGTCCCGTCACGCGTCGCGCGCGGCGTGCACTGACGCGAGCCGCGAGCGCAGCCGCCAGAGGGGTGGCGGCGGCGGCGGCGCGTGGTGGTTGGTTGTGTATGGGTAAACACTATGACATGTGTATTACACGCGCGACTCCGACTGGAGGGGCGCGACGACGCCGTCGCGACGGCGACGGCGACGGCGACGGCGGTTCAATGTGTGTCATTTTCAGTGGTCTTGATGCGCCTGGCGCGTGCGGGTGCGCGATTCGGTGCGCACGGTGGGCTATGGCGGTTCGCGCGTTTTTCACGAGCTGGGCGCCGCCGGCGTCGACTTTGGCTTGGCCGCCGGCGCGTACGTGTGCGGTGGATTGTAGACGAGCACTGGACACGGTGCGTGACACACACAGTATTGTGGGAACGGTGCGATGAACTTGGCGCGAAAACGGGCGGAGGAAATCGCGCGGCCGACGACGAGGAGGTTGACGTCGGTGAGCTCGATGAATTCGACGACGCGATCGCGGATGTCATTGGATCCTTCGTCTTTGCCGAGTGACATGCGCACGACGCGCCCGCTCGGGTGCGGGTGCGAGCTGAGCCACTCCGACACGATTTTGTACGCGGTGGCGATGTTTTCTTCGACGTCGGCGTCGGTCAAATCCTTTTGCGAGCGTTGCTGAGCGCTCGCGCAATGCAACAAAAGCACGCAATCTTCTTTTCGAATGTAATCGTTGACGAAAAACTCCACCAATCGTCGGCTTGAATTTGAACCAGACATCGCGATGCAGACCACGCGCTGGTCAACCCCACCGAGCTTTTGCTTCACCGCTTCGGACACCGCACCTTCAATCGGCGGCAACGTCTCGCGAAAAAACATCGTCGGCGTCGCGACGCGGTTCAACACGTATTGGGACACGCTCCCAAGCAC
>Ga0181564_10004662_pt1 | contig 11525 bp, 5 predicted proteins | sample 011ome_24_FD_134512 | JGI IMG/M metagenome (GOLD analysis project Ga0181564, IMG submission 134512) | Coastal salt marsh microbial communities from the Groves Creek Marsh, Skidaway Island, Georgia - 011513CT metaG (megahit assembly) | ecosystem: Environmental > Aquatic > Marine > Intertidal zone...
CATCCTCGATGACATCCTCGATGACATCCTCGATGTCATCGTCCACCGCGGTGTCGTCCGGAGAAGACGCCGGTGACTCGGAAACGACCTCGAACGCCTTCGCCTCTTCCTTGGCGCGTTCGTGTTCGGCGGACGCGGCGTCGGCGGCGGCGCGCGCGGCGTCCGCCGCGGCGCTCGCCGCGGCGGCGTCTCGCGCGAGTCGTTCGCGCTTCTCCATCCAGCGCTTGCGCTCCGCGGGCGCGGCGTTTATCAGGGTGGCTTTCTTCCCGAGTCCGGCTCGGTGGTCGCTCAGCTCGCGCCGCAACGCGTCGCGCCGGGAAGCGCCGGCGCCGGCGCACGTGTTCGCGCACGCCGCGCCGCTTTTTTTCGAAGCGCGCTCGTCGGATCCGTCGCAGCAGTCGCACACGCCGTCGCCCACGCGCGAAGACGGGACGTTCACGGGCTGGTGGCCGCGGTTGCGGCAGTGGAACGAGCCGTTGGAGCACGCGCTCGTGCCCGGCTCGTCCGCGCCGTCCGCGCAGTCGCAGTAGTCGTCGTTGACGCGCGAAAAGGGCAGCGACACCGCGCCGCCGTCGCACACGAACGTCTCGCCCTGGAAGCGAGCCGCGCGCGCGGGATCCACCCCGAGCGGGACGCCTCGGCGAGCCGCGCCCGCCCCGAGATCGGCGCCCCCCGCGGCGACCGCGCCGACGAAACTCAGCGCCGCGAGCGCCGCGAGGGCGAGATCGCGCGTGCGCGTCATCGGCGGTCGGCGATCCGTGAGACCGGGCACGCGCGGCCTCGTGTGGGTGACCCGCGCGTGGCGCGCCGAGATCGGGCGCAGCCACGGCGCGCAAATAAATCGCCGCTTCGCGGTCGCGGCCGGAAGTTTCGCGCGAGTCGCGTCACCATTTTCGCGCGAGTCGCGATCTGCGCGCCCACACCTCGCTGCGTCTGAGGAAGGGAGCGTGCCCGGCCGAAGACAGGGTTCATAAGCATGCTCGCACCAGTTGTGTTGCGCCGCGCGGCCGCGGCGCGCGGCCGCGCGTGCGCGGCCGTGGGAGCCGCGCTCGCGACGCGCCCCGCGGTTGGTCTGGGCTCGGGAGACAACGACGTGTCTTTCTCCCCCGCCGCTTTCGCGGGCGTCGACACGTCACGCATGCCGGCTTTCGCGCCCCGCGACACGCGGGGCTTCCACGCGCACGCATCCGCGTCAGCCGCGCAGGCGGAGCCCGTGGACGTCGCGCCTCCCCCCCCTCCCACCGCGGCGACGCCTCCCCCCTCCACGGGGGCGAGAAGCAAGAATCGCGCGCACACGCTCACCGAGCAATTCGCCGAGGCGCTCCGCGGCACCGACGGCTTGACCCCTTCGAAGACGGTCGAGCTCCTTGACCGATTCATCGTCGGGCAGCAGGATGCGAAGCGCGCGTGCGCGGTGGCACTGCGCAACCGCTGGAGGAGGCACAGGGTTGACCCCAGCCTCCGCGACGAGATCGTGCCGAAGAACATCCTGATGATCGGCCCCACCGGGTGCGGCAAAACCGAGATCGCGCGTCGCCTGGCGAAGATCACCGACTCGCCGTTCGTCAAGGTTGAGGCGACAAAGTTCACGGAGGTGGGCTTCCACGGCCGGGATGTGGACCAGATCATCAAGGACCTGGTGGACAACTCCATGCAGATCACGAAGGGTAAGCTCCGAACGCGGTTCAAAGCCGAGGTTGACGAGATTGTGGAAAACAAAGTCGTCGACTTCATGTGCGGCGAAACCTCGGGGGACGTCACGCGCGACGCCTTCGCGCAGATGTACCGCGAAGGCGCGCTGGACGCGCGCGTCATCGAGCTCGAGCTGCCCGACTCCGGGTCGGACGGCTCGAAGGCGTTCGGGGACGCGCACCAGGGCGGCGCGTCGCACGAGCGCGTGGTGATCCAGCTGGAGAAGCTCATCGCGCCGGGTATGCGCCGCCGCGGCGGCGTGTCGAAGAAGCGCATGACCGTCGCGGAGTGCCGCCCTTTGATCGAGGAGATGGAGTACGACCGGCTCATCAACGGCGACGTGGTGGTGAAGGAAGCGCTGAGCGCGGTGGAGAACGACGGCATCGTGTTCCTGGACGAGATCGACAAGATCGTGTCGTCCTCGGACTACCGGCACGGCGCGGACGCGTCCTCGGAGGGCGTGCAGCGCGATCTGCTCCCCATCATCGAGGGGAGCACCGTGCAGACCAAGCACGGCAACGTCAACACGGATCAGATCCTGTTCATCGCGTCGGGGGCGTTCCACCAGTGCAAGCCCAGCGACATGCTCGCGGAGCTGCAGGGCCGCCTGCCCATCAAGGTGGAGCTCAAGGGCTTGACGCGCGATGACCTGCTGCGCATCTTAACGGAGCCGGAGGCGAACGTGCTCAAGCAGCAGAGAGCGCTGCTCGAGACGGAAGGGGTCGAGCTGGAGTTCGCGCCCGACGCCGTGGCGCACGTCGCGTCCATGGCGGCGGAGGTAAACCGCACCGTGGACAACATCGGCGCGCGCCGGCTGCACACGGTGCTCGAGCGCATCGTGGAGGACATCTCGTTCCACGCCCCGGAGCGCGTCGCCGAGCACAAGGATGCGGGCGGCGAGGGTCTGCTCAAGGTGGTCATCTCCGTCGCGGACGTCGACGCCGCCATTGGCGAGCTCATGCAGAAAACCGACCTCAGCAGGTTCGTGTTGTAGGCGTCGCGAACGCGGTTCGCGATGGATAAAAAAAACAAAAACGCCGCATCTACGTACCGCGGTACGCTTTCGTGTCGTTCGTTCATACGTACCATGAACCATGAACCACTCGCGACGCCCGTCTCATCCTCATCACAGCGCGGGCCCGACGAGCGTCGCGTCCGTGTCGGCGCGCCGAGTGGGCGGCTCGAAGTCGGCTTTGAACGCGCGCCCGCGGCGCACGCGCATGGCGACGTATCGCGCCTCCGCCTCGTCCGCGTCCGCGCTTCCGCGCGCGTCAATCTCCGCCAGCGTCCGTTTCTGCTTTCGTTCACGCGTCGGGGATCCCGATCCCGATCCCGCAGTCGAAACCACGGTCACGACGGTCGCGTTCGCGACGTCGTCGTTCGAACCGTTCCGCGAACCGTTCCGCACGCACGCCGCGCACACGAAGCTGGTGAACCGCTCGACGAGCGACGCGCGTTGGAACGCGCCGGTTCCCGCGCACCGCCGGTGGTACGGCGCCGCGCACGCGTCGCACCGCGCCTTGGACGCGTGCACGCCCGCGCTCTGAGACTCGGGCGCGTCGCCGCACGCGGCGCACGGCTCGACCAAGATGTCCTCCGGGTGCTCGTTCTCGTACGGAAGCAAGAAGCGCTCGTACAAATCCAGAAGCTTGTTCCCGATGTCGGTGTACGTGTGGCGCCGGTAAAAGTTGTGCGTCTGCGCGAAGACGTACCCCATCTTTACGCGACGCTTCGCGGACTCGCGGGTGATGTAGCCGCCGTGCATGCACACCTCCCGGTACAAACCCAGCACGTCGCACGGCTTACCGGTGCGCCGCAGCGCGTTGTCAAGAAAGTCCCACACGCACTCCCAGTCGTCGCCGCGCGCCTCGGCGGCGCGCAGGAAGTCAAACATGAAATCCTCGGGCGCGCACGTCTCCAGCGCGGGCCGCTTCCAGCCCGCGCGCGTCGCCGTGCCCTGGTACGTTTCCTCGGGGAAGGAGGTGGCGGGCCGGGAAGGCGAGGTGGTCGCCGCGGTCGCCGCGCACGTCGCGGGCACGAGAACGGCGTCCGCGGCGTCCGCCGCCGCCTCCGTCTCCGTCGGCTCCGCCTTCGCGGTCCCGCCCGCGGCGACGGGCGGATCGGTTTTGCCGGGGGTCAACGTCGCGGTGACTGCCACGGCGGAGCACGCGAGCTCAACGCGAACGAGACGCGTCCCGGTCGCGTCGGACGCCGCGACATCGGGCATCTCGACGGTTTCGGTCGCGGGCGAGCGCGCTCGCCGGCTTCGCATCGCGTTCTGAACGTGGCTCCTCCTCGGGTCCGAGAAAAAGCAGCCGAGTTCGAAATCTCGGCGAGGACCGACGGTCGGACAGTGCCGGACGACGACGCCGATTTCGTCCCGCCGCGTCCACCGGCGTCATGGATGGACCGTGACCGGTCGGCACTGAGTTTTTTGATTGCGTGATCCAACCCGCGGCTTGACCGAGGACTCCCACAACAGCGCGGCCGCACCTGCTCCGCGGTTGCCCGCTCGTTTCCGGCGCATCGCGCGCGCGTTCGGCGTTTCCGCGCCCGCCCTCGGCGTTTCCGGTCCGCGCCCGCGCGATGTCCATGTTCGGCAGCTTCGGCAACCTGTTCGGCGCGAGCGGCCCGCAACTCTGCGCGGACATCGGCGAGCCGTACGCCAAGTCGTTCGGGGGTTGGACGCACCACCGAGGCACGATCAAGGAGGACGGGTCGGCGTGCTCGGTGTTCAAGTTCGTGGGAAACGCGCAAAGCGACCGGCGGGGGATCGAGACCGCGCGCAACGGCGCGAAGCGCTTGAAGCTCACCCGGCACCCTAACGTCGTGCACCTGCGCGAGTCGCTGGAGGTTGAGAAAGGGGACGAGATCACCATCTTCGTCGTGACGGAAGCCGTGCAGCCTTTAGAGGAGCACCTGAAGTCGGTACCGAGTGGGACGCACCAGCGGGACGAGTACTTCGCACTGGGCCTCAGGCAGGTGGCCACCGCGGTGTCCTTTCTCGCCAACGACTGCAAGCTGGTGCACGGCGGCGTGTGCATGGCGACGGTGTTCGTGACGGACCGCCTGGACTGGAAGCTCGGCGGGCTGGACCTGGTATCCGACCTGCAAAACGTGGGCAGAGGCACGATGGGCGACGCGCGGATATGCCACAGCGGGTATCTCATACCGGACCAGTATAAGCCGGAGGAGTACCGGCGGGGGGACTGGGCGAGCGTCCCCGAGGGTCCGCCCTGGGCGGTGGACGCCTGGGGCCTCGGGTGTCTGATCCAGGAGGTGTACCGGGGCGAGCCGCTCGGGCGCACGGACCAGCTCCGGGAGATCGACCACGTGCCGCAAGTGCTGCTGAAGGACTACCAGCGTTTGTTGGGGAGCCAACCTGGGAAGCGGTACAACCCGAAGAAGCTCGTGGAGAACTCGTCTCTGTTCGCGAACAAGCTGGTGGAGACCATCGCGTTTCTGGACACCCTCACGCTGAAGGACTCCATCGAGAAGGAGCAGTTTTTCCGGAACCTGCCCCGCGTCCTCGAGACGCTGGCGAAGGCCCCAGTCGAGCGCAAGATCCTGCCGCAGATCGCCGAGGCGCTGGAGTTCGGGTCCGCGCCCGCGCTCGCGGTGGCGCCCATGCTGCACGCGGCGCGCGACCTGGCGGACGTCGACTTCGCCAAGAAAGTCACGCCGTCTCTCGTGAAGCTCTTCGCCTCCGCGGACAAGGCGCTTCGCGTGGCTCTCTTGGAGCACCTCCCCCTGTTCGTGCGCCACCTGTCGGACAAGATCGTGGAGGAGACGCTGTACGAGCGCGTCGCGACCGGGTTCACGGACGAAGACGCGTTTCTGCGCGAGCTCACGCTGAAGAGCACGTTGCTTTTAGCGCCGAAGCTATCGCAGCGCGCGCACCAGAGCCTCCTGAAACACCTGTCCAAGTTACAGATCGACGAGGAACCGGCGATCCGCGCCAACACCACCATTCTGCTCGGCAACGTCGCCGGGTACCTCGCCGAGGCCACCGCGAAGCGCGTGCTTCTGAACGCCTTCTCGAGAGCGCTGCGGGACGCGTTCCCGCCCGCGCGCACCGCCGGGCTGATGGCGCTCGGCGCCACCACTTCGTACTACGAGCCGAGCGAAATCGCGACGCGCGTTTTGCCCGCGGTGACCCCGCTCGTCGGCGACGCGGAGAAGGACGTGCGCGACCGCGCGTTCGCCACCGCGGAGACGTTCCTGGACCTCATGAAGAAACACTCGAAGCGGCTCGAGCAGGGCCCTGAGGCGGCCGCCGCCGCGCTCGCCGCCGACAAGGAGCTCGCGCGGCAGAAGGAGCGCGCCGCCGCCGCCGCCGGCGGCGCCGGCGCGGGAAGCCGCGGGAACTTGGGAGCCGCGAACGTGCTTTCGTGGGCGGTGAACGCCGCCGCGAAGCGCATAGGCCGGGGGAGCATGGACATCGCCGGGCCCGGCGGGGGTGGCGGCGGGGGAGGACGCGCGGAGCATGTCGAGGAAGAGGCTGCCGCGCGTGGCGTGGACATGGGCGCAAAGGCGTTTTCTTCGGCGGCGCCGCCGCCGCGTTTGTACGGCGAGGCGTACACGCCCACCGGCACGCCCGGCGCTTCGCCGGCGCCGAGCCCCGCGAAGGGGTTCGAACCGGCGGCCGGAAGTTCGCAGTCTGCGGTCCTGCCCACTCCCCCGGCCGCCGCGAACGATGACGACGGCTGGGGCGATCTGGAAGAGGAGGAGGACGAGGCGGAGAAGGCGGCGCGCGCGCGCCTGTCGTCGAGAGGCGCCGGCGCGAGAAACGCAGGGGTCTCGAAAGCCGCCGCCGCGCCGCCCGTCTCCGCCGGAGGCGACGGCTGGGGCGACGACGACGACTTGTTCGAGGGCGAGCGGGAGGGCGGCTTCGGAAGCGGGCCCTCCGCGAGGCCCTCGGCGCCCGCCGCGGCTCCGAGGCCCGCGGCGCGCGTGGGGGGGCACGTCAGCGTGGGCGGCGCACGAGGAGCGGGCGCCCGCGGCGTCGCGGGGACCCGCGCGAAGCCGGCGCCGATGAAGCTGGGCGCTAAGAAAATTACCGCCGCCGACCTGGACCTCGAGTCCATGCTGAACCAGTGACGGGAGAGCTGTTGAAGTGTACCGGATACGAGGCGGCGTTACGAAGCGCTGCCGTGCGCAATACCCACACATATGGTCGGTTACGTCGTGATTCGCGCGTTCGTGTTGGACGCGTCGGCGCTACGACTCCGTCGCGTCCGGCGGCGAAGACTGGAAGAGCGCTCGCAGCGCCGCCGCCTCCGTCGCCATCTCCGCGGCGCTCCGCGCGACTCGCTCGGCGTCGGGATCGAACCTGCGACCTTCCGACCTCGGAGATTCCTTCTGAGCGGCACGCGCGTCTCCACGCTCGCTCCCGAGCCGCTCGCCCTCCCTCTCCCCGCTCGCCTCGACCTCGCGGTAGATGTCGTCGTTGTCGGCGAAGTCGCCGGCGACGCGAGGCAGCACGTGCACGTGCACGTGCGGCACGGTCTGGCCAGCCTGCGGCCCATCCTGAAGCGCAAAGGTGATGCTCGTCGCGCCGACGCGCCCCTCCAGCGCGTGACCGACGCGCTGCGCGAGGCTCCAAATGTCTGCGGTCTCGTCCGCGGTCAGGTCGTGGAACCGCGGGACCACGCGCTTGGAGACGATCAGGACGTGGCCGGGCACGACGGGCTTCAGGTTCACGAGTCCGACGCTCAAGGAGGTCTCGGCGAAGACTTGCGAGGATGGAATAGCGATGGGGCCGAAGCGCGTGCCGCTGTCCAGAGCCGAGGCACTCGCGGGTCGCGCCATCGCGCGCGCGCCGAAACGCGCCCGGCGCACGAGCCCGGAGGACGCGGCGACGCGGCGCAGCGACCAAGACGCGCGCAGCATGCTGTGTTGACTGCGCGAGGGGAAGGCGAGGTACGGTGTCCGAGCGAAAGCCAGTTTCGTTTTCGTCGTGTTCCTTCAAACACTTCGAGCCACGCGCGGCTGCTGTCATCATGCGGACCTCGGGTTCGGAGCCTTGCTCCGCGCGGGCGCGGTGGTGTGCGCTCCTCGTCGCGCTCCTCGCGATGACGTCGCTCGTGAGCCCGGCGTGCGCGCTCCGACCCGCGCGTCGGTCGAGCGTTCTGCGAAGCCCGCGCGTGCGATTCGGGACCCCCGAGGCGGAAGCGCCCGCGCCGCGTGGGTGCGCGAGGCACGAGACCCAGACCGAGTGCCACGCTCCGTGCGTTTGGTGCACCGCGGCGGCCGTGCCGAGCTCGTGCTTCGGCCCGAAGGAGGCGGCGAAGCTCCCCCCCTCGGTGTTCGTGTGCGACGCGTCGACGTGAAGATGTCATCAATTTGTAGACTACCAAAGAGTCACCGCGCCGATTGCGAGACGCGCCTCGCAATCGCCGCGCTCACGTCCCGCAGCCTCTCGATCACGTCGTCCAGCGCCGCGCCCGAGTCCTCCCCGAGAACCCCGAGCGCGAGCCTGGAGTACTCCTCGCGCGTCGCCTCGAACGACGCGCGCAGCGCCGCGAGCGAAGCGTCGTCCGTCGCCGCCCCGCGCCCGGCCGGACGCGCGGGCGAAGCCGCCGGCGACGGCGCAAGCGAAGCCGCCGGCGAAGAAAAAACGGAGCCGCTCCGGGCCGCCGCGACCGTCGCGCCGCGCCGCTTGGCGGCGGCGCGCGCGCGCTTCAGCGCCTCCATGGACCGCGCGCGCGACACGCCGGAGACGCCGGAGACGCCGGATGCGTCGCTCTTGACGGAGGCGCTCGACCGAGGTGCCGCCGGAGCCGCCGCGACCTCGACGCGGCGGACGACGGGTTCGGTTTTTGCAAAACGCCTCCGCGCGCCGAGAGGGGGACCCGCGCGCGCTCCGTTTCCGTCTCCGCCAACGGCGTGTTCCGCGCGATGAGAGACCACGACACGCCGGTGCCTCTCCGCGGCGGCGTCCTCGGGGTAGCTGAAGCCCCCCGCCGCGCGCGCCACCGCCATAGGCGTCGCCGCCGCCGTTTTCTGTTTCGCGGCGCCGCGGAACGGCGGCCGCGGCGGCGGACGGAACAAACGAACGTGTTTCGCGCGGTCGGGAACGCGCCGATTTGTGTCGTCCGGACCACTCACGCGCGCTCTCGAGGAAAGTGGCGAGAGTCCGAGCGCGCCGTCCGCGTTGTTCGTAGAAAAGCCCGAGCCCCAGGGCTTGCGACGCGTCGTCGCCGCGTTTCGGGTTTCGCGTCCGCGCGTCCGCCGCGCCGGTTCGATTCCGCCGGAGTCGCGCGCGGCGTCCCGCTCGTCCCACTCTTCCGACGCGTCGGACTCCCACTCGTCGGACGCGAGAGACGAGAGACGCGACGGCGCACCGCGTCGCGTGTCGTTTCGCGATCGCGCGAACGCGAGAGACGAGAGACGCGACGCGAATGCGCGCGCGCCGTTTCTTCGGCTCGGCTTTTTTTTCGCGCGCGCCTTCGGAGCGCGGGACGTCGTCGAAGTCAGCGCCGCGACGACGTTCTCCAGCTCGCGCACGCGAGCCCTGAGCGCGCTCGACTCCCGCGCGTCGTGCGTCCCGTCGTCTTCCCGTGGGTCCCGTGGGTCCCGTGAATCTTCGCGCGTATTCGAGACGGACGCCGTGACGCCTCCGCGCGACAGACGCAGCCTGGCGCTCCACGACGCGTCGAGCTCCTCCAGGCGCACGGCGTGCTCGGCGCGCGCCGCCGCCAGCTGCGTCTTGAGCGCGCTTATTTCCGAGTGCGCGGTCGCGCGCATCGCGTCCGAGGCGCGTGCCGCCTCCGACGCGCGGAGCGCAGCCTCCGCGGTCTCCGCGCGGCGCGTCGCCGCCTCGAGGTCGGCGCGCGCGCGTCCTTCGTCTCTGGATGGCGCGACGGACGGCGCGGCGTCGGCGTCGGTTTCGTCGGTTTCGTCGGTTTCGTTTTTGTTTTTGTTTTCTTCCGGGTTTTTTTTTTCCGGGCGCGTATCCGGATACGCGCTCGCCGACGCCGTCGTCCGTCGCGCGACGACGCGAGTCGTGCCCTCCGTGACCGCTACATCGGTGGACACCGCGTCGTTCTCCGCGGAGATGACCGAATGAACGACATTCGAAGAGCCTTCTATGCGCCGGACCCGCGCCCGCACCGTCTCCGTCCGCGGCGACGGCGACGCGTCGATCGCGGAATCGTCGGCCGCGTCTCGGTGCCGACGCGCCTCTTCCGCGCGCTTCGCCGCCTGCTCGTCGCGCTCGGCATTTACCTCGCGGAGCTCGCGCTGCGCGTCCTCGTACTTGGCGCGCCACGCGTCGCGCTCCTGCTCCACGGACCGCGTCTTCGCCCCGAGCGACTTGAGCGCCGCGCGCACCACCTCGGACGACCGCGCGGAGGCTGGCAATTGCCCGGTCAGCGTGTGCGCGTGCAGAGGTTGGTCCCCGAAACGTTTCGCGAACGCGTACGCGTCGTGGAACCGGCCCTGAACGTGCGCGCTGGCGAGCTCGAACGACGCGAAGGGCACGCTGGGGTAGCCGGGTACCACGGGCGACGAAGGCGCGGTGGGAGGATCCCGCGACGACGGCGTCGTGGGGTCCTCCATCGCGGCGAGGAATGATGCGCACCACTCGTAGTTTCCCCTTTCGTCGGACGACAAGTCGGGCGAGCGCGCCGACGTTTCCGCGAATTTGCAGGTCGTCTGGTCTCGCCAGGCGCCGAGAACCGATTTGCGCACGTTGTTACCGAGTAGTACCCGCCGGGATCAATCCGATTCGAACATTGGCGCGGCGAGGCGCAGACGCGCCGCACTCTCGGTCGCGCCCTCTTCGGACACGGCAGGGCCTCGTCTCGCCCCTCGCCTCGCAGGCGACCTACGCACCGTCTCGCTTCCCGCGATGGCCGCCGTTTCCGCCGCCGCGCGCGTCGCCACCGCCGCCCGCCCGCCGGCGACGCGATCGCGAGACTACCGCCCGCGTCGCGCGGGCCCCGCCACGCGCGCCCCCCCGCGCCGCGGCGTGATCGCCGCGTCGAGCGACGCGGACGACGCGATGAAGGACGAGGCCGCTGGCGCTGCGATGCGCGCGAAGGAGTCCAAGGAGGCTGGCGTGGACGGCAAGAGGCCTCCCCGCGGCGGTGACCCGCCGCCCAGCTCCGGCGGCTGGGAGTGGACGCTCAACTGGGACCCCATCTGTTTGGACGAGAACGGCGCCGCCCGGCGCGACCCCTCCGACGCGGAATTGCGGGACGCCAGCATGATCATCGGCTCGTGCCCGCGCACGCCCGAAGACGTCGACCGTTTGGTGGACGAGGCGGGCGTCGAGGCGATCGTCTGCCTGCAGTGCGCGCTGTGCCACGGCGCGCTCAAGATCGACTGGGACCCGATCAAGAAAAGAGCGCTCGAGCGCGGCGTGCTCATAGTGCGCGTCTCGGTGCGTGACTTCGACCGGCTGGACCAGGCCAAGATGCTTCCCGAGATGGTGCGCAAGCTCGCGCTGTTCCAGGCGATGGGTAAGCGGACGTACGTGCACTGCACCGCCGGGATCAACCGCGCCAGCCTGACCGTGCTGGGGTACCTCACCTTCGTGAAGGGCGCGTCCTACGACGACGCGCTTGCGGCGGTGCGCGAGTGCCGCCCGCAGGCCAACCCGTACGCGGTGTCCTGGAACATCGCGCGCGCGCGTCTGCTCGCGGAGCGACAGGAGGACGTGTACCTGCACACGGTGGTGGAGCAGGGCGGGAACTCCGCGGACGAGGGCGGGGACTGGATCGCGCGCGACCTGCAGAAGGCGCACGTCGGCGTCATCCAAAGCATCTTCCAGCGCGCGGTCGAGACGGACATGAGCCTCGTCGACGCGCTCGCCAACGTGGAGGCGC
>Ga0181564_10004668_pt1 | contig 11520 bp, 9 predicted proteins | sample 011ome_24_FD_134512 | JGI IMG/M metagenome (GOLD analysis project Ga0181564, IMG submission 134512) | Coastal salt marsh microbial communities from the Groves Creek Marsh, Skidaway Island, Georgia - 011513CT metaG (megahit assembly) | ecosystem: Environmental > Aquatic > Marine > Intertidal zone...
CTCTTTTTTTGGGCGACTGCTGTTTGATCACGCCATTAGAGGTGTACTTTTTAAGGGGTTTGTTCCCCGTTACCACTTCCGCAACTTTATTTTTGGAAACTCCTTCTTTCTCTTCTTCTCTGCCATCGTCGTCGTCTTCTTCCTCTTCTGCGTCATCTGATTCTTCTTCTTCTTCTTCTTCTTCTGCGTCATCGCCGTCTTCTGCTTCCTCTTCTGCGTCATCGCCGTCTTCCTCCTCCACTTTTCTCGTTTTAATGTTTTCTTCACTGTCGCCTTTTTCTTTTTCTCCCATCCCGATATCTTCTTTGTTTTGTTCTTTTTTTTCCTTTTCTGATTTCAACACGTTTCCCTGTTTTCGTGTGCTAGTTTTGGGGGCGCCTGTTTCGTTGCTTCCCGCGGAACTTGTGCCATTGTTTTGTGTTTTAGAAACTTTTAGTTCAAGTTTCTTTGGCGTTTGTTTTAGGGTTTTTTTACTATTGCGCGTGGCACCCGCTTGGTTCATTCGTTTCGTTGCTGAGGAGTTTGCTGTTGTTGTTGCTTGGCCACGACTTGCCCTTTTTGTGGCCGATGTTTTTTTGGAAGCTGCCTTTCTGGACTTTGTTTTCGATGAGGATGATTTAGGCACTTTATCGGGCATCTTGGTGGGGCAGAAGTGTGTTTTTGTTTTTTTTTTTGGTGGGTGGTAATGTCTCAACCAGTGTATGAGTTTTTGTTCGCGTTGACTAAGTTTAGGAAGTGTGTGTTTTGTTCAGCCAACAAATCACAATAAATACCGCTTGTTGGAAACTTTGTTTGTAAAAAACTAGACTCCTCGCGCCAAAAGTGCAGATCACACACAACAACGTAGAGTTTTTCGTTACAAAAAGCAAATTATATCAGTGCACTAACGAGGTAATGCGGAAAAATTTAACGTTTGAAATTTTTTTACAATTTAAACTAGGAGAGATTGCAAAGTGTTTTTTTGCGGTCGTGTGTGAATATGACATTTTTTGCAGTGTGATCTTTATACACTGTCACAAGGTTAACAAAATCTTGTTTATACTCGCACACACTCACACATACTGAAATGCCAACTTAAAAAAAATGCAAACTCCCCCTTACCCCTGTTCATGCAACCGGATAAACAAAAAAAACGATAAACCGAACGTTTCTACGTGTAGAATTTATTAATATATACTTGTGTGTGTGAATTTCGAAACTTGCTCGATGGAATTGTCGCGAGACTGCATTGTTTGTTGGGTTGAGATCGACTTTCCGTTGACGACGACCGGGTGTTGTTTGGCGCCACTTTGCGTAAATTGTAGCAAAAAACTGACCAAATGTCCGCAGTGCAGAACCTTGTTTCAGATTGAAACACAATACGCGTTCGACACCATAAACCGCGCGTTGTCCGAGTTAACGAGGTACGACTGCCAAAAATGCGAACTGGTAAGTTCCACGCAGTATTCGCTGTGTTGTTTTGCGCTTGTGTGCCCCGACTGCGACGTTTGCCCGCGTTGCTCACAACAAATCGCCAATCGCGGGCACAGCCGACTGGTTGCACGTCTGGTCAAGCAAAGCATATTCAACGTGGAAACAAAAAATGTTGAAACGAATTGGGAAGGCACAGAACTCGTTTCTTTGGAGGATGCGATCAACGGCAGAAGTTTGGTTGCAAAAGGTAACAGTTTGGTGGTTTGCGTCCCCGAAAAAAAAGGGGGAGGAGAGCAACTGACATTTAGTATGAAAATGCTCAACGGGCAAAAACTGACGCTTTTCGCGTCTGCCGGAAATCAGGTCGTTGATGTGATCGAAGCATGTACGTCTGACCAAGATATAAACACGTTTCGTGTGATCCACAACGGCCAAATAATTGCGTTTGAAACACAACTCAAAGACCTTGACCAACCTATTGGCATGTTACATTTAATTAAACAGATGCGCGGAGACGTCGGTGAGTTTGTCAGCGTTCGACAGGACAGTATTTCGGCGCACATCCAATTCGCGAATACCAACGCGTCACGAGCTAAACTCTGGTTTGGTTGCGGCTACCTGTGCATGTTTCGAGAACTGATGAACACACTGTACGTTGCTGGACTTGACCAGCCTGAGAAGCAACCGTTCAGTCACAAACAAATCCGCCGTTTGCTCGGCGACGAGGCGGTCGACGACATCTCGCGTAAGCTGAAACGCGAAACGGGATTTGTGGCGACGCACTACATGCTGCGAAGGAGTTACGCGCAACTCGTTCCAGCGGGGATCCCTGCGCATTGCGATTCAGACGCGCTTGCCGTGTTTCGCACCGTGATCAAAAAGGCACAACGTGGCGGAGAATGCTCTTGGTTTGTTGTAAATTCAAACATTTCACTCGATGCCGCTTCCAACAACCAGACGATCCACAACCAGTTCGTGCTACACGAAACGACACCGATACTCAAAGGGTACCGAGACGTGTTTTACGCAATTTGTCGGTAATTCTGTGTGTGTGCGTGCTTCAAAAGGAATAAAAAAAACAATCGGAGTTTGCGAACACGCTGAACAACATTTGTGTGTGTGTGTGTGTGTGTTTGACGACATTTCACGTACCTGGACTTTGTTGCAAAAAACTGTGTATTTAATGTTGTGACATACAATGCACTACCAACTGAGGTCGTTTGTTTCGCTGCACAAAGTCTGTCTTGGCTTCGCATTCGCCGGGTTTACGTATCACAAACGTTCTTTCAAAAGGCAGATTGTCTGTACCGAATTCCCACCAATCGGGGTGACGGACGAGTTTGTGTACAAAGCGCGGTGTCGCTGTTTCAGTATTCATTCCGTTTCGCATTTATCTTTATTGTATTGTTGGAAGTTCAAACATTTGTTTATTAAAAATTGCGCACCCAGGCGTGATTTGTTATTTGTGTCAAGCTTCAGCAATGGGGTTTTGCCCATGAGCCAGTCATTTGATGCCTCGAAAGATTTTTTTATTTCGACAGGTGATCAGACCCGAACCTCGCACGAATCTTGGTCGTCATTTGACGTCCAAAGTATTACGGCGAGGATTTTTATTGTTGTGTGGATCATGTTCACCGCATTACAAAAACGTGCTCAAGTGGACTTCAATAATAAGTTTTTGGTTGCAAAATTTGTATTTTATTTGGACTTTTTGCCAAAGTCCGGAGCACCCTTCACTTTGCGCAATGTCACCGAGAAGCGCACTTTGGTGCTGATGCGGTTGCCTTTGTGCTTCACATCTAGCGGTTCGAACACCACTCCGCGTTTGACGCGAGGTACAGAGTGTGTCCACCCACCCTTTTGATCGCACATCACAAGCACATCGCCGTGCTTGAGTGGAAAACGCACGTAGGTCCATTTGGTGCGAGGTGCTTTCTTTTTTTGACCAGAAGGCGTTGTCGCTGACTTGGACTTTGAGGAGGATTTGCGCTTGCTCAAAGCAACGTGCGGGGGGCGGCGCTTGAACTCGAATGTGCGCGTTGCGCCCAAAGAAATCGACACAACGCCTTGGCTGAGGTCAAGGCCGGGTTCGTTGTCCTTGTGATGGAAGATGCAGTCTTCCTCGTTGCGATATTCGTTTGCGAGGACAGAGTTGTACTCGCGCTTGGTAGTTTGGGCGACCAAGTCGCAGATCGCGTCTACCGTCGGTGGGAGCGTTAGAGGAGTCCTTTTGGGTTGGTGCGAGTACTGGTAATGCAAGTGAGCATATTCCGGTTTCGCCATCGTCGCCGCAAGCCGTGGACTGATGCATTTCAGGTGCGGATAATAGTTGGGCGTGAAGCCTCCCAACCTCTCAACGTACTTGGAAAATTCCCCTTTGCCCATCCCCACAATGTGATTTTTGAGCACAGGGTGTGGTCTGTTGTCGCTGGGAATTCTTGTGAGCTCGACGAAAGCATCGGTTGCTTTGGATTCGGTCACCAGACCACGCAGCACGTAAGCCGAAGTCCCGTGTTGCTGTGGATTCAGCACTTGGATCTTGCGTACTCCCGTTTTGGAAAGTTCCGGGGGCTTTGGGGTCTCGCTGGAAACGTGCCGCACTGGCTGAAACCCAGTCACTCGAAACGGCGGGCCAACATCAAACGTGGGTTCCATCGTCGCGCCAGAAAGCAAGCTGTAGGGAGCCTCGTGACCAACCTGCTTTTTCGCTTCTCCGCTGCTGTTTTGTGCAGCACCAGCAGTAGCCGAGGAAGAAGACGGTGGAGTCGCCAAACGTTGCTTCTTTTGCGTTGTCTTTTTGAGACGTTTCCGACTGCATCTGTCGCCCTTCTGCCCTGCTTGTGCAGTCGTTTGCTGACCAATGTTGGGTCGTTTCCTTTTGCCTCTTTTTTTTCCTCTTTTTTTCACTCTTTTCGCAGTGCTTCGCGGTTTTTTGGTTGTTGTTGTTGCCAACAGTTCTGGAAGCTGGCAAAGAGACCGAGCCGCGACTCGATCGAGCAGTTCAACAAAGCCAGCGTCCATTTGCGGAAACTGTGATGGTTGTGGTGCATCAAAGCCAGCGTCCATTCGCGGGGACTGTGCTTGCTGCGGTTCGTTCTGTAGCAGAAAGTCACTTCCGCACACTGCGTTCCAAATCGTTTCAAAATCCTGGGATTCGACCGACTTGGTTCCCAGCAGATTGTTTTGTGGATTGGTGCGAAGCCTGTTTTGCAGAACGATTTCCGCCGAGTCACCTTGTGTCATTTGCGTGCTGCCAAACATTTTTTTTGCTTGGGCGTGTTGCTCTTGTTCTTGCGAAACAAAATCTGCTTTTTTTTGCCTCCCTTCTCGTTTGGGGTTGCTTGGAATTGTGACAGGCAACAAGTGCTGTGCAAAAAAACAAAAAAAATCATTTTTTGTTTATAATGAGACTACCGCCACAAAATGCCATAAAATTTCGTCACCACGTGCAAAATAAAAAAAAACCAAACAAAACAACAGCGAACAAACAAAACTTGCGCAAACGCACAAAATAAAACAACAAACCAATAAACACACGGGAGCACCAGACTAGCAACAACAACAACAACAATAAAAACTCCGCACACAAATTCTTACCCCATCCCCACGTTCAGTGCAGTGACCACAGAACGTTCAGTGCAGTGACCGCAGAACGTCCAAGCAAGGCCCGATGGTGGCATTGTTATGCAGCTCTTTTGCAAAAAGAGAAGCAACTTCTGCAGTAAGAGCAAAGTTGTTGATGGTGAGGCATTTGAGTTTGGTGAGTTGTTTCAGGTATTGCATGTCTTGCCCCTTCAAAGTCCATTTAGGCAAATGCACAAACTCAAGTTGATTGCCGAAAGCCAGAGATCGCATGAAAGCATCCGTTCTGATCCCGCGCTGCGTCGTGTGGTAAAAAGCCGCACCAAAGTAAACCAATCTTTGCAGGCGAACCATCATTTCGGTAAACTGTTTCTCTGTCGTAATTTCGAACACCGTCGTGCTTCCAAACTCAAGAGCAATCAAACCAGAGACAGAAGCAATGTGCCCTAAATCTTCTGCGTCGATTTTGGTGCCGCTTAACACCAATTTCCGCAAAGTGCGGACTAACGACAAGTTGTTGAGACTGCACTTCAAAAAGGAAATGTTAAAAAGCCGGAGAGCCTTGAGACGAACGCAAGAACCAAAACCCTTTCCGAGACAGGTTCCGGAAAGGTGTTCTGTTCGTATATCAACTTCTTCCAAATTTTTTAGTGCGGACAAATGCACCAGTTGTTTTTCAGGCAGTGGCAGATGAGTCCTGATGCTCAGGTGTGTAAGTGCGCCGAACCCATCGTTCTCTTCATCAAAAAAGAGGTCGTTTCCGAAGTGATAAACATCAACAGACAGCGATTCTAGAAATTTTAGCTCACCCAACTGTGCGGTGGCTGTCCGAGTAACAGGCACACCGGTTACACGGATGCGCCTAATATTCTTTTGCCTCGACAGGCATTCGGCAGGAAACCTGGCACGGGTGTGTTTAAAACTGTTCACAAAAGCGACCAAGCGAAGTGCTGGGATGACAGGAAAAGTCGCGTCCATCAAATGCCAATCTACGCCACTGCACGCGACGATTTTGAGTGTTGCGAGTTCGGTCAACTCGCTCAACAAGAAAACGGAATGGACGCTCAGATCTATTTTGTAAAAAACGAGCTCTGAAAGAGTGCTGATCGGGTGCACGTAGCTTATGCGAGCGTGACGCGGAGTCGGAACATGCTCCAGCAACGTGCGCATCTTCCATTGGTGAATCGGAGTCGACCTGTAGAACTCTTTGATCGACAAGTCGTGCGACTCAAAGCTCGAAACGCGCAGCCTTTTCAGGTGCGACAATTTCGTGAGCAAATCGAACGTTTCTGTTCGAAAGAACTTGCATTTCAAGTTCACGGCTCGAACTTGGTTGTTGGCAGGTAAACCCTTGAGAAAATGGTCTGCAGAATCGCGCGGATCCACACAAATGAGATCAAGCTTACCGAGTGCAACGCACCTGGAGATTTTGGTCTTGTCTTCACGATTCAAAGCGTCGATCTTGACAGACGCGCTTGCGATTCGTTCAACCGTTTCCATTGGCCACTGGCTACTCGGGTTCAGAAGATTTATGCGCATGTTTTGAAACGTTCCCCTGTGTTCGGCCGCACGTTTCCCCCACGTCGAACAAGTTCTTTTGGCCGCCAGAAAGTCGTTCCCAGAAAGAAATGGTAAAACCTGGAGCCAGCAGTCTTTCGGCATCGTTTCCCATTTCCCGCTCGTGCCTGTTGTTAACTGCTTGCGACGAATCCGACAAAACACAATTGCTGCAACTTTGGTAATGCATTTTTTTGGGGAACATGCAAAGCGACACACGCGCTTGCGAACCACCTCACTCAACGCAAGGTTCCTCGACGCAAGGTTACCACAGAGCAATGTCGAGCACAGATACATTTCTGCACATCGAGGTACCAACCAGTGATGCGGCATGTATTGCCGCCTGAGTGCCCATGCTCCACGAACCACTAGACCAATCAACAGATCCGTTTTTATGTTACCGTGCAGAGAACCAGCGTACATGGTGCGAATAAAAAGGGTAATTAATGCATAGGTGTACACATACAGCACATGTGGTATGTGTGTGGTTCTTGTCGCATCTGCAAGCAGAAAGATAAACGCAGAAATACGCAAGGAATTGCGCAGCACAAGCCAGCCCTCGTTTGCTTGGTGTTTCAAAGATTGTGGCATGCACCTCTCTCTTGTTCCAATGCAAGTGTTTTCTTTTGTTTCTGTAAAACAGAGATATTTTTTTTCGTCGGATGTTTTTTTGTTCGTCTAGCAAACACACGCAAAAAAGGTGTTTTTTGTTCGTTTGGTAAACAAAAAAAATGTAGAATTAAAACGAATGCGCTTGAAAGAAAAAACAAATCCTGTGTTGTTTGCTGTGTTGATGGAATAGTTCACAAAAACGCACGCATCCATCCAATTCAAACGAAAACACACGCAATTTCGTTAAAATGAGGTGTGTTTTTTGGATGTTGCATACTCGTGATGCAAAACTGGTTCAATTGTGCATCAGCAAAGGTACGTGCTTTCCTTTATTCAATGCCATCTTTCAAAAAAAAACAACAGCAACAACAAGCTAAACAAAAAAAATTACTGGAAAAAGAATTATAAACAAATGTACAAAATTCAAACAAATTCAAACAAATTCAAAATGACGTGCAAGGAAAACCACAAGCGCAAGAAACACATTTGATGCCTGTCCATTGAGGTGTAACAAACACCAAAATACCCAGATTTTGTACCCATTAAAGCCAATTGACATGACCAATTTCCACAGAGAAGACCGCGAGACATAAAATTTGAAACGCATGTGTTTTTTTTAATAGCATGCAATATGTGTGCCGCGGTCTTCTCCATTTATTGTGCGGTCACTGTGCCTGTTTTTTTTGTTGTCCCTCTGTGATGTGACAGGGGCTCAACAGACAGTTGGGGGGTTGTGTGTGTGTGTGTGTTTGGGTACTTTGGGCACTTTGATTTTTTTTGGTTTCTTTTTTTGGGTTTCTTTTTTTGTTCATGTGCGTGTGTGTGTGCGTGTGTATTTGGTGCTGCACAAACAAATGTATGCGAGGGTTTTCTTTTATTTGAAACGTTTTGTTGCTGTTTGTTTCTTCCAGCCTTGCCATTTGCATCGTCTGGAACATTTGAAACGTTCGTTCCGTGCAAAATATATAGTACAGTCCGCACTTGCCACATGTGTTTCGATTGAATCAAAAGGGAAACGAAACGTACCAAGACCAACGATTACCACAGTTTGGATGAACCTAGGAATTAAACCCAGAGCAACCATCAAACAGTCGTTAATTTCCAACTTGTTTTGTTGCATGTTAAACGCGGCGTCCCATCCTGGTTGCGCGTGGATCACGAGTTTCTTCGCAGTTATTGGTATGTGTTGCCACATATCACATCCAAATTCACGCAACTCGACCTCAGGACAGGAGTACGCCTTGAGAAGGAATCGCGACCGCTTGCAGATGTGCACCAAGCAAACGCGCTTCAGCACATCGACACAAAAAGCTCGTGCACAAACCCCTTTGAAGTCATCTTTCTGCACAGGGAAAGGAATACTGGAATTCACAATCAAAGTTCGGGTCACCAGTGTCCCTTTCCCAAAATGTACAAAACACCGCGTGTCCCATGTCTCCAGTGTATCCAGGATGTGTCCGTCTTGTTGCGTGAAATGAACCGCGCCTTTGCAGAGTTCCAATGACAAGATGGTTTTCGGAATTAAGCCAAAAAGTTGGTCCGTACACACAAACGAATGCACGTTTGCGCTCAAATTGTTCAAGAGCATGCTGTGTCCAGTTACTGTATGAACTTGCTGAGGTATGCGAGATCCGTCTTTGTACGCATACTCTGCATTGTTTCGGAATTCAATCTGGCGGATACTCGGAAACCTTGCGAGAAGTTCGTCACACATGAACATAGTGTCCAGAACACAGAGTTCGGTGACCCACGGAATGGTTTCGATCACCGGGAACGAGTTGAACATAAATGTCGGAGTGTTAGCTTCACAAAACAACCGTTCCGTTGCAGTTGACCACTTGGTGAACCATCTTGTCGTCATTGGAGAAACGACGCATTTGCTCACTTCGGATGCTACATGCACAACTTCAAAGCACGATTGGCGCTGGATTTTTGGGGCATGGTTTGTTCTCCACTCAAAAAGTTGTTCTCGAAGCATAAATGCAGTTGTTTTCGGCAAACTGTTGTCGGGGAGCTTTTCAATTAACGCTTTTAGTTGCGTGCTTGTGCTTGATACCCTGACGCAGTCCGAGGCGCGTAGAAAACCTACAATGTGTTCACCGACATCCAGAAATTCAAACAGCGAGGTGAGTATTTGCTCTGGCAAGCTGTTGGAAACCAAAGATGGTGGTTTGTTGTTTTGCATTGATGACTGCGGATTAGAAAAAGAACAACAGATGTCCATTTTTTTGTGCTGTGAATTCACAGGGTGTTCCAAGTTTTTGTTTGTTGAAATCGTGACAGACGTCTTGGGAGGAAAAATGCCGAAAATGAAAAAATAAACAAACAAAACACACACACACACACCACTGCAGAAAAATGTGTTTGGTATGTGTGTGTGTTGGATTTGGTGTGGATAAGAGGATTTTTTTTGCTTTTTTATGATTTGCAATAATGTCCACAGACTGCGTATTTTAGTTCCGTTGAAAGGTGCGCATACATACGCAAACACACCCTTGTGTTTCATAATTTTGGATTTCCCATACATGTCCCAAAACACAAGTAAAAAATGGTCTCGTGGCTCAATCGGAAGAGCATTGGTCTAATAAGCCAATGGTTGCGGGTTCAAGTCTCGTCGGGACCAACTGTTTTGTCAGTTTTTTTTCATATGGATGGTCGGTTTATTTTGGATTTCGCACTCACACCCAATAAAAAATAATAGCCAAAAATAAATATCGGGTGCGGTAGGATTCGAACCCACGTCCTCAGGATTATTAAACCTGTGCTCTACTCCTCTGAGCTACACACCCATTTGCTGATTTGTTTCATGTTCGAGTTCATTTTGTTCTGTAAAAAAGCACGTGGTATTTTGCACAAATCTAATGCAGTTGTTTAAACCCTAAAACACGCTTCAAAAGATCTCAAATTATTTCTCCACCTAAAATTAAATACATGAATGTCCTAAACACAAGTAAAAAATGGTCTCGTGGCTCAATCGGAAGAGCATTGGTCTAATAAGCCAATGGTTGCGGGTTCAAGTCCCGTCGGGACTAATTTTTTTATGAGTTATTTTTTTGCATATGGATGGTCGGTTTATTTTGGATTTCACACCTACACACACACCCAATAAAAAAACAATAGACAAAAATACCGGGTGTGGTAGGATTCGAACCAACGTCCTCAGGCTTATCAAACCCTGTGTTCTACACTTCTGATCCACACCCACCTCTCTACCTCATTTGTCGATTTTTTGTACATTGTCAGCGCACAATGAGACCCCAAAACAAACGCGTCTGCTGTTTTAAGAATAGGTGAGAGTTTTTGTTTGCAGTTTGTGTCTATTTGGAAAAAGAAGAGAAATACTCTTGAAAAAACTTTGTTAGACTTCTGGACCACAACCCAGTCGTGTCCAACGTGCTAAAAGAAGGAAAAGAAAAAACAAAAAAAAGTGTATCAAGTAAAAATCAGTATTGTAATCAATGGCCCGTGCAATGTTCATTGTGTATCTGTACCAAATCCTCGTCAGTCAATGCATGTGTGCCGCCCCACGACACAAGGATGTTCTTCATGCAGTTGAGGTCGAGCTTGTCGTCGAGGTCCCATCTGGAGTCCTCAGCGAGTGTAATCCTGTCTCCGTCATCGATGGGGTCTTCGGCCCATCTGTTTATGATTATGTTAATTTGGCATCTCGTGACCTGCAGCATGGATCCGTTGGACCCCTTGTTCGATTGTCCCTCCCAGACGCTGTGCCGCTGACTTGATGATTTGGTCTACCAACTCCCGCGAGCACACTGCATCAATGGCATCATGGAATGAAATGATACCACAATCAGTCTTCAGATCCACTCGATCACAGCCTCGGTTAAATTTGAACGTGCCTCGCAAACCAACGCTGTACATCCCACTGCAGATCATGGCATCCGACACAGCCAAATCATCTTTGGTGTCTTCTTCGACCAGTGCACTGGGGTGTGGCAAATCACAGAACACTCTGACTTGTCTGTAAAGTCCCATGAATACGCAGTAATGTCTATTGGTATCCGGTGTTTGGCTAATGCCATGATTCTGATACCAGTGAAACACATATAAAGTTTTATGTGTGTGTGTGTTTGTGTGGGAGATCCTCGGATAAAGCAAATGGATTTTTTTGTGTGGGTTTGCCTGAAAACAAACCTCTGCACCATAAAGTAAAAATATGCAGTATTTTGTTATATGGATTTCATCCACATATGATTTTTTTTCTTTGCGATACAAATAAACAATGCTTGTATTTATTATATATTTCCAAAATTACAAAACTCGTGTGCCCTCCTTCTTTTCCCTCATTATCTCTTCTAACTTCTCTACCTCCCCCCCAACAAAACAACACAAACACTA
>Ga0181564_10004669_pt1 | contig 11519 bp, 8 predicted proteins | sample 011ome_24_FD_134512 | JGI IMG/M metagenome (GOLD analysis project Ga0181564, IMG submission 134512) | Coastal salt marsh microbial communities from the Groves Creek Marsh, Skidaway Island, Georgia - 011513CT metaG (megahit assembly) | ecosystem: Environmental > Aquatic > Marine > Intertidal zone...
CAGACATGTTTTGAGGAGTTTTTTGTTGTCACGCGAGATGGGAACGAGTCTCTCTTTCTCTCTAACTCTGTGTGTGTGTGTGTGTGTGTTACGATCGCGCCGTTCGTCGGAACGCGCTCTCTCTCTCTCTCTCTCTCTCGCGTTTGTATTATTCGCGCGCGCGTTTGTTGTTGTTGCGGCCGATCTTCCCCTGTGAAACCCTAAATAAAGAAAAACCCTAAACCCTAGAGCGACCTTTTCTTTTGCTTCTTAGGGAACGCGAAGGCCACAACCGCGGCGCCAAAAACGCGAGAGAGAGACAGAGAGAGAGAGGAGGAGAAGGAGAGAGAGAGAGAAAGAAGAAAAGCTCTGTCTCGTGCTTCTATTTTTCATCACGCGGGTCATCACGAACCGGCGGTCGTCGCGCGCGAGCAAAAGAATACATTTTTGCAACAACAACGACAACGAAAAGGGATAGAAGAGAGAGAAGTAATATATCGATAGATAAAATGAACGACAGAAGAAAGCGCGGCGGCTTTCCGTCGTCGTCTTCCAACGCACGACCTCCTCCCGGAAGCATGCGAAGATCCTGCATCGGCGTTTTGGCGGATTCGAGCAAACGCCGCCAGGCGGGCGCCCCGCCGGTGTGCGTTGGGATGCCTTTTCGAGAGAGAGACGATGGGAGTTGGGACGAAGAAGACGCGGAAGAAGAAGACGACCGCGAGAGAAGATCGATGTCGTCTTCTTCTGCGGCGATGAGAGAAAGAGGACGACAAGACGGGTGGAAATTTGCGTGCGTCGGGTACGGGAGCGCGGCGATGCGGGACGGCGGTGGTAGGAATACAACCGCCGGCGGCGAAGAGGAGGACAACGCGAAGCTGCCTCGATGTCGAGGATTGGAGATTTTAGTGAGCGAACACGTCCTGGACGACGATAACGACGACGGTAACTTTGATCGAATGCGCGACGAAAGAAGAGCGCAGGTCTCCAGAGAAGAGCGGCGGAAACGAGGGATGGACACGAAGGAGGAGGAAGATTTCATCGTCGCTTTGCGAGAGAAGCCCGAGGAGAACGACGACGCCGCGAGGCGGCAGCAGCAGCAGCATCATCGAAAAAGAAACGTCACAAACGTCGACGCCGAACATAAACTTCCCAACGAGCTCAAAAACTTCGACCAGAGATTCTACGCGCAGTCGAAGTTGATCTTGAAGCGAATGGAGAAACACGCTAAGTACATCTATTCCGGCGCGTTCATGAAAGACTTGTAAAAAAACTTTTGTACCATCAATACGGCGCTTAAAATGCTCCATTTTTCCCCACTTAACCACCTTTTTAACTTTCCATAACACATCAATACCTCATGGGAGGAGGCATCCGAGTGCTCCCTCGCGAGGAGGTAGAAGAAAATAACGAGAACGAGTTAAAACTGCGAGAAGAGGAAACGGTGATGCAATCCTTCCCGAACGTGCGCGTGCAAATCGAAAACCAATCGGAGTCGACGAATGCGAATGTGATTGGAACGCTCACTTTAACTTCCGAACGCGTCGTGTTCCAACGACGAGAAGGACACGGCGACGGAGAGGATGGCGGGGAAGGCGACAACGCCGCGGAAAAGAAGAAGATGCCGTCGATTCAAATAGGGTTTAAGAGCGTTTGCATGCACGCGATATCTTCTTGTTCTTCGTCGGATGAAAAGTGTTTGTACGTGCAGGTGGACGGGAAGTGCGATCCGGAAGTCGGCGTCGAGGAGGAAGAGGGAGAGGAAGACGACGACGACTACGAGCCGTTGACTGAAGTTCGATTTGTACCAGTCGCGACGAGCGAAGAGGAGAGAAAAGCAGTCGTCGAGGAGATGTTTGAACGCATGAACGAGTGCGCGCTTTTAAATCCGGACACCGAGGACGAGAACGATGAAAACGACGATCCGATGATGTTTGATGGAATGATTACCGCAGAGACGTTGTTGGGCGCGAACGGCGGCGATGATGGCGACGGAGAGTATTTTACGAGCGAGGCGGCGATTCGTGCGGCTGGTTTAGGAGAAAAATTGGACGAGTTCGACAAGAAATTGGTGATTAGCGAAGAGGATAGGAAAAGGTTTGAAGATGCCGAAGAGGAGGAGGAGGAGGAGTAAAGGTTTAATTTATTATTAGCTGCTAGCTATTTTCTATCTATTGTACTACTACCTATATACAACGACTTTCTTTAAGACTTTTAATGAGAGTAAGACGCCAGTTCGCCGTTGGCGGCGCCAACGAAAACGCTACGACTCGATCCCGTTTTGAAGCACGCCGCGGTAAACGACTGCGTGGATGAAAGAAAGTTTTCACAATAATCGTTATCTTGGAACATTAGATCCTGGAAATCGTTTTCATCTCTCAGAACTCCAGCTTCTTTACCAACGCGGAAGACGTTATTTGCAAATCCAGATACGACAATGTTCTTCTCGCTATCGACGTTCACGCGCAACGCCGAATTCGCCAAAGGAGAGCGTTTGCAAATCTCGAGGTCGTCGTCGTTTCTGCTGCAGCGACAATCCTCCCCCGCATTCGCGTTTCTAACGCGCAACATTGTCCAGAATCATCAACGGCAACGATAAATCCAAGCGCGTCGCCTAAGCCATCGCCTAATGGGGCAAACGCAATCGATCTGGCGGCAATGTTTCTTCGACTCGCCACGCTTTGCTTCCATACCGGTTTCAAAGCAGAAGAGCGCGTATCGAAGGCTTTGACGACGCCCGAGTCATGCGCAGACACAAGAATGTGACACTGCGGGTCCACGAGTACGTCATTTGCGCCGTCGCCAGAAAATTCGTTTGTACCAAACACACTGACTTCAACCCGATTCTCGATGTCGCGAAGCGCAACCGCACCGTTGGCGTGGGATGTGACCGCACGATTTCGTTCTGACGACATCGCCGGAACTTTAATGGCAGAGATAGGTGTCAAATTGGTCGAAGAAACGCGATCGACGGATCCATACTCGCCGTTATACGCAAACATATTACCGTTAGATGTTGAATACAACGCAATCGGTAGACGGCGCGGATCAGAGTTTTGTCGCATCACCGCTAAACTCGTAATCGCTGATGATGACGCTGGGACGGCACGAATCGTATCGCCGTTCTTCAAATCGACGATGCGCACAAATCCATCCGTTCCGGTTGAATACGCAACGTTCGAATCTGCAAAACATTCCACCGCAGTTACCGCACCATTGTGCGTCCTCCTCGACCATTTCTTCAACACGCGCGAACCGTTATTATCATCATCATTCGAAGGTGACGGTGCCCTGAAGTCTCCTAGAACGACACATTCTATTTCTTTATCGAGAGAGGCATTATTCTCGTGCGCGTCGCTGAATGAACGTTCCAGCATGTTATTACTTGGCGAAGCAGCTCTTCGTAGTGGCGAATCGTTCAACTTCAACGCCTCGATGCCGCTTACGGCTGCATCTTCTTCGTCCTCGTCTCCCACAAATAAATAATCGTCGGCTCTTCGCGAAACGAGACGAACGGTATCAATGACGCTCGCGCGAATATCAAGCGGAATGGGTGTGATGGTTTCGTCGTCATCCTCGACGTCCTCGTCGTTAATTTCTGTCGTTGTCGATGGTGGCGTTCCTAAATTTTCGTACCCAAGAGAATTCATCGATTGACTTTTCCTGCTCGTCTTCCGCTTGACGCCGAGGGAGCAATCGCCTTTCCATCTTTTCCAAGCCTCGCGTCTCCTCTTTTCGTGAACTTTTTCGAAGATTCTTTTTGGAGTTTGCCCAAACTCGTTGATCTGCGTCTCTAAGCTCATCTGTTCGTCGATAGATGCCGCATCGTCGACGTTTATCTCACCCTCGTACGTCAAAGGGTGGAAAGAGTTCATTTTGTTTTTACAATCGTTTTGGTACACGCCGAAGATCAAATCGATCCATTCGTTTAATCTACTGCTCGCTGTTTCAGATTCTAAAGCTTTTCGGTTGACAGTCGTGAACCGAACAGGGTCGTTTTTCGCCCATTGAGGCAAAATGACATCGTCGATTTTCGAGTGAGGAGCAGACGCGCGGTGGCCGAGATTGAGTTTCAAGTTGTTTCTGAGGAACTTTCGGGAGCACTCTGGTACGAAAAACTCAGGTATGAGCTCCTTTAAATCTGCGTTGTTGTGTAAACACGATGACCACGTTTCCGTTATAGATTTAAACAATCTATCGGGTTTATCGAAAGATCCGTTTTGCAACTTCAAATTGTGCTTTGGCGCGCATCTGAGGAGATAAAAGAGCACGTACCCAGGTGCAGAGTAATGAGTGCCGTATAAGAACGGTTTTTGAGACTGTCTCTGTTGTTTTTGCACGTCTTGCATGTGTTTCATTCGCTCTTGGAAGTATTTCAATCGCTCCGGATTCAACGCGCCAATAGGTTTCGATAAATCGCGGTACATCGAGGCATCTGAAACGTCGATGTTCGCACCGTTACTGCTGCTGTTGTTATCCGAATCGAAAGCATTGACATGCTCACTCATAACACCACCGTAGTCGTTCAGCACCCACGGGAAAACGAAATATTGCGCCACGTCGTGAAATGAGCGACCGGAGAGTGCGTTCAAATACATCAGGTATTCAAAATTTGACACATCGCCAATTTTCCAAGCGTTTGTGACTTTCGAAATAGCCTCGACGTTCGTCGGATCCAAGAAGCTCGATAAAGTTTTCGTTTCGTTTTCGCTCTCGTCGTTATCATTTTTCAAAAGCGCCTCTATCGCGGCTTCTCTCGCGGATTCAGAACGGAATGCGAATAAAACGCTCGAGCCGCGCATCATCGTTGATTTTGAATTACCGTTTCCGACAGTATTCACTTCATAAAACACCTCAACGGCAACCGGTCTCGACGCGTATCGTCTGCGAGCAACCGCGACGATATCTTTTAACGCTACCCAGTTAGCTACGTTTTTCTTCGCTTTACTATCCCTCACAATCAAAGGTTGAAAATACAAGTGCGCATCCGTCACTCTAACTCTCCCGGCTCTCCTCACCAACGGTGAAATCTTCGCGGCGGGTGCTTCGAAGCGACTCCTTTCTCCATCTAATTTCAAATTCTTCTCATCGAACCGTAAATTACCTTCCCGTTGCCTGGACAAAAACGCCAACTGCTCGCACTTCGTCTGTCGATTCTTCTGCTTTGAAATATTCAACAGCTTATTCACCGGCGTTCGCAACCGCTGTTCGACGGCGACGTCGTCCTCTCCCTCGCCGTCCATCGATATTCTCCACACTACCGTCGCATCTCTCACGATTTCCCTCGGCTCGTTCTCTGCGATCAGCACCACTTTCTCGCTCGAAATATCCACGGCGTTTCGTTCGATTCTCGAGAGTTCAATCGAAGGTCCAATCGCGTCTTCGTATTTGATTTTCACCAATTTTTTTCCTTCACCAGCGGAAAAAGCATCACCGTCCCCCAACACCAAAAACCTCGTCGCGCCGTCTTCTTCTTCTTCTTCGCTCGAAGGTTCGAAAAACAGCGCGTGCGTCGTGATCCACACGCTTCCTTTCGTCTTCTTCTCGTAGCAGTCGCGACGATGCAGGCACTGCAAGCGACAGTTTTGGACGACCGAGACGACGTCTTCGTGGTCGTCGAGATACAAGAACGAGAAAGCCGTTGAAGACGACGACGACGACGACGCTGTGGATGTCATCCTCTCCTCTACTTGCTGCGAGTGGTTGTATTCGCGAATGGAAAGATTGAGGAGAATGGACGTCTACTCCGAGGTTTCGTTTTTAACGCATCGTGTCGACTCTCGCGTGCGATTTTATCGTCCGTTCGTTGTCGTTGATGAATTGCGCTCTCGAGAGAGTGAAAGTTTGTGAGGAGTATTACGTTGCGCTGGTGTATCGCTTCGATCGATTTAAAAATATACACTACATTACTACTTATTAAACTACGCATTTAAACTTGATAGACTTTCGACTTTTTTAGACTTTAGACTTTTTAGACTTTAGACTTGATAGACTTTCATGCCTCGCCTGACCGCGACGGATCGAGGTGTTTGCATGCCTGCCAACGCCTCGAACACCGCTCGCACGGTGTTGTGCGGATGGTGACTCCCGGTCACTTTTGCCTTTAAATCTCTGATACCGGCTAATTCACAAATAGCGTCGATGATATCGTTACACCTCCGACCGCTCCCGGAGTTACTCGGCATCATCTTTACTCTCGTTTTACCGCATTTGCCGTGTAATTCGTGAAAAATCGTGTGGTTTTCAAATCGTTCGACGTACGTCAAACTCCTCGCCGCTTTCTTGGTCGCTTTCTCAATGGCCGGGCCAACCTCGTTGGCTTTTCCGGTCGCAAAACCAACGACGCCTCGACCGTTACCGACGACTACCATCGCGGTAAAGTTCATCAAACCGCCCCCTTTTGTCACTTTACACGTTCTATTGACGTCAATGACTTTTTGTTGCAACGACTTCACAAGCGCTTCTCTCTCTCGATCCTCTTTATCTTGAATGCTCGAAAAAACGCGTCCTTTCAACGCCTGGTTCAATAAAAACCGTCTCTGTTTCGCCGGCGCTTCATCAATCTTCCGTTTCATCGCTTCGTACTCTCGAATCTCCTCGTCGTCCATGAAATCTCTCGGGTCGCCCGGCGAAGCGCCGCGCTCGAGAAACTCCAACGTTTCGCGCGGCGTCCAGTCTTTCATCATTTTCCTCTCAAAGTCTACCGCAAAATCCTTCGTCGACGAAGATAACTGGTCTTCGCTTTTCGAATCGCGTTCTCCTGAGCCTCTCACGTTCGCCCACGCCTGGCTCGCGAAATCTCTCACCGAAATCACCCGCGGCGGCGGCGTCGTTTTCACCGCCGCGCCTCCTCCTCCTCCTCCTCCTCCTCCCGAAGAAGATCGGAGCAAAGGACCATTTTCATCCTCCGAACCGACATCAAACACCGACGATCTCTCTTCCTCCGTTTTTAGCTCGGCATCATCATCATCACCATCATCATCATCAGATGACGAAGAAGAGGACGCACTTCGCAAATGCGCCCACATCTTTGCCGCGAATCCTTCCGTTCCATCGTTCGCGAAAAGGTGACGATGCGTCGTAGAAGCGTGCATCGCTCGAGGTTTTTCCCGAGAAAACGCGCTGTTGTTGTTGTGGTTGCTGCGAATGCCTCCATCTCCTAATAATCGCCTCGCGATTTCACCGCAACAACTGCTGCTGCTGCTGCTGCGCGCGGAGGAGAACGAGGTCGTCGTTGCTTTCGATGAAGACGCGAACGCGTGGCTCAGCGCTCGGCGCATGTTTCTTCTTTTACGTACTTCTTTCGTTGCGAGAGGGCTTCAAAGTGACGAACACATTTTTGCAAAAAATATTAAAAACTTTCAAGATGTTGATGATGATACAAACACAATCTCAACGCAGGGAAGAAACAGACGCCTCTGCGTCGTTCCCATCCTCAGCTTCTGGCGGCGCTACGTTTAATGCTGCTGCTGCTGCTGCTACTTTTGCTAAACTACTACTATCGTCGTCGTCGTCGTTGAGTACATTTTTCTTCTTTTTCTTGGTCTCGTCGACGACGGCGCTGACCGCTTTGACCAACTCGGACGGCGCGTATCTCCCGTTGGCGATTTTCTCTTTTTTCTTCTTGGTGAAAGTGCTCTCGACGACGCGGACTTTGTCTGGAGTCAACGAGGCGGCTTTTAAGGCGTCGTCGTCGATGATGAATTGGCCTCCGTCTGGGGTGAGGATGTGCGTGACGTAATCAGAGACGTGGAAGTCGACGGCGTATTCGGTGTGTTTTCGGTTCAAGGCGTCGACGATGGCGAAAATGTAATCCGCCGAGGTCATTCCGCTCGTTTCGCGGTCGATGGAACCGTTAAAGAGGAGGATTTTTGGGCAGTCTCGTCCGGCGATGGTTTCGCCGACGCCCCGGAGGATCAAGTTCGGGACGATGGAGGTGTACAAAGAGCCCATGCCGTAGATGATGCAGTCGGAGGTTTCGAGTTGTTTGAGCATGGTTTTGTTCGCTCTCGGGAAGATTTCACCAATTTCGTTCGAAGCGGAGTCTGAACCATCGCCGGTGGCGTAGTAGATTCGCTTGATTGATGAGTCGAGCTTCTCGGAGGCGGTGACGGCTTTGTCAACGTCCCAGACCGATAACGGGCGCAAGGTCAAATCGACCAACCGGCTTTGAATCAACTCCGAGGCGGAGGAGAGGTTGCCGTCGGCGAGCGCGTCGCGAACGCGCTCGTGACCGTCGGTAGACTTCGGAATCCCTCCCCAAAACTCTTTCCCTTCAATTTCCGGAAACTCCCCGGCTTCGATGATGTTGGACCAAAATTCTTTTGAGAAGACGCTCGGAACCTCTCTTCGTCCGTCATCCACGTGGAACTGTTTCGTGAAACTTTTCTTATCCACGGATGGGTGCGAAATATCGTTTTGTCCTCGAAGAATCGTCCCGTCCATTAACTCGGCGTTGATTGTCACGCGCTCGTTATCTTCGCACTCGATGCACGGAACGACCATGGTTTCTCTCGGCAACTTGGAAACTCGGGCGTACAAAAAGATGGCTGCTTCCATCGATCGGAAAAACATGCGCGCGCCCGCGAAGAAAAAGTTACCGATGGACCCGTTCACGAACGAAAAACGTTCCTTGTGCGTGTTCGTCGTAACTTCCGTGTGAAAATGCACTAAGAATCGTCGAATGATCGTCGCGTACGCGTTATCAATGCCGTCCCACAGCGGCGAATCGCCCTCTTGAATCTTGTACCATTCGTTCTTCGCTAACTCTTCATCCGTCGGGTGTAATCTGTGTGCTAATAACTCCTTCACCGCGATGGCTTCTCGCGTAGACTCGTCGGATAAGCGCAAGCACCGACTCCGAATATCTCCCACGGCTGGACCACCCGACACGCGAATAATTTCCGACGTCGACCCGCCGTCATCCGAGACCGGTAGCACGTGCGTGACCGAAGTCGTGTAATCTCTCAAAGCGTCGCAAACGCCGTTCATAGCCGTCCCTCCGGAGAATAGCAACAACGACGACCCGGACTTCTTCTTCTTCATTTTCTTCTTTCCTTTCTCTGCCGCGTTTGCCTTCTTTTTCTTTTTCTCTTGTTCCGTTTTCATTGTTGCTTCTTCTTCGTCCTTCTTCGCTTGAGCGAGGACAACGTCTTCCTCCTCCTCCGTCGTCGCGGCGCTCGACTCCTCCTCCTCTTCTTCCTCTTCTTCCTCGTCGTCTTCGTCGTTCATGTCAACGTCGCTTAAATCCATCCAATCCGTGATTGCTCTTCTCGTCGTGTTCTTCGTCCTTCTTCTTCCCACAGAAGAAGACGAAGACGAAGAAGCCATTAATTGATTTTCTCGCCCTGCTTTTGCTTTGAGAAGAAGAACGTTTCTCGCCGCGCGTCCGTTCGTCCGCGCTCTGGTCGTCGCTGTCGTCGCCACGAGCGACGAGCGGTTAGAGAGAACGACCGCAGTTGTCGTCGTCGTCGTCATCATCATCTCGGTTTAATAGATATTTTATTCTCTCTCTGGTTTGGAAGAGAGATTATTCCCCAAAAGTCAGAAGTTGGATAAATGTGCGAATCTCTTTCTCTCTTCGTAAAACACTCGCTTATGTAAACGAGTGAGAGACAGAATGCAAAGACAGACGGCGCAATCGCACTCTCTTCTCTCTCTCTTTCGCGCACGCGAGCGTTCTTTCTTCTCTCTCTCTCTCTCTTCTCGGAGCGCAGAAGAGTGCAGAAGTAATATTCGTTTTTCTTTTTCCATTTTCTACGACATTTAGGGTTTCTGAGTTTCTTGTACTTTTTCTTGGTTTTGGGTGCACGTTTTGCTTTTGGATTTCCAAAGAAAAAGACGCAGGACACTCCGCGCGTGTAATAATAGAGATTCCCTCTTCCGCTTTCGTCGCAATATCGACATCACATCGTCGTCGTCAAACATCGGAGGAGGAGGAGGAGAGTTTCCTTGTTTATTTCGTGCATCCACTAAGTTTACTTTGTCTCTCTCTCTCTCTCTCTTTCTCTCTCAATCAGTCTTTCGCAAGGTGTAGTACGAGCGCTTTTTTCTGATTTTAGATACGAGAGAAATCCTCACCCAAAAAGTCGGAAGAGAGATAGATAGATAGAGAGAGAGATGGTGGCGAAGAAGCGGAAGGCTGAAACCGCGAAGAAGAAGACGACGACGACCACGAAGAACAATGCGAAGAAGAAGAAGACAACCAACCAAAAGAAGAAAGCAGATGATGAAGAAAAGCCAAACTCGAGTAAGTTTGGATTGCGATGCGATGCTTTTGATGCTGGTTTTTCAAAGCGAGTAAAAAACTTCCCAAAGTTGACGCGGAGGGCGGATCGTCCGTGCACGGCGTGTCGTCGTTACCACACAAAGACCACAGGCGATGGACGCTCGATTTGCGCTCGGATTGGCGGTTTTTTCACGTGCTTTCGTTCGTGGTGAACTTCAGCGCGAGTTTGTTGTTGCCGACGTTTACGCCCGAGGAGTTGGAGCGAAGTTTGCTGTTTCCGGAGGCGTGCTCAAAGTTGATCGAGTTGGTGTGTCGGTTGATGGCGGAGAACCAGAACGAAAGCAACAATAATAATAACAATGGCGAGGAGAAGGAAGTGGTGAAGCAGACGCTGACGATTGGCGATTGGGAAGGGCAGTTGATTTGGTTGTGCGGCGAACTCGCGGATGAGAATCCGGACGAGTTTCCGCACGGGAATCCGTTGGACGCGCAAGAGGTGCTCGCAGACGCGAGCGAGGCAAAGATGAAAAAGTTAAAGACGTTTTTCTCGGTCGATCCGATGACTCGATTGGATATTCTGTGCGCGTTGTGCGAAGATAGAGCGGTGCAAAGTGAAATTGTGAAAGCGAACATGGAAGATCGCGCGGAACGGGCGAAGAAAGTCGAGAGATTCCTAGAATTGGAAAACGAAAAGAAGAAGCGAATGGAAATGAAACGATTAAACGGAGTGAAATTCAGCGAGGCCATACACGGCGGCGTGACCATCACGCCGGAGAAGAGGCGACAACAAAAAAACATGATGGCGCAACAATTCACCGACGACCCGACGGTTGAAGTTTTGAGAGACCGGGATGTCCACGGACACTCGGTCGGTACCGATAGCGAAGGTCGATATTATTTCACGTTAGGCGACGCGTCTCCGAGAGTTTGGAGGTGGGATAAATTGAAAGAAGCGGACGCGAAAGAGGTGTTTAGTTACGATGGAGTTGAGCCGGCGTGGCAAACAATCTCGTGCACGCTAGATGAAACGGAAGCGTTGGCGATAGTGTTAGAGAGATCCTCCGGGGCGGAAGATCGCGAATTGGCGCAATACTTAAAGAACGCGTTCATCCCGTTGCACGAGAAACAACGCGCGGTTGAGATGGAAGCTAAAAAGCGCAAAGAAGCGAAATTGAGAGAAGAAGAAGCCAAGGAACGAGAAGCCAAGCGCGAGGCAGAATACCGCGCGCAAGAAAACCGGAAACGGTCCGGACGAATCGCAGTCAAAATGATTGAGCAAGAGCAAGCTCGTTTAGAGAAGATTAAACAAGAA
>Ga0181564_10004675_pt1 | contig 11508 bp, 12 predicted proteins | sample 011ome_24_FD_134512 | JGI IMG/M metagenome (GOLD analysis project Ga0181564, IMG submission 134512) | Coastal salt marsh microbial communities from the Groves Creek Marsh, Skidaway Island, Georgia - 011513CT metaG (megahit assembly) | ecosystem: Environmental > Aquatic > Marine > Intertidal...
ACCATTTAAATTTTGACTTTTATAAATTCGTTGAAAATATAGCACCATTTACTGCACACATTCATATTGGAGATGCAAAAGGCCTAAATGGCGAAGGCTTGCAAATAGGTGATGGTGAAATAAATTTTTCTAAACTGGGAAAAATTTTAGATCAATTTTGTCCTCATGCATCATTTATTCCTGAAATCTGGCAAGGGCATAAAAACAATGGAGAGAGTTTTTGGATTGCACTAGAAAAATTAGAATCATACTTTTGAGTTAAAAAAAATGATTAACGAAAAAGTTGTTATGATCATTCAAGCCAGAATGGGGTCTAAGAGATTACCTGGTAAATCAATGCTGGAATTAGCAGGAGAACCCTTAATTGGACGAATTATAGAAAGAGTTAAAAATTGTAAAAATTTAAATGAAATTGTATTAGCCATTCCAAATAATGAACAAAATTTCTGCCTTAGAGACATTGCTGTAAAGTATAATGTTAATGTTTTTTTAGGTTCGGAAGATGACTTAGTAAATAGATATTATGAAGCTGCCAAATTTCACAAAGCAGACATTGTCGTTCGTTTACCAGCTGACAATGCAGTGCCTGAGCCAGTTGAAATTGACAAAATAATTAATTTGCATCTTAGTTTAAAAAAAAGAGGTTTTACATCTAATCTAGCTCCATTTTTTGGTTCTAACTATCCCGACGGTATAGGAGCTGAAGTATTTGATTTTGATTTACTTTCAGAAATAAATTTCAAAAAAAAGACTGCTGCAAAGAAAGAGCATTTACATTTAAATTTTTTTAATTACGAAACTCAACAACCAGTTGATAAAGTTTGGTGTCCAATTAATACCTTAAAATGCCCTCGAAAATATAGCCGGCCAGATTTAATCTTAGATATTAACACCTTCGATCAATATCAATTTATGAAAAATTTGTATCAAGATTTGTATTTTAAAAACCCAAATTTTAATATATTGGATATTATTAAATGGTACGATAATAAAAAAATATGGAGAAGCCCTAAAAATGAGTAATTCTAGAAGAGTTGTTTACTTTAATGGTAAATTAGTTCCTGAACATGAGGCTAAGATATCTATATATGACTCAGCCTTAATGTTTGGCGATATGGTTTTTGAAATGACAAGATCTTTTAATAAAAAACAATTCAAGCTAGAAGAACATATTGAAAGATTATATTTAGGATTAAAAATATTAAGAATTCCTATAGATATATCTCAAAATGAAATGAAAGATATTTGTTATAAAGTCATTGATGCTAATGATCATCTTTTTGATAAAGATGACGAGCACAGACTTATGATTGATGTATCAAGAGGCATTTTGGGTATATATGAATCAATAGAAGGATTAGAAAATGGAACAAATATAATTATCGCTGACTTTCCCTTAAGATGGACAGTGCAGAATATGGGAAAACTATTCGATATTGGTATTAACGCTGTTATTACATCACAAAGAGCTATACCTTCTAGATTAATGGACCCTAAGATTAAGAATCGAAGCCGACTTTTTTATTTAATGGCAAATATTGAAGCTTCACAAGTTTCAGGTGAAAATAACTGGGCGTTACTTTTAGATGAGGATGGATTTATTAGTGAAGGAACTGGAGATAATTTTTTTATAATTAAAGGAAACAAAATAATAACACCTGAAGGTAGAAATATATTAAAAGGAATTTCACGACAGTATGTTTTAGAGGAACTGTGTTACCCTTTAAACCTTGTTCCAGTAGAAAAAAATATTGAGCCATATGATGTATATGACGCAGATGAAGCATTTATGACTGGCACTCCATTTTGTATGTTACCAGTCACTTCTTTAAATGGTTTGAAAATAGGTAATGGCTCAGTAGGAAAAATTTTTCATGAAATTATAAATCTTTGGGGAAGCAATACTAAAACAAACATAATAGAACAAATTAAAACATGGAATTCTCATGATAAGTTAAGTATAAATGCATCAACTCCATACAATTTTAAAAAAAATGACAAATAGACTGGGCTTTATGCAAGGTAGATTGTCAAATTTAATTGACAATAAGATCCAATCTTTTCCTTGGTATAACTGGGAAAATGAATTTAAAATTGCATTTCAAAATAATTTTAACTTAATGGAATGGACACTTGATCAAGAAAGACTTTACGAAAATCCTTTGATGACCTCAGGAGGACAGAAAAAAATTATCAGGCTATGTAGAAAATATAACCTAAGAATTAAATCCGTTACTGGGGACTGTTTTATGCAAATGCCGTTTTGGAAAAACCTTGAGAAAAAGAATTTCTTAGAAAAGTGTTTTACAGACATAATACAAAGCTGTTTCAATGTTGGTATTAATATTATAGTTGTTCCTTTGGTAGACAATGGCTCGATAGATAATCAAAATCAAGAAAAGGAATTGTTTTATTTTTTTAAAAACAATTTTTCTTTAATAAAAGAAAAAAGTATCAAAATTGCCTTTGAAACTGATTATAGCCCAAGAGCTGTGGAAAAATTTATAAATAATTTTGATAATGAATATTTTGGTATCAACTATGATATAGGAAATAGCGCAGGCTTAGGATTTGCATGCAAAGATGAAGTCACTAGATATGGCGCCAAAATTCTAAATGTTCATATCAAGGACAGACATTTGAATGGAGGCACAGTTCCATTAGGTCAAGGGAATGCTAATTTTATAGAGGCATTTAAATATTTAAAAAAATATAAATATGAAGGTAATTTTATATTACAAGCTGCGAGATGTCCTGAAAACAATCATATCAATATATTAAATGACTATAAATCAAAAGTTGAGAATTGGATGAAGGAACAATAAATTGTCAAATTTTTTTCAAGGCAAAACTGCTTTGGTTACCGGAGCAAGTAAGGGTATAGGCAAATACATTGCAATAAGGTTACTTGAAGAAGGTTGTAAGGTTGTATTTCTATCTCGAAATCCATTCGCATTAGATAAAATATTTAAAGGAATAGAAAAATACAACAACATGTTTTTTACTGTAAATGGCGATGTTACAAAACAAAACCATCTTAACGATATTTATTTGCAATTTAAAAACATATCAAAAAAAATTGATTTTTTGGTTTGTAATGTTGGAAACGGGAGGTCAGTCAAACCAGGTAGTGAAAATTATGAGGAATGGTTGAAAATGTTTCATTCAAACTTTTTTAGTACCACAAATATAATTGAAAGATTTAAGAATGATTTAGTAAAATCAAAAGGATCTATAGTTTGTATATCTTCAATTTGTGGAGTGGAGGTAATTGATGGAGCCCCAATTACTTACTCCGTTGCCAAAGCAGCATTGAATAGTTATGTGAAATCTGTTGCAAAAGTTTTTGGTAAACTAAATGTTAGAATTAATGCTATTGCTCCTGGCAATATACTTTTTGAAGGATCGGTATGGGAAACTCAACTAAAGTTTAATCATGATAAGGTAATTGAAAATTTAGCTAAAAACGTCCCTTTAAATAAATTTGGAAAACCAGAGGATATAGCTTCTCTTACAAAATGGCTTTTATCAGAAGAAGCCTCTTTTGTTACCGGATCAATATTTATTTCAGATGGCGGTCAAACAAGGTAATCAAAAATGAATTTAAAAAAATTTTCACTTCAAAATAAGAATGCCATTATAACTGGTGGTGCAGGTTTATTAGGGTTTGAGCATTGTATTGCTTTATTGGAACTTGGAGCTACAGTGTGGATTGTCGATATTAATAAACAAAAACTTGTTGAAACTAAATTGAATTTATTCAAAAATTTTCCTAAAAAAAATATCAATACAAAAATTATAGATATAACCAACGAAAAAAATTTAATCAAATTTTCCAAATACTTGGATTCTAAGTCTATTGAAATAGATATATTAATTAATAACGCTGCTATAGATCCTAAAATTTCAGACAAAATCGAGAATTTTGAAGGAAGTAGATTTGAAAATTTTTCGCTCCAAGATTGGAATAGTCAAATAAATGTTGGTTTAACTGGAGCTTTTCTATGTAGTAAAATTTTTGGTCACAAAATGGCTACTAATAACAAAGGAGGCATTATACTTAATGTTGCATCTGATTTATCAGTCATTGCCCCTGACAATAGACTTTATCGTGCTAATAACTTAGATGAAAAATACCAACCTGTAAAACCTGTAGCATACTCCGTTGTAAAGACTGGCTTAATTGGTTTAACGAAATACTTATCTAGCTATTGGGCAAATAAAAATATAAGATGTAACGCATTATCTCCAGGAGGTATTTATAATAATCAGGATGAAGTATTTGTTAATAGACTTCAAAAGTTAATTCCAATGGGAAGGATGGCTATGAAAGAAGAATATAGGTCTTCAGTTCAATTTTTGTGCTCAGACGCGTCATCATATATGACTGGTCAAAATATTGTAATTGATGGGGGAAGATCTATCATATAAATAATATTATCAACTTCTACTAATTATATAATATATAGTACAATTAATCATTTATTTGAAAAGTTATATATATTAACTATTTAACGTAATTAACAAAAAAAATAAGGTGACAAGATGATAAAATTAAATGTTGGCGCAAGCCCAATTTGGGAAAAAGAAGGTTGGCATACACTAGACCATAAATTTAGAGAAAATAGCCAATTTTCACTTTTAGGTGACGCTGCCAATATTCCCTTGAAGCATGAGTCATGCAAAACTGTTTTTACCAGCCATATGTTTGAACATATACCTCATACTAGATTAGAAAAAATACTTCTAGAATTTAATCGCGTATTAGAAATTGGTGGAATTTTAAGAATTCTTACTCCAAATTTAAAAAAAATAGCTAAAGCTTATGTTGATGAAGATTCAGATTTTTTTAAGAGAGCACTATCAGAAGATGAAAATATAAGAACAGATTTGGGTTTTGGTGGTATGTTTATGAACTTTGTTGTTTCACCAGGTCAAGATACAGCCCTTTTTAATAGAAATTTGGATGAATTTATAGCTGGTTATGCTCATTTATATTCGTACGATTTTAAAATGTTAGAAATTCTGTTGAGTAGAACAGGTTTTAATGAAATTAAAGATAAAGAATTCTGTGACTCAGAATTAGAAGATTATAAAGAGCCTCTTCATGTTGTTGGCATGGAACCAGTTTGGAATAATTTTAATAAAGAATTTTATTTACAGAATAATCTTATTCATCACTATGATGAAGAGACTGGTAAATACAATATTAACTTCAAAACCACTGGTTTTGATAGAGACCCCCTAACATCACTTATTATAGAAGCAAAAAAAGAAACAAATATAGATTTAAATAAATTTGATGACTTGAACAACAGTAACATGAATTATAATAAATATGCTTGGTCACTAATGAAAGATGATAATTTTGTTAACAAATATGAGGCTATTAAAAATATAAAAAATAGTTAATTTTTATTATGAAAAAAAAAACTTTAATACTAACTTCTTTTAATAAAACTTTTCATTATAAAAAAACAGAGCCCATCTTCTTAGGAAATTGGTGTATTTTAGAAAAAGAAAAAAACTGTAGTAAGGAAAATGATTATAAAATTTTGCCATATCATTGGAATAACAGAAAGAAACTTTATAATGATTATAAATACTTAAATAAAGTTAACGAAAAGTTATTAAATTTTTTATACACAAAGTTAAATAAAATACATAACCTCAATTATAATAAAAGAAGTTGGCAAATTATTCTTGGCCCTTGGTTGATTAATATTACTGCTATTTTATATGATCGTTGGTATACTTTAAATGATGCTCTAAAAAAAAATAATGTCTCATTAATTAACACAGTAAAATTTGATCCAAATTTAATTACACCGCAGTCAATGGATCATTTCATAAAAATTATTAAGACTGACCTTTGGAACGAGTTATTATTTTCTTTAATTTTAAAGAATATTAATAAAAATGTTACAAAAAATATAAAAATTAAACAAACTGTGAATTATTCTTATAAAGAACTCGTTTACAATGAAAATAAGTTAAGCATTATTCAAAGGTTTTCTCATAAAATAATAGGTTTTTTTATTAAAAATAATAAAAGTTTTTTATATAAAGCTCATTTTAATTTAAAGGATTATTTTATTATTATTTTTTTATCTAAAATATTTCCAACCAAATTCAAGGAAAGTAGCATTATAAGACAAAATTTTTGTGATTCCCTTAGAAAGAATTTATTTAAACAATACTTAGCTAATGATGATTTTGAAATTTTTTTAGCTCAAATTATTAAATTTTTTATTCCTACTGCATATCTCGAGGGATTTAAAAAAAATAATCTGAAAGCTTTAAGAATGTCATGGCCCTTAAATCCAAAATTTATTTGGACAACTGGTGCTTATTATGCTGATGATATTTTCAAATTATACACTGCCTACCATGTAAATAAATCTTCACTATATATAATATCACAACATGGCGGTTTTTTTGGACAAGAAAAATTTTCACAGGAACTTGATTTTAAGTTACAAGTCAGTGATTTTTTCCATACATGGGGATGGAATAGAACTAAAGATAAATGCATTCCTCTCGGATGCCTAAAAAGACCTATTACAAAAGGCAGAAACAAAAATAAGAAAATTAGATTGATCATATCTTCCTGTTCAAGATTTTCATCCAGTCTATCAAGTATGCCACTCTCATCTCAGTGCGAAACCTATAATGATGAACAAATAAATTTTTTGAAAAGTTTAAAGCCTGAAGTTTTAGAAAAAATATTAGTTAGACCATATACTCATGATTTTAAATGGGAATTAGAAAAACGCATAAAAGAAAGATTTAAAAAAATAAAAATTGAAGATATTAAGTTAAATTATAAAAAAGCACTCCAAAACTCTTCTCTGATTATTAGTGGATGGAACTCTACAACATATCTTGAAAGTATAGGTAGTGATATACCAACAATAATTTTTTGGGATAAAAATTGGGAATTTAATATAGAAGCTACCAAAATGTTTAAAAAACTAGAAGATGTTGGAGTTTTTCACAAGAATTATTATTTTGCTTCAAAGCATTTGAATGAAATTCATAATAATATTGACGATTGGTGGAATTCTCTTTCAGTTCAAAAAGCTTTGAAAGAATTTAAAATGAAATATATTTTAAGAGATAAATTTAATCGAAATATATCTAAATTTTTGAAGCAACTAAATAATAGCTGAAGAACTTTTTTTTGTATGTTTTATTAAGTCTATAAATTTAAAAAAGTCTTCAGGAACCCCTATATCAATAAATGTTGTATTTAAAAAAACAGGCCTGACTATTTTTTTTTCTAAAAAAATAGGAAAAAAATCCTTTTCTATTGACAAAAAACCGTCGGCTAAATTTTTAAAATAGTTAGAGTGCAAGTGATAAATACCGGCATTTATAAAGCTTGACACAGCATGATTATCTTTTTCATTTAAAGAAACAATTCTGTTCTTATAAATTTTAACAGATCCAAATCTATCATTTTTTATAGATTTAATTACAGATATAGATGGAAATTCAACAGGCATAATTTTATTAAGACTAGATTCAATCCATGTGTCTCCATTTGAAACTAAAAAATTACCTTCAATATTCTCTTGAAAAATAGCATTTTTAATAGCACCTGCTGTACCAAGTGGATTTTTTTCTACTATAAATTTAATCTCTGTGTCTTTTTTAAAATTATTAACATTATTAGTAATATAATTTATTATCATTTCTGAGTTATAATGTAATAAAAATACAAATTTTTTTATCCCTTGTCTTTCCCAATTCTTAATAAAGTAAAAAATAAAAGGCTTATTTAATATTTGAGCTAAAGGCTTAGGAACGTCAGATACTACTTTTTTTAGCCTTGTACCAAACCCACCTGCCAAAACTAATAATTGTGGAACATCCAACCTTCTCTCCAAGTTTAACTAATGATTATCATCTAATGCTAACGAATTTTTTTTCAAATAAAATATTTTCAATACATTCCATCATCGCATGTCCAGCAGTAATGTGCGCTTCCTGAATTCTACCTGTTATTTCACTGGGAACTATGAAATAGTTATCGCATAAGTTTAAAGCTTCGCCACCAGAACCACCCAAAAAAGCAAAAGCATTTATATTCATTAGTTTTGCCATTTTTAGAACATTTATAATATTTTTAGAATTACCAGATGTTGAAATTGCAATCAAAACATCATTTTCATCTCCTAACGTCTCTAGTTGTCTTTCAAAAACATGATCAAAACCATAATCATTTCCACATGCCGTTATTGTTGATGTGTCCTGCAAAAGACTTAGGGAACGTAACCCTTTTCTATTAAAACCTGGCCTTAATCGAATTAATAATTCAGCAGCTAAATGCTGGGCATCTCCTGCTGAACCTCCATTACCACAAAATAGTATTTTTTTCCCACTCATAAGTGATTTTGAACAATCTTCAGCCATCTGAACAATTCTATCAATAGATGAATTATTTAAAATTTCTTTCTTAACTCTGATAGAATCTTCAAAAATATTTTCAATGTATTTTTTGTGTTTTAAAATATTATTCACTATTTCTCCTAATATTATAATTATTATTGAAATTAAGAATTTTAGATAATTTAAAATAAAGAAGCTCGTAAAATAAAATAAAAAACAAACTTATTATTATTAAAACCCATTTATTATCAAAAAAATAAAAGCCGAGAGTGAAAAGTAATATTTGTGATGACAATATTGAAAATGAGGCAAAAGAATTCGCATTTAATGTCATTAATTTTATATGTAAATATTTATAAATCAAACTGTGAAGATGCATTTGGTCAGGAGAAAAACTCTTAGATTTAGATAAAAAAAATCTTCTAAAAAAAGATCTAATTGTTTCGTAAATAGGGTATAATACCAACAGGGAACAATAAAATGGTGAAATATTTTCGTTTCTAACAGCGAAAAAAATTATGCTAAATGATAATAAAGCACCAATTAAATAAGCTCCACCGTCACCAAGAAAAATGTAAGGTTTTGGAAAATTGAATATAAAAATTCCAACTAGACCCCCCAAAAGTATAATCATTAAAGATTTTAAAATCTCATCTTCAACTTTTATTGACACTAGAAAAATTGAAACCACTACTAAAATAGCATATCCTATGGCTAATCCGTTAAGACCATCAATTATATTTGTTGATTGGACAAGAAGCGCAATACATAATACTGTAAAACTGAGACTAAAAATGTGATTTTGAAATAAAAAACCTAGTAAATCTATATCAATGTTACTAATTTTTATATCAAATATAATTGTAAAAGTAAAACCTGTTAAAATAGATGCAAGAAGTCTATATAATGGCTTAATTTTTTTTGTTAGATCTTCTAGCAAGCCTGACAGAAAAGCTGCTATAGATGAAAATAAAAAAACAAACATAATTTTTGAAATTTGGTCAGGTAAAAAAAAATTTATAATTATATAATTTATAAAAAGAGCTAGCCCTGCTATTCTAGTAGTATCTTTTAAATGTATTTTTTGAGGGCCAATATAATTATCTAATGTTACTGACTTATGAAAGCTTTGAGTTTTTATAAAAATAAATGTTATTATTGAAGTAATTATTAAAGCTAGTATTGCATTTTCATATACTGTAGTCATTAAATCGATCCCAGTTTTATTAGTCTTTTAAAAATTTATAGTAAGCTTTATACCAATCTACAAATAACTCAACGCCTTCTTCTATTGAAATGGTAGGCTTGAAATTTATCCATTTTTCCATCTCTGATATTTTCGCTTCTGTTTTTTGAACATCGCCTAATTGATTTTCAACCATTTTTATAATAGCTTTTTTCTTAAAATTTTTTTCTAATAATTCAATAAAATACTTTATATTTACAGGTTTACCTCGACCAATATTAAGTATTTTATGTGCGGGGTAGGCAGGGGAAAAACCAGTTTTTATTGAATTAGAGGATATTTTCTTGATGGGAGCTTTTTTAATTAATTTTACAACTGCATATACAACGTCATCAATATAAGTAAAATCCCTAATCATATTTCCATTATTGTATAAATTTATTGGTCTATTACTCATTATTGCTTTAGCAAAAATAATAGGGGCCATATCTGGTCTTCCCCAAGGACCATAAACTGTAAAAAATCTTAAAGCCGTACTTGGAATTTCATAAAGATGAGAATATGTGTAACTCATTACTTCATTAGCCTTTTTAGTTGCACCATAGAGAGATATTGGATTGTTAGTATTATTATTTTCTTCAAGAGGGAAAACTGAATTTAATCCGTATACAGAAGAAGAACTTGCATATAACAAATGACTTATTTCATTATAACGACATGCCTCTAATATGTTGAAAAAACCAATTATATTTGACTCTATATATTTTTCTGGTTTTTCAATTGAATATCTTACACCAGCTTGAGCAGCTAAATTAACGACATAATTAAATTTATGTTTTGCAAAAATTTTATTTATCTTAATTTTATCAATTAAGTCAATTTCATAAAATTTAAAATTCTCTTTAGTTAATTTAATCTGATTTAATCTATCAATTTTCAAATTTTTGTCATAATAGTTATTTATATTGTCTAGGCCTATTACTCTAAAACCAAGCCTTAGAAGCTTAATACAAACATGCATTCCTATAAACCCACATGAACCTGTTACAAGAATATTCAAATTAGAGCCTATTTTTTAAAATATTATTTATTATCTCTTTTCTTAATCTTAGCTTTTGATTTGTTGGTACCATATGAGACATATATCCATTCTTAACTCTACCCATTTTGCACATAAGCAAAGTTGAAATTAAATTTAAGCAAATTTTTTGGGAGGTACCCGCTTTCAGCCTAGTCGAACCCGCAACTATCTCAGGACCAGTGTCCAAAAAAACTTTCAAATTACTATATCTAAATAATATTCCATTTTCATTATTCGATATACCTAGAGTTAATGCACCTAGTTTTTTTGCATCTTTTACTGCAGCACAAGTAAATGGAGTGTTACCACTTGCTGCAATAGCTATCAAAACATCATGTTTAGTAATTTTAACCCGATCAATGGTTCCTCTCAAAACATTTTTTGTATTATCTTCAGCACCCTCAGTTGCTTCAAATAAGGATGATTTGCCTCCAGCAATTAGAAATCCAACCCTATGTTTAGGCCAACCAAATGTAGGAAATAATTCCGCTCCATCTTGTACCCCTATTCTAGCAGATGTTCCTGCTCCACAATATATCAGTCTACCTATATCAGATTTTTTTAAGTGAAAATAAACCTCTGAAACTGCTTCTTCTATATTCTTTAACCCACCTCGAACTGCCATATAACTCTCAGAATGACTCTCCAGCATTGAAGATAAGGCCTCATAGTCATTCATTTGATCAATAGATATTTTTCTACTATCAAGTTTCTCGGTAATGGGTGTATTTTCAGACATGACAATAATAATATATATTAAAGAAGAAAAATTAAAAGTATGAATACATCAAATAAAACTAAAATAGTCCTTGGATTAATGTCGGAAACTAGTATGGATGGTATTGAC
>Ga0181564_10004677_pt1 | contig 11503 bp, 9 predicted proteins | sample 011ome_24_FD_134512 | JGI IMG/M metagenome (GOLD analysis project Ga0181564, IMG submission 134512) | Coastal salt marsh microbial communities from the Groves Creek Marsh, Skidaway Island, Georgia - 011513CT metaG (megahit assembly) | ecosystem: Environmental > Aquatic > Marine > Intertidal zone...
ATGGACCGTCTGACAACAGTAAAGCCGAGGCGGCTAGCTTGTTGCTGGACACGGCAGACGGCCAGGTACGTTTAAGCAATTTAGTTCAATCGAAAGACATCAACTCAGCGTCAACTGCAACTCGCGTTCTCGGCAACCTCGGCAGCGAACGTTCTCGGATTCTATTGAGTAATTTAGTCAAAAACACTGAAATCGAGTTTGAAGTCAGAAAACAAGCGGTCATTGGTCTCTCCAAGAATGGGACAGGCCAAAACGCTATTTTGCAATTGGTGACCAATCATGAACTCCCCGCAGATATGCGTCTACTCGCAGGTGGTTTATTAACGAGATCGGATAACGCAACTATCCGTGAACGCGCTCAGAGACTATTACCACAACCACAACAAAAGAACGCTGCACCGCTTGCACCAATTGATCAACTCGCGGGAATGAAAGGGACCATTGAATCGGGCAAAAAACTATTTGAAGGGATCGCAACCTGTTCAAATTGCCATATTGTCAATCGTAACGGAAAAGAAGTTGGGCCTGATCTATCCGAAATCGGGAGCAAGCTTTCGCGAGAAGCGATGTACACCGCGATACTCGACCCAAGTGCTGGCATCAGCCACAATTACGAAAACTACTCGGTCCTCACCCTTGATGGCCAAGTCATTAATGGACTTAAGATTTCCGAGACGAACGAAGAGATTGTCGTTCGTACGGCTGACGCAATCGACCGAAGACTTGCAAAAACAGATGTTGAATTAATTAAAAAGTCAGACAAGTCAATTATGCCCGAAAACCTTCATCATACTTTTGATCAGCAAGGCCTGATTGACATCGTGGAATACATGTCATCGCTCACCAAGCGATAGCTTACTTCCTGCGAGTTTTCAGAAAGGGATGCAACGACAACAGGGAATCTACTGTTAAGCCGGTAAAACCCTACTTGATTGTGCGAGAAAACTGATCAATTTCACCAATCAATAACGCCTCCGGCATCGGCCCCCATTCTCTGGAATCCATCGACAGAGGCACATTATCTCCTAACAAATAATACTCCGATTCGCCGAGGGTTATCGGATACTGATTCTTGTCATGAGGCCTCATGCGATACTCAATGAGTCGCTCAACTTTGATTTCATCGAGCCTGGCGATTCCATTCGCACAAGAAATTGCCAATGGGCGATTCCTTGCGACCATTGGTCGTTCTTTGTCTTCTTTTGACAACTCACTCGCGTCATAGCAACTCAACGAAAACGATTCCCCTGCAGCTAAATTTCGTTGCAATTGCCGTGGACATTCAGTGGTCCAAAATTGAAATTTGACCACCGCATCATTGAGCGAAACGCCTGAAATCCTTAGGCGGTCAACAGGAAAAAGTTTGCGACTGTTACCGATATTGAAAGGTAAGTCATCCCAAATCGGATCGTCTTGTTTTTTTGCCGGATGAAGACCAGGGGAATAAACCAACCAATCAGAGGAAGCGGCCTCCGAGATCCACAGACCTTCACAGGATCGCTTCCAACCTTGCGATGACCTACCCGATGACGAGACACTCTCCCAAGGAGTTACCTTGTGAGCACTGTCGTGACTGACTAACACCCAAGGTACAACAAAATTAGATTTTGCATGATACAGCAAATCCTCGATACGATTCTGATTGACTGTGAGATGTAAACCAGACGTGTCCACCGTCTCTCCCGGTAAACCAACTACTCGCTTTACATGAATTTGACCACTGTGCTTAACGGCAACCAAACGTCCTCGCTTCACACCACGCCGATCAACCTGATGATCACCTGCGTAAAGCTTCACCTGAACCCGGTCACCTGCGTACTTCGGAAAAGTACTGGTATTATGGAATGGATTCTTGCAATGGAAACACTTCAACTGTCGTTCTGAAACAACTCCATCCTGATAAAGAAAAAAAAGATTGTGTTGCGCGCAGCCTTCGCACATGTAATGAGCGCACTCCCCAAACAAGGTGGGCGCCATTGATGAACCTACAACCTGATACCACACAGCTTGGGCGCGAGAATCGGCCTGAGAATGTCCTCTATCAATCATCGAAAAACGTGGTAACACTTTTTTGTTTGGTAGTGTTCCCCAAAAGACAGATAATAAAAACCCAATCATGATCAGAGTGAGCAAACTGATTAGCGGGGCTTGCCGGTGATAGCGATTCATGATGAATACGTTTTGCCAAAGACTGATGTGTGCCTATCGAGAAGTTCATTGCAGCTGGGATAACGGCGCAAACTCAACACTTTACGATTTTTTCTGGCCGATTAAACCTTGAAAAGTGATTAAAACCCGGCCCACTCTACAGCTCTAACAAGAATCGACCCCAACGGCTATACTAGCGAGCCAAACGTTCACCGTTTCGCTATCCGTCAGCCAACCTTGTTAAAGCGAAGTTGCGGAATTTGTCAAACCGACCAACTTATCCTCGTGACGCAACACATTAGGAAACCGCGCTGATGCTGAAGGAAAGTCGCGGCCGTATGGGCCAAATCTCAGGGGTGAGAGTTGCAGCGACTGGATCTTACGTTCCAGATGAAATTGTCACCAATGAAGATCTAGCCGCGCTTGGGTGCGATAGCGAATGGATTATTAGAAGAACAGGAATTAGCGAACGGCGAAGAGTATCTGAACTCGAGGCTACGAGTGATCTCTGTTACCATGCAGCACAACGATGCATGGCAAATGCGGGAGTGACCGCCGACGAGATTGATCTAATTATTGTCGCCACAATCACACCGGATCACCCGACACCATCCACGGCCTGTCACCTACAACGACGACTTGGGGCCGTTGCCCCAGCGATGGATGTCAATGCTGCATGTGCTGGATTCATGTACGGTCTAGTCACAGGAGCGCAATTCGTTGCAAACGGCAACAGTCACTGCGCTTTGATTATTGGTGCAGACGTCATGAGCCGAACAATCAATCCTGATGACAAGAAGACTTACCCTCTTTTCGGCGACGCTGCCGGCGCGGTGATCCTAAGGCCAGATAGCAAAGCGAAAGGTATTGCATCCTATCAACTTGGCAGCGAAGGATGCGGAGGTGAAATGCTTTGCATTCCAGCGGGCGGTACTCGATCACCGCTTACTCCAGAACGTCATGCCAAGGGTATGCAATACCTGCTTATGGATGGCCGAAACGTTTTTAAATGGGCAGTTCGAGTTGTAGATGATAGCGCTAAACAGGTCCTGCAGCACGCCAATCTGTCTGCGAGCGACTTAGACTTGGTCATCCTGCACCAAGCAAATCAAAGAATCATTGACTCCGCAGTATCGGATCTTGATGTCGAAAGAGAAAAAGTATTTGTCAATCTCGATCGCTATGGCAATACATCGGGCGCTAGCATCCCTCTTGCACTTGATGAAGCAGTGCAAAGCGAACGCCTAAAAAGAGGCGATCGCGTACTTCTCTGTGGTTTCGGTGCAGGATTGGCTTGGGGTACAGCCGTGCTTCACTGGTAATACGCCCTAACTTGAGTTAGTGAATCATCTGTATGGTGATTACTTCAAAGCAAGTGCTTTGCTTTGACTTCCAAGTATTTGTTAACGAGGGGCGTAGAAAGTTCATCAGGAAAAGCATCCACCACCAAAACACCTCGGTGAATAAGATCCTTTAAAACTTGATTTCTCCACAGCAAAACGTCTGCAGCCGCAGCGGCGCGGAAGATGGCGTGGTCATTCTCGGTGCTAACTTCGACGGCATCAAAAATACTCCGATCCCGCATCAGCACAGCGATGGGCAGGTGCGGTCCATGCAGATTGGTGAGGTGATCCATAATGGATTCAGCATTGACCTCATCGATCACATTGGTAGCAAGCACCACCATGGATCGTCGTTTGCAATGGTTCGAAAGGTAAAGAAACGCTTGATCGTATCGAGATTCGACTAAGCGAGGAAACTGATCAAAACCGGCATGAATCAGACGATTCAGCTGACTTTTCCCTGACTTCGGCGGAATAAAACAGTGAACTTCATCGGAAAAACAAAGCAATCCGACGGCATCTCCTTGTGCAAGGGCGACATGTGCCATCATCAACATTGAATTCAACGCGTGGTCAAGCAAGGACATGCCATGGCGTTCATTGACCATCATCCTGCCACAATCCAACAAAAAAACGATTCGCTGACTCTGTTCGCTTTGAAATTGCTTTACCGTGAGCCTACCTCGCCTGGCTGTGCTGCGCCAGTCAATATGCCGGTAGTTATCGTCTCGTGTGTACTCCCTGAGACGTTCAAACTCATTGTCTTGTCCTACTTTCCGTTTCTTTCTAACACCGATCAAACTTAAGCGATTGGTTTTCGCCAGTAAGGCATAATCCGAAAGTTGGCGCAAGTTTGGGTAAACACTCAGAGAATCAAAAGTATCGAAAGATAGGAATCGGTTCCACAAACGCAAAGGACTTTCAACCTTCAAATCCACTCGTTCCATGGTGAATGCACCACGATTTCCGGGAATCAAACGCCGCTGAAGAGTCAACTGATCAAGCGGAGCCAAGTGAAAAGCATGACTAGCGGGATCGGCATCGAATCCTTCGGGTAAATCGTCTCGAATTACGCCTTTCAGGTGACCCCTTGAACGATTTTCGATTTGCAATTCACTGACAAAGGCGACTCCAAGCGAGCAGGTGCTAGGGACTTTACGAGAAACGGTAATACCACTTCGAGTCAAAAGAAAGAGTAGAACAAGATCAGTCACCGCCGCAATGATTAAAAGTAAATCAATCAAGATCGCAACGATGTAAATGTCCTCTGCGAAAACAGCAACAACACTCATCACCAGAGATAAACCAATTCCCCCGATCCACGGCCAAGCGGGAAAAGCCCTGAATCTCCAAGCAACAAACACAATTGGAGTCACCAGCAGGATGAAAAAAAGCCACGGCAAACTAACTTGCCACTCTGAGGATTTTTCGATGAATTGCTGAATCGTTGCGTCCATTACCAATAATAACTCGTTGATGAATTACCCTTTAAATACTCACTACCTTTGTGTCTCTCAACAGGGCGTGCTGGACGATTTACAAAGCAAGCGTAACGGTCTTGTTCTCGGTGTAAGCTCGCAACCCCTCCTCACCTAGCTCTCTACCATGACCACTCATTTTGAATCCGCCAAAAGGTGCAGCGGCATCAAAAACGTCATAGCAGTTTACCCAGACTGTGCCGGCTCTAACCCGAGATGCGAATTCGTGCGCCAGTGCGACATCTCGCGTCCAAACTGCTGCAGCCAAACCGTAAAAGGTTGCGTTCGCACGATGGATAATTTCCTCTTTATCATCAAAGGTCAATAGACTGAGGACTGGCCCAAATATTTCATCTTGGGCGATCGACATCTCATCCCGAACACCGTCGAAAATAGTTGGAGTGATGAAGTAACCTTTTTCCCCAACCCGTTCACCGCCCATCACACAATTAGCGCCTTCTTGCTTACCTTTTTCGATGTAGGACATGATTTTTTTGAACTGAGCTTGATCGACTTGCGGTCCCTGCTGCGTCTCCGCCGCAAACGGATCGCCAACCACTCTCTGCTTGGTGAGCGACTGCAATTTTTCTAAAAACTCATCATGCCTCGATCGATGAACAAAGACACGGCTTCCAGCGCAGCAACATTGCCCCTGATTTAAAAACAAACCGATGTACGCCCCCTGTGCGGCAGCATCCAAATCGGCGTCAGCAAAAATCACGTTTGGACTTTTCCCACCAAGCTCAAACGTCAACCGCTTCAACGTTTCGGCTGATTCACGAGTGATGATCTGAGCAGTCCGATGCTCACCGGTAAAAGCCACCTTATCGATCAACGGATGTTTGACCACCGCCGCGCCCGCAGTCGGGCCAAACCCTGGAACGATATTGATCACACCATCTGGAAAACCAACTTCCTTGGCTAGCTGAGCCAGTCGCAAACAGGTGAGCGGCGTCTGCTCTGCTGGCTTCATGACAATCGTGCAGCCAGCTGCCAATGCTGGCCCCCATTTCCAAGCCACCATCAAAATTGGAAAGTTCCACGGAATAATTTGCCCAGCGACCCCAACGGGTTCGCGCCGAGTGTAGCAAAAGTACTTACCCCGAATGGGTATGGTGCTACCGTGTATCTTGTCAGCGTATCCAGCGTAGTACCGTAAACAATCGATCGCTAAAGGAAGGTCAACATTTAAACTGTCTTGATAGGGCTTGCCGTTGTCGAGAGTTTCTAACGCAGCAAGGTACGTAATTTCCTGCTCCATGCGATCAGCAAGCAAGTACAACAAACGTCCACGATCACGTGCATCCATCTTGGACCAAAGTCCCGTATCGAATGCGTTTCTCGCAGCCTCTGCAGCGTGGCTTACATCCTCGGCATCACCCTCCGCAATTTGAGCAATTTCAACTTCAGTTGCTGGATTGATCGTTGCAAAGGTCTTTCCACTTTTTGAAGGCAGCCACTCTCCGTTAATGAAGCACTCCGTATGCTGAATCTTTACATCACTTTGATTGAGAAAGTCTGTGGACAAGATGGCACTCACGATAAGAGGTTAAAGCGGTGGTTGCATTCGAGGTTTTCAGCGGTAGCATCGCAATAAGTCACATGCAACCTTCTATCTATGATTAGTGTACCGGATCTGATTCAGAGGAAGTGATTCTGTCTGGCATGAGCCTTGAATCGGGCTCTACAAATTTACCAAGGAACTCCCCATTTGCCGTAAAACTAGCGTCGAATATGATTTCTCAAAGATGCCTGACCGGGTTTCGATGAGGACAACCGAATTGCCCGCTTATCAATTAGTTAGCATGCAACGCGAGCCAACCCCTTTTATCCAAAGAACAAACTGTGGAACTCTCTTTTATTGCCTACTTACGCGGAAGATGCCGATCGCTTCCTAGTATTCATCTTGGAATTGGGGATGACGCGGCCGCCATAGAGCCCACTGAGATGCTGCAGTTATCGTGCACCGATCAAATAATCGACGGTGTAGACTTCATGAGCTCCGAGACCCCATTGAGTGAAGCAGGTTACAAGTCGATCGCAATTAACGTCAGTGACATTGCGGCGATGGGAGGCATGCCCAAAGCCGCCTTGGTCACCTTAACCTTACCTCGAGAAAATTCCACTAAGATCGCTGGTGAGGTCTACGAGGGAATCTTGGAAGCGGCTGAGAAATACAACATCACCATCGCCGGTGGAGACATCTCGACCTACGATGGACCGCTCGCCGTTAATGTGTGTCTACTGGGAGAAGTTGCGAAAGAACAACTCTGGCGTCGAAGCGGTGCGAAAGAGGGAGATGCGATCGTTTTGACGGGACCAGTGGGAGGCAGCCTCAGTGGGCGTCATCTTCGCCCGCAACCACGGCTCGATGTCGTTCAAATTTTACAAGACGTCGTGAAGGTGAATGCTGCTATCGACATCAGCGATGGCCTTTCTCTTGATCTAGATCGTCTGTGCGCATCAAGTGGTTGCGGAGCGGAATTGAATATAGACAGTATACCAATTCACCCCGACGCCCTACATATGGCTAAGGAATCTGGGAGATCACCGTTCCAGCACGCTTGGTCAGATGGCGAAGATTTTGAATTGATCCTTACAATGAGTCAGCATGATGCAGATCGTTTGAGCCAAAGCCACTCGGATTTAGGTCTAACACAAATAGGTAATATGGTTGGCCGCACTGGACTTTGGAAAAAAAATGACCGCAAGCTCGAACGATTACCACCGCAAGGCTACACACACAATTCAAATACCACTGACGTTGTAAATTAACCTAAGAAGAAAATATGAGCCGACAAGAAATCATCGACCTGACTCATCAACTCATTGAGTCTGTGGTCGCGAGCGACTGGAAAACCTACACAAGACTTTGCGCAGAAGACTTGACGGCTTTTGAGCCCGAGGCGGAAGGCTATCTCATCGAAGGCATGCCTTTCCATAAACACTACTTTGATCTGCAGAATGAATCACCATACGCCGGTGTGACGACCACTCTCAGCTCACCGCACGTACGAATCATGGGTGAAGTTGCGGTCATTGCCTACGTGCGCATCTCCCAAAGATCAGATAAGCAAGGAAATACAACGACTGCAACTAGCCGAGAATCAAGAGTTTGGCAAAACATAGAAGGACAGTGGAAACACGTTCACTTCCACCGCTCTTAATCAATATGCACTCAATACGGTCAAGGGTTTGAGAAGTCTCGAGCAATAATGAATCGTACAGCTTGATCAAGTGAAACGTCGCCGCAAAATTCAAAACAAGGTGGTTCGCTGCGAATATCCGCTCGGCGCTCAAGCCAGACGATCACATCCGATGGTCAAATAAAAACACCACTATTAGCAATGGCGGTGTTTTCAATTGGAGAATTAGGTTGCCCTACCTACGCCGTTAGCCAAAACTAAAAAATCGGTTTAAGCTCAGGCCAGGTCAATAGTCTAAAAACTTGGCAACCAAAATCACTCCACTGACCCAAGTTTCTGGGTACTGCAAAAAAGCGGCTCGAGCTATGCTCTGATAGACGTCCAAAAACAAAGGTGATTCAACAATGGAAATACTGGGTGGTCCCTTATTCGGTGCAGCGGGTGCAGGCGAGTCTCACGGTCCAGCGGTCACCACAATTATCTTTGGATGTCCTGCGGGACACTATTTGAAGCGTGATGAGATACAAACTTACCTAGATCGTCGACGACCGGGCGGTAATCGACATGGAACTCCGCGTAACGAAAAAGATAAAGTCGTTCTATTATCGGGACTTTATCAATCGAACCATAACCTACTGCTAGGGAATTCAACGATTGCAGTTGAAGTCGATGGTCAACGGTTTGAAACTGAAGGATTCGAAGAGGGTTTTACCACGGGTGAACCGATCTCAGCGATCGTGCTTTCCACCTCGAAAAAGTCCGGCGATTACACGCAGTTCGAAGGGGCGGAAGGAGAAGTGCGGCCTGGGCATACCGACTTAGTTAAATTCCATAAATCATTTGGATTCGTTGACATTCGAGGAGGTGGTCGATCGAGCTATCGGGCCACAATTAGTGATGTTATCGCCGGATCCGTTGCGAGATCATTTTTACGTCATAAATTTGGCACCTTCATTCTTTCGTCAATCTGCCAAGTTGGAAACTTACATGCGTCAGAAACGCTTTCAACCAAACTTTCCAGTTTTGGCACACTAGAAGGATCGGCAAAGTACGACATCGACCAGATCGCCTCCATCGAATCGCAACTGAACGACAGTGAAATCCACTCGATCGATTCACGGTTTGCGAGCGAGGCTGCGGAGCTGATCAAGGAAACGCGCAAAGCTGGTGACTCGATTGGTGCGGCTGTCGAAGTGGTTGCGGTAAATGTTCCTCCACTCCTAGGGGATCCGCTCTACCAAAGTCTGAAACTCAAATTGATGGGATCGCTGGGTGGTCTCAATGCTGCTGAGTCCTGCGAAATTGGAGATGGCATTCAAGTCATTCATAAACTGGGTAGTGAGAACAACGATCCAATTCGCGCCCACGGATACATCAGTAACTCACACGGAGGATTACTTGGCGGAATTACCACAGGAATGCCCGTGGTGTGTCGCGTTGGGTTTAAACCGACCTCAACGATCAACCTTCCGCAAAAATCGGTTAAAAAGAATCTTCAGGAGATTGAGTTCGAACTGAAAAAAGGCCGTCACGATCCATGCGTTGGTGTACGTGCGGGAGTCACACTTGAATCAAGGATGGCGATCGAATTGCTGAACGCCGCGATGATGCAACAGGCAAAAAAAATTGATTCGGATCTCTCAAGCCTTTTCTGAAAGTATTAGGTAACTGATTGGCCAGCCTTTTCGTTCCCGATTCCTAAAGCACGCGACATCCACAACGGTTTTAGGAAACGACACGTTTCAGAAAAGAAGTTAGAGTCTGCCGCTCACTCGACGGCTTTAATGCCCAGACGCTCAATCTGTAGCACTTTTTCCAAACGGTTTGCGTGACGTGTTTCAGGAACGTAACGAGCGTTCAAAAATGACTGAACTATTTCAAATGCCAGTGCTGAACCGATGATTCTTCCACCGATACACAGCACATTCATATCGTCATGCTCGACGCCTTGATGAGCTGAATAGGTGTCGTGACAGATCGCAGCTCGAATACCAGGAATCTTGTTGGCTGCGACGCTAACTCCAACACCACTGCCACACACCACAATTCCGCGGTCAGCCTGACCACTAAGGATTCTTTTAGCAACCGCGATCGCGAAATCAGGGTAATCACATCGCTCTTCGCTGTTGGTTCCACAGTCAAAGATCTCATCAACACGATCTGAAAATGCCCCTAAGATTTTTTGCTTGAGAGAAAAACCGGCGTGGTCGCCTCCGATTGCAATTCGAATGGAATGTTGATCTGACATGGGTAGTACAATGAGAAGGAAATAGCCAACGATCCGCAAACGCGATGTCATACCCGCGATTGAAGAAATTTCCCACAGGGTACCGCATATTTCCCGCAACGTACCGCGTAGAAAATCACGGAAGTCCAGCAGAGGCGGCAAAAAACGATTTTTTGAGGAATCTTGATGCCTTTCTTAACAGCGACATGGCGCGATCTAGTGATGGTGAACTGGAGCGTTCCTCCGGAAACACTGGAGCCCTGGCTGCCAACGGGCTGCAAGATCGACAAATTCAGGGGCAAAACCTATGTGTCACTGGTCGCCTTTCTCTTCGAAAATACTCGTGTTTTAGGGATCAGCATTCCGGGTCATCGGAACTTTGAGGAGGTCAATCTTCGGTTTTACGTTACTCGCAACACCGACGAGGGAGAGGTTCGGCGGGGAGTCGTTTTCATTCGAGAATTTGTCCCCAAGCCGCTCATAGCCCTTGTCGCAAGATTGATTTACCGAGAGCCCTATCATTGGCTTGCAATGTCACATCACGATCAACGCGATCATGAAGGCAAACGCCGAATTCGATACACATGGGGGGGCAACTGGATCTCAACGGCCATCGGAGAAACATCGCAGCTACTCAAACCCAACTCAGTGGAGCAATTCATCGCAGAACATTACTGGGGCTATACAAAAACCAAGCGTGGAACGAGAGAATACCGAGTTCAGCACCCCTCTTGGAATTGGCGGTCAATTGATGATTACGATTCCAAAATTGATTTTGCTGATCTTTATGGGTCAGAGTGGGGATTTCTGGCTAATCAGTCACCAGAATGCATTTTTATCGCGGAGGGTTCGGATGTCTCCGTAGATCCATGGGACCATATTACTGCAGGATGACGCCGATATTTGTGGTGAAAGCTTCTTGTTAGCTGTTGTGGCTTGAAACCCGCGCTGCTACCGTTACGCGTTAATGCGCGGTGCACGGTGTACTGCGCCTATTTGACGACCAACCCCAAACTCTAACCCCCCATTTGAGCCATCGAGTGACTGGTGTTTCCCTGGCCTTTCTCAGTGCTTAATTGCTTCTTGGCCAGAAACGCAGGAAACCTAGGTCGTCAGTCTCGCTCGTCCGCAGCTCATCTCTGGAATATTTTCTCATGGTGA
>Ga0181564_10004679_pt1 | contig 11499 bp, 8 predicted proteins | sample 011ome_24_FD_134512 | JGI IMG/M metagenome (GOLD analysis project Ga0181564, IMG submission 134512) | Coastal salt marsh microbial communities from the Groves Creek Marsh, Skidaway Island, Georgia - 011513CT metaG (megahit assembly) | ecosystem: Environmental > Aquatic > Marine > Intertidal zone...
CTCGACCTGCGATACGAAGGAGGGTGGATGGCTGGAACGCCGCTGATTTGTTTCAATCCGCAAACAGGCGAGCGAAAGGCGCCGACGTACGACAGTTGGGGTAACTTCAAATGTTCGGATTCGAGTGAGGAGACGTGGTGGACGCGCCCAGACGTCCTCATTCCAGACGGTACCACGCTTCAAGAACCGTCTACGTCGAAAAAGTACGTCGTCAAGGTGGACTCCGCGGTCGAATTACTCGCTCGAGCCGAAAGCTCTGCGTGTGATTCTTTGACGTACGCCACGGATATCGAGCTGCCGAAGGAGGAAGATTACAATCCCTTCACCATGCCGACGAAGCCGGATATCGCGACGCTCAAAGTCAAAGGAACGGATAAGATGTGATCGACCGCGCACGAGAATCGACGATTCAAACGAGTGAATGCGTACATCACGTCACGGACGCGTCGCCTTTTTTATTCAACTCCTCAAGACATCAAACGCTCATAAAATCATGTCATACATGCCAACCATCTATACTCTACATCTATACGTCTCCATTCGTCTCGAGAGGAGGAGAATCGTCGTTCACACGACGTCGACGATCGATCGGTGACGCTCGAGATGACATGTCACACGAGAACTCGCGAGTCGTCGTTCGTCATCGGACATTCGGCGCATGGTCGCGCGCGTCCCGCGTCGAGACGTCACGCGACGACGGACGACGACGACGACGGACGACGACGGACGACGACGGACGACGATGTCGTGCGTGGCGCGGTCGGCGAGCGGCGCGGTAGGGCGAGGGCTGGACGACCGACGACGACACCGAGGGCATCATCAGGAGCATCATCATCGTCACGGCGCGCATCGGCGGTGCCGTTTCGACCGCGGTCGTGAAAGTCAAAGTCGTCGTCGAACGGTGCGCGCGGTGGGTGTGGATGATGGCGATGACGGTGCGGGATTCGGTGACGGCGACGGTGACGGTGACACTATCGGTGACGAGGCGATTCGCGCGGCGGTGGTGAGGGAACGATTGAGACGCGCGAGAGAGGCGATGTACGCGTACGACGAAGAAACGATTCGAATGTCTCGAAGGGACGGAACGTCAACATCCTCGTCGGTGTTAGGATTAGGATTCGTTGGGAAGATTATGGGGAATGAAATTGTGCGACGTGCGGTGGCGACGATCGCGATGATGGCGTTTATTCGAGCCGGGTTGTTGTTGCCTTCGCGCTTTTTTGAAGCGCCGTCGGGGTACGATTCGCCGTTTAGCATGCGCGCGATGATGAATACGCTTACGGGTGGCGTCGGTGCGGCGGTGACGGCGGTGTTAGGGGATGGTGGCGGTGCGAGTATCGGTGCCGCCGGTGTGGCGGCGAATGCGAATATGAATGTGTTCGCTGACGCGGTGACGGGGGCGGGCGTGCCTTGGTTTCACGTCGGCATCGGCCCGTACGTGAGCGCGTCCATTATGATGTCCATCCTCACGGCGCTGATACCGGAATTACAAGTGATGAATAAAGATGAGATGGGGCGTGAGACTTTGAAGTGGTGGTCGCGTTTGCTCACGCTCTTGTTTGCCGTCGTAGAGAGCGTCATCGAGGCGAGTCGCTTGCAGGCGTTTAGTCTCGTAGGGACGGGATTTTCATACTACTTTTACGTCGTGCCCATGTTTGTCACGGGTGCCATGGCATTAGCGTGGGTTGCCGACGAAATCACTGACTTTGGGTTTGGACAAGGGAGTGGGATTATCATCACCATGTCCATTTGCGGAGGATACTTTGCCGCGTTGAGTAAGCTCGTGCCAAAGATTATCGCCGACTTTTCCCTCGCGGCAGCTCTACCGCCAGTGATTTTTCTGAGCGCCCTCATGATTGGAACCGTGCTTTTGGAGCAAGGCACGGTGAAGGTACCGTTGGAATACTTTCAGGGTCCAAAGTCGACGGCGGCGAATACGACTCGCCGCGCGTTGGCGGCTTCCGCATCGACGTCGACGACAAACGGCGAACACATTCCATTTAAAATCAATCCGACAAACATGCAGCCGGTGATTTTCACCATGTTCCTCACGCAATTTCTACAATTCATCCCAGTCGGGTTCTCGTGGTGCAACGGACAATCCGTGCCGTACTTTATATTCTTCTTTTGCGCAGTGTTTTTAGGCACGTATATTGATTTACAAAACACCCCGCAAGACATTAGCGAATACTTGATGAAGACAGGCGCGCGTGTTCCAGGCGTTCGTCCGGGCGAAATGACCATCACATACTTCCAGCGCATCCAGCAAGGCGCGAGATTCAACGGTGGTTTCCTCCTCGCCGTCATCGCCACCACGTGTTCGGTGGCTGATTTATGGATGGTTCGAGCGAGCGGGTATTCGTTTGGCTTGACGTCGATGCTCATCGTCGTCAGCACCGTCATCGCCGTCAAGCGACAAATTCAAGCCATGCTACAAATGCCCAAGATTGATCGCGTGCTGCGATCGATGTAATTCGACACTTTCTTTTAGACGTGCAGAAATCCGCGCGCGCCACCCAACCTCAGAGTGTGCCGCGAGACGCGCGCCATGGCGGTCGCGCGCGCTTCGCGCCCACCATCATCCGTGTCCTTACAGCGCCGCACTCGAACGCAGCGAACGCATCAACAACACGTCCTTCCACGCGTCGTCGCCGCCGCCACCGCGCGCACGTTTGAAGAGGTCGTCACCGAGCGTCGGGACGCCTTGCTCGCCGAGCACCTCGCCGACCCGCGGGCGCAACGCTTCATTGCCATCGCTGGACCTCCGGGTGGAGGAAAGTCCACATTCGCACACGCGGTGTGTGCCGCAGTCAACGCGCGCGCGCCTGCCGGCGTCGAACTCGCCGTGGTCGTGCCCATGGATGGCTTTCACTACCCGCTCGCGACTCTCGACGCTTGGCCCGACCCGGCGCTCGCGCGGGCGAGACGAGGCGCTCCATTCACGTTCGACGCCGCCGCATTCGTGCGATGCATCCAAGACTTAAAACGTAATGGTTACGGCGATGTTCCGACGTTTGATCACGCGTTGCATGATCCGGTCGATGGAGGCTGCCGCGTTCGCCGCGAGCACGCCGTGGTGTTGGTTGAAGGCAACTACGTGTTGCTGCCAGAAGATCCATGGGATATTTTAGTGCGCGAACGGACGTATAACGAGACGTGGTTCGTGGATACGAGCGTGGATGAAGCTATGCGACGGGTGGAGGCGCGGCACGTCAGTGTGGGGCGGAGTGCGGCGGAGGCCAAGGCGCGCGCGGATGGGAACGATAGGATGAACGCCAAATTAGTCGTGGACACGTGTCGGGACGTCGCCGACGTGCTGATTCCGTGCGTGGATATGATGATGTAATAGTATATTTGTATGAACAAACATATATATATCGAAGCTTAGAGAGATTTAATAAAGAGTACACTGCCGCGACCGCGAAGGACGCGCTTGCCTCGCGGAAGCTCGGGGTTGTCCTCGGCGACGCCTCGATGTTCAAAGCCGCGTTGCACGAACCAATCCGCGGTGCGCGTGGTGAGCAGGAACAATCGCGTCGCCTCGAGAACCTCGATGGCGTAGTTTTCAGCGTATTCTAACAGCGCGTCGCCGCGTCCACCACGACGATATTCAGGCGTCACGGCGAACGCGGCAACTTCGTACGCCGAATCATCACTCGAGTCGTCGGCGTCGACGCACGGCTTGAGGGCGCAACACGCGATGACGTTACCGTCGCGCTCGGTGACGTGAAAGTATCCGTTTTGAATCTCATCAATCAGCTCATCATCTGAGCGCTCGATCACCGTTCCAGATGCCGCTAATGGCGCTAAAATGCGCTTGATAGCTTCCCAATCAGTAAGCCTGGCGAGTCGCGTGCCTTCGTAGCGGTCTCGCGCAACCATGCATCCGATGCCATCGCGCGTGTACAATTCAGCAAGCAACGAGCCTGAAATCGTCGGGTCAATCAAATGCGCGCGGCGTACGCCAGCCTTACACGCAAAAGTGGCCAAACAAAGCTCTTGTGGGCAGTACGGCACGCGCCAACTCAATCCGCGTTCCATGAGCTCTTCAAAGCGCGAAATGTGCGCGTTGACACCTCGCATGGAATCGAATAAATGTTCTCGCTCATCCCCACCATCGTAGCGGTAGTCATCATCTTTTTCATCCGAGCTGACATCCTCGTCGGCTTCGTTTTTCTTTGAACCATCCATAGAGTAATTCAAGTGTAACCATCGCCACGAGGCGTCTTGAGACTCCGCCGCGCCGCTCGCTGTATACGCGTCTGCGAGGTATCCCTCCGCGGCGCGAAGAGGTAAGAATCGCGGAACCGCCGTACGTTCAACCTTTTTCGAACTACTACTGCTACGGCTACGGCTGCTGCTGCTACCATTATTATAAGGCATATGCGACGGATCCGTCATGACGATCAACTTGTCCGCCTTCAAGTCAATCGCCGTCGCGAGCGCCACGTCAAAACACTGACAATTCAACACCTCGCCCGCGGCGTTGAATCCTAACGACGTCAACAACACAATATCACCCTGCGCCAATCGTCGATGTATACTATCGGCATCGACGCGCGTGACTTCACCCGTGAGCTGGAAATCTGTCCCGCGCACCGTGCCCATGCGCTTGGCAAAAATGTAATTCCCACTCGTCGCCACCATATTTCCAGGCCCTCCCTCGCGCTCGCCGCCGCCGTCCCCGTCGCGATGACGCCGTGTAATATTCACCGTCGGTGCGCGAGACATCAGCGCCTGCACGAAGACTTGATTCCGCCCATTAGCCTCCATCGCGGCTTGCAACGCGACGTCGTCGGTGACTCGATAATCGTCGACAAACGTCACCTCACCTCCTCGAATTCTCGTCAGCTCTGACACCTGATCCGACGCACCAACGACAAGAACAATGCGTACGCCCAAGTCATGCAGCAAAGCCACGTCACGGACGATGTTTTCGAGCGTTTCTCTGGACTTTGAGACGTCGCCGGGGATGAGCACCACAAACGTGGCTCCGCGATGGAGCGCAATGTACGGCGACGCTTGGCGGAAAAAGTCCACGAATGCCGACGGCACGGATGCGTTCGGAGACACCGTCGCCTGTGATGGCGACGACGACGACGACGACGACGATGACGAGTCGTCAGCATTGGCGGTGTCGAAATTGGCCTCCCGACCCTGGTCGATGGCGCGGTGCGCGCGACGAACGCGGCGGTTTCGCGACGGCGACGCGGTGGTATGACGTGCGCCTGTGCGTGGCGCGTATGCGCGCGCGAGCGCGACGGTGCGCGTCGTCGACATCGTGCGCGCGCGCGAGTGAATGTGGTTTCAGAGGTTGACGAAAGCAAACAAGAAAAAAAATGAAGACAAAGACTGAAAGACAAAGGCAAACGTTTGAGGCGACTCGAGTCGACGACGTGTGATGAATATTCAAGATAAAACATAATATTGTACACACTATGATGGATGCAATGCTTCTATAGGTACATATACGCGATTTGACGACGAGCGACGCGCGGGTCACGGGCGCGCGAGCATGCGAGCGACGCGCGCGTCGACCCAATCGTACAGCGTCTGTCTCTTTTCCTGAATCACCGACGCATGCTCTGGACGCTTACCATCGCGCACATCTTCGGCAACTTGGATAAATGCGCCCCATAAGGTGCCTATGACGGTGCGCACGATGAAATTTAACAACCAATTCGGAATGTACTCCAACTTTGGGTCGACGGTGTAGCCAAAGCTCACGAGAATGTCGTCTTCGCCGACATCCGCGCACGGATCTTCGCCCTCTGCGTTGGCCCAACCATCGGGAACGCGTCGAAATAAAAATCCACCATCGACATCAATGCGTGTGACGTCTTCATCGTGCGGTTTCGGTGGCACTCTATCGTCATCCATGCAGTCCCGCGTCTGGAGCAAGACGCCAATGTCCCCGAGCGTTTCGATGTCGTCAAACGCCACCGCGTTGAGCACCACCTGTCGCGTTTCTAGCGGCCAAGGACAATCGCACGTAATCACCACGAGCTGCGAACAACGCCCAACCTGATCGACTTTGACGCTCTCGCGAACGCCCAACCGCGTCGGGGTCGTCCACTTTGGGAGCCACGATGCGTAGAGCTCGCTTTCATTCAAGCACGACAACAACGGGACCAATAAATCACGCGTAATCACCGTCTCGATGCGCACCGCGAGCGTCTGTGCTGTTTCGCATTTGTAGTATATACGCGTTCGTGCGCGTTTGGCGTTCGACGCGGCGGCGTTCGAGGAGAGGAGCGCGAGAGACGACGCGAGCGTGCTCCGCTGCCGCAACCAGCCGCACGCCGACGTCGCGGGCTCCTTGAGCTGCGCAATCCATCGCTCGGCGTCGCTCGCCGTTCGCACGATGGATGCGAGCGCGTCGTCGGTGTCAACCTCTACCTCGGATGTCGTCGCTGCGGCGTCCGTGGATGTCGCGCGCCACGCGCGCGCGGCGTCGAGGAGTCGGTCGTCAGAGGCGAGGCGTTTCGCTCGAGCCGCTCGCTCGACGTTGTCGGCGACGTCGAGCGATGCGAAAGATTCCGTGACGTCGACAAATGCGTCGTCATCGTCGGTACTGAGCGAGGGCGCGCGCGGTGCGCGTGCGGCGAGCATGTCGAGCGTCGTGGTCTGCAGCGGGTGGCTACGCTTTCTATCCACTTTACAACGCGCTACCGATGATACATGATAATCTATGCTTGGTTTGCGTTCTACGGCGCGCGCACGAGCGCGTGAGGTCGATGACGATCGATGTCGACGCACGCCATGACGTGGGGAAGGCCCGAATCATAATTCACTTCGCGACAATTGGGACACTGGTGACTGACGGCCATCCACGAGAGCACGCACGAGGCATGGAAACAGTGACGACATGGGAGTTGCACGACGATGGCGTTGCTCTCAGAGGCATCGCCTTTGCCTTTGACGGCGACGCGTGATTCGTGACAAATCGTGCACACTTTGTCTTGGATGAACGATTCACTGGGATCGACAGTTATGAGGGCGCGCGCTTCGTCGTCGGCGGATTCGTACGCGGCGGCGAGGAGCGCTTCATCGTCGGCGTCGAGCTCGTCGACCAAAATTTGCGGACCTTTGCGCATGAGCCATCGAAGGGCGATGTCGGCGCGCGTCGTGAGCGTTTTTGCATCGTTATTTTGTGCTGATAGGGCCACGTCGTCGGCGTCATTTGCGCGCACTGCGCGCCACACAAAGACAGAACCGTCTGAGCCGCCGCACGCGAGCGCGGATGGAATCATCGACACGCACTCGATGCACGCCGGAACTTGACCCGTGAGTACGTGCAAACATGAGCCACGTTGTACATCCCATATTCTCACCGTTCTATCTTCGCTACTCGATGCGAGGATTGTTGACGAATACGAGCGCATGAACTTGGCGCACGAGACGCCCTCGAGTTCGGCATCCGCGCGTGTGGGATACTTACGCATCAAGTGTTCAACCTCGACCGAGTGTCCATCGGTTTGCGATCCCAACGCAAACGCTCCGACTATGCCACTTTTGCATCCATAGCACACTCGAGTGTGCGCTGGAAGCAATCGCGCCACATCCGTGCGAGCGCCTTCGTCTTCGGTCGGTTCAGGCGCAGCGATTCCAGTCACCGCCCCGAGATGCCCTAGGAGCACGAGCGCACAAGATCCTGATTGCATGTGATAAAACCGAATCGAGCCATCGACTAATCCACTCGCGATGACGCAATCATCCGGCGCAGCAGGTGCGTCATCCACCGCGCCGTCGGAGCTTTCGCGGCACACGTCTACACACGTCGCCGCGCCTACGCCTTCGTCGCGAACATCCACATTCGTCAACAATGTCTCAGTTTCCACATCCCAGACGCGAATGAACCCGTCACTGCTCGCAGTGATGATGATTTCCCCAAACGTATCGTCGTTTGCGAACGCGGCGTCGACGACGTAGTCCCCGTGCCCGCGAAACAGCCGAGGCGGAGCCGCGACCGCCGGCTCATCCCTCGACTTGGACGACGACGTCGATGGTAACGTCCACAACCGCGCCGAACGATCATACGACGCACTTAGCACCCGATCACACCGCGCACCAACCGCGCGCACGGCTTTCACGCTCCCGTCGTGCCCTCGAAGTCGCGCGAGCGGTTGCCACTCGGCGTCGGCGTCGGCGTCGACGCCCCCCACCGTGGTCGTCGCCGTCGTTGCCGCCGCACCACACGTCGTCGCCACGCGCACGCGAATCTCTCCATCCGCGCTCGCGCTCACGAGCGTGACATCTCCCGCGCGCTCGCCAAGGACGGCGCGACGCAGCGAGACCGATTTCACCGCGCACGCGTGGTCGTCGCGCAGCACCAACGACGGGCGCCACGCACCGCCACCGACGCCGTCGACGACGACGACGCCAGCTGGAGACGACGACGACGACGCCATGGGCGCGCGCGATGCGCGATGCGCGTGTGGCGAACGCGCGGCGCGACGCGTCGGGCGATGCCGCGGGGCTGGGCCACGGGGCGACGGCAACCGATCGATCGATCATCGATGTCGCCCGATCGAGTTCGCACAAGGTTCAAACGCCTCGTTCGATCGATACGGTTGAACGTTCGATCGATACGTAAAGTTGACCGCCACGGTTTTTTGCTGATGTTTTTCGCCATGTCTAAAACACCCGCGTGTGTGGGTCTCGTGTAACACCATGCAATCGATCGATCGATGGACGACGCGGACGACCGACCTCGCGCGACTTTGCGACGCGATCACGTACGTGATCGCGTGACGGTGTTCGAGCGATTGATTGAAGCGCCGCCAGACGGACGACGGACGACGGACGACGGACGACGGACGACGGACGACGCGAACGAGACATTCCGAAGATGCCGATGCCGAAGCAGACGTACTATGGAACCGCGACGACGCGCGCTGGCGCGGACAACGACGACGACGAAAGGGACGTGAGAAGCGGCGGCGGTGTGTGGAGCCGCGGATACGACCACCGCGCGCGAGCGATTGGGATGCTCTTCGTCGCGTTGGTGGCGATGGCGTCCACGGTGACCTGGCGCGGGGGTGGCGCGGCGCGCGAGGGCATCGCGCCCGTGCGTCCGGTTACGGGTTCGGCGACGTTTACGGTGGATGTCGGCCCGTGTGCGATCACGAGTGACTTGCGCGCGAGAAATTGGAAGTTCTTCAAGAACGGAGGACAAGTGACGGGGGCGCGGATCGTGCGGCACAACTTCAGAAAGCCCGTGTTCTTTGAGTGGAAACAAGCGCTGGAGATGACGGAAGAGCCCAACCAGCCCGAGTACAGTAAGAAATTCACGCTGACGACGGATAAGGTGGACTTTGAGTACGGATTCGCTCTCGTCAATCAACGCGGCGAGTACATTTACGAAATCGGGAAGAAAACTGCGCCCATCGGCTCCGCCAATCCGTTCGGATGCGTTCAAAAATACGGCCTGTACTTCAATCGCGTGCGGACGATGGACGCCAATCCGTCGTCGGTTAATTTCGTCTTTGGGTCGTGCAATGCCGAATGTAAACCGCCGCCGCCACCGCCGCCGTCGCCGTCCCCGTCCCCACCGCCGCCGTCGCCGTCCCCGCCACCACCGCCGACGCCGCCGTCGCCGCCGCCACCGCCGACGCCGCCGTCGCCGCCCATCGAGTGCGGTGACGGGGCAGTGGCACAAGATGGCAAGTGCGTCTGGCAGTGCTCTGCTGGCTTCGGCGCGAACGAGAATGGCCAGTGTGTGGCGTGTGATGAAGACTGCGATTCTTGCGATAAAGGCGTTTGCACGCAGTGCAAAAACAACAAATACTTGCACGAGGGCGCGTGCATCGACGCTTGCCCATCTGGCTATGAAGCTGGCGGTACTCATCTTGCAATCCCTCTCGGGCAAGAGATGTTCACTGAATTTGATGTGAGCTTTGACGCAAAGAAAAGATACACATCTCCGATCGTCGAAGGCACAGCTCCAGCAACAACTCCAGCGATTTACTTTGGTCACGCCTACGGCTCTTACGCCACCGTGCCAGCGGACAAGATTTTCGGTTCAAACATTGAAGAGGCAAAGTACTGGACAGAAGTCTGGATGAGCGCGGAGTCTGACGACATCTGTGGTTCTGACAAGTTCTCAACGGGAAGTTATTGCACCTTCAGCAGACCTGAAGGAAATGGCAGGGCGAACTGCTGTACGAGCTGGGGAAAGGAAATGACGTTCAGGGCGCTTGTCAAAGACTCTACAGGCAAGGACTCCGTCGTGGCCTCAGGATACGGGACGCGCCAAGGTGCGAGCGGATCCTATGGCTGGTGGAAGAACGGTTCCAAGAAAGCAAACGTGCGGCAAGTTTTGAAGAACGCCAAGAAAGTCAAGTGGACGGCGAGAATCACTCGAGACGGTTCGTTCTACACATGGGTCGGGCACAACATGCTTGAAAGCGGTAAGCCCACAGGTCCGCCCACGTACGTAAGCCTGAAGGACGCGAGCTATCAAAATCTCGGGGCATTCCAGGGGTTCCGAGTGCAAAAAGGCGCCGGTTGGGCCGAAGGAGGCGCCATCATGCGCAAGATCGCCGCGGAGGTACAAACTTCACGCGAGTGGACCAAAGGCAGAGTTTGTGTCGCCAATCAGGCCTCTACAGCCGCGCTCGGCATGGTCGGCATCGGTGCGCACAAGGGTGTTACGTCCACATCCGCGCGCTCTGCTCTGGGTGACGCGCACGGAATCAGTCAAGCCTGCCTCGACGCGTGCAAAAGCGAGTCACCTGATCTCGTCGCCGCGATCGAGGCGGATCCCATGGACTGCGACACGATTCGCACCTTCCCGGACGCGCACTGCCTCTTCACCGCGCCAGCGTGCATGCGAGAGCCCGAAGACAATGTGGAGTTGGACATGGTGATCGACCAGGCGTGTCCGCGCGTCATCACGGAACACGTGGTGGATCCAGACACGACCGAGGTCGAGATCAATGCGAGCGCGTAAACGTTCAGCGCGCCGCGCGTGTTGTCCCCGCGACGCATGTCGTGGTCCCCCAATCGCGCCCGTGTCGCTTTTGTATCGATACGGCGTAGTGTACCACGACGTATTTTGAACAGATGTTAAAAACACATACCACCGTACGGTAAAAGACTAAGAGTTTAATTAATAGTATGTAATACATACACTCTACGTATTTATCAACCACGACTCGACGAGTATTCATCGTCGTCATTCGTCATCCGTCGTTCAGCCCGGTTCACCGCCTCGCATGGCTCATCCTGTTTTGGGAAACACGAATTGTCTCTATCTCCTGCAGTTCATCTAAATACAGGATACCCGAGTACAACACACCTCATGCACGCTATCTTCATCCGTCGTCCGTGTCGTTTTTGATGCTTGGGCGTCGGCGACGTGAATACCTCCTCTCGTCCGTCGCGTCGAAGTCGTCGATGTCGCCCGATCGAGTTCGCACAAGGTTCAAACGCCTCGTTCGATCGATACGGTTGAACGTTCGATCGATACGGTTGACCGCCACGGTTTTTTTCTGA
>Ga0181564_10004681_pt1 | contig 11497 bp, 10 predicted proteins | sample 011ome_24_FD_134512 | JGI IMG/M metagenome (GOLD analysis project Ga0181564, IMG submission 134512) | Coastal salt marsh microbial communities from the Groves Creek Marsh, Skidaway Island, Georgia - 011513CT metaG (megahit assembly) | ecosystem: Environmental > Aquatic > Marine > Intertidal...
AGGCGAGCGCGGTGCTCGCCGAGTTGAGTTTGTGACAGCGACGTTTCGGAGTGGCGTTTGTGATACCACGCTTCACTCGTTTTACTCACTACGAAAGTAAAAAAAAAGCTACCTGTCCTGGTCGCCGTCGCCGTCGTAAAACTCGTCGTCGCGGAAAATTTGCGCGTCGCCTCCCGTCTCGCCGCCGTTGCGCTCGTCGCAGTTCAGGTCGTCCTCGTCGAACTCGGGGAGCATGCTGTCCGGCGGCACCTCGTGCATCGCCACGCCGGGCGCGTGTTCCAGCGCGCGCAGGTTCTCGAGGACTTTCCGCTGGATATCCTGCAGGTAACTCTTCGTGTTGAGGTTTTCGATGTAGTTGGTGGGCTGCACCTTCATCTTGTACTCGACGTCCGCGTAGTACTCGTAGTAAAAGTCGTGCTCGGGGATGTCGGCGCTGATCTCGCGGTCCAGCAGCGCCGCCGTCTCGTACGTCCAGCATCGCGCGACGTTGGACTTCGTGTACCCCCCGCCCCCCGTCACCAGAAGCGGCACCTTGAAGGTCTTCATGAACTTCACGCAATCCGCGTGGCCGTCCAGGGACAGGTTGAAACACCCGAGCCGATCGGCGGCGAGCGAATCGGCGCCGCACTGCAACACCACCGCGCCCGGTCTATACGTGTCCATGACGTTCTGCATCACGGACTTGAAAATTGCACGGAACCCGTCGTCGTCCATGCCGTCGTGTAACGGGACGTTCACGCTGTAGTACTTCCCCGCCGCGCCCCCCACCTGCTCAAGCGCGCCCGTGCCGGGAAAGAACATGTCGCCGAATTTGTGGAAACTCACCGTCATCACGCGGTCGGTGAGGTAGAACGCCTCCTCGACGCCGTCGCCGTGGTGGATGTCTATGTCGATGTACACAACGCGCGCGTGGTGCTTCAGGAGCTCGAGAATCGCCAACACGAGGTCGTTGATGTAACAGAAACCGGAGGCTTCGCTTTTCTTCGCGTGATGCAACCCGCCGGACCAGTTCACGGCGATGTCGCTGAGGCCGTGGTTCAAGCGCACGGCGCCATCGATGGAACCGCCGGTGTACAGCTTGCAGAAGTCGAACAGACCGTCGAATATCGGGCAGTCCTCGCCGAGGTTGTACTTCTGCATCTGCGTCGCGTGCTCGTGCTGGGTATCCGGGGTGATCTTCGACAGGAAATCCACGTAATCCTCCGCGTGGAACGTCGCCATCTCGACGGGGTACGAACGACGCGGACGCTTCGCGTGTTTTTGAACGCGGGTTCGGGAACGCGGTCAGTGTCGTGTGGTTCGTGCGGACGGAACGCCCATGTGCGGGTTCGCGCGGCGCGAAGGGACGGGCGAGGGCGACGCTCGAGCGGTACTCACGTAAACCTCGAGGTGTTTGTGCAGGTCGTACGACAGGACCAGGTGGTGCGTCATGGCGAGCCTGTGGGGTTTCATCGGGTGGTTGTTCCCGTAGTACGACGTCCCGACGTCCGAGTCGTAGAAGTACGAGATTCGATCCTTCGAGGGCGCCATCGCGGCGGTGCAAAGACGCGTCCGCCGTCTCCGCCCTCCCGATCACCGCGCGCGGCCGACAATGCGAAGAGGGTTTTTTCGAGCCGGAGTCGAAAATCGATCGAAGGCGCAGAAACGATTGATTCATTCATGTTTCCTTCTCGCCTAAGGCGCGCGACTCGCGACGAACCTCACAACTTTCGGGACTTTCGGGAATCGAAACGTCGAGGCGAACGCGTGTGTTCGGCGAATCTTCGGTCGACCTCCGGTGTCGTCGTATCATCAGGCTTCGTCGCGTTCCCGACGGCGCGTTCCGGCGTCTCGCGTCGTCGTCAATCAATCACATCAAATCAAATCAAAAATCAATCCACGTTCGCCTCCGTCCCTTCGCTCTTCGCGTCTGATTCGTCGCGCTCCGCCTCCTCGGCGTCCCGTTCCGCGGCGTACTGGTCCGCGTCCGCCCACACGGGCTGGGACGCGAACCCCGCGTCCCCTCCCTTGATCTTAGGGGGCTGCGCGTAGTTACACCGGATCGTCCTCCCAAAAAGCTCGGAGTTGTGCATGTTGTCCATCGCCGCCGCCGCGTCGTCCCTGTGGTGTTTTCACGTTTTTTTTTTAGTGAAAAAGATTTCGCGAAAGAGACGGTCAGGCCCGAAGGAGAGTCGCGCGGAGAAGCGACGCGGGTTCGTCGCGCGGTCGCGAGCGCGCGCGTCTCGAGCGTGTCCGCGTCGTCGGGCGGCCGCGCACGCACGTCTCCACGAAGGTCACGAACGCGAACCCCCTGTTTTTCTGCGTCGTCTGCTCCAGCGGGATGTTCACCTCCTTCACCTCCCCGAACGGCACGAACGCCGCGTGCAGCACCGCGTCGGTGACCTGCTCGTCCAGGCCGCCTGCGCGTCGAGGGGAAGAAAGCGGGAGTTGAAGGTGAGAGGCGCGTCGTGTACGCGACGAGTCAGACAACGAGTCAGACAACTTAGCGGGGACACGCACCGACATACAGCGTGGTCTTCGGGTTCGCCATGAGACAACCGAAGCGTCTGCGCCGCTCGGTGTGGCGTAGACGGGCGCTCGCGCGCCTTCTCAACCTTTCTCACCCTTCGGTTCATCGGGGCGTCCGGTGAACCGAGAACGTTCGAAAACAACCCTTGAAAGCTGAAACCGATTTCGCGGTCGAGCGAACATCTGCGAGCGCTTTCCTCGAAAAGCAAAGCGCCACGAGCGCCACGTAGCACGCGAAAGCGGCTTTTGTCGTGGGCGCCACTTCCACCGGCACGTCGACACATCAGTCAACATGGCTATGTCTGCCCTCAGGTACGGGCTCTTCTCATGAAGACTCGGCGTGGTATCTCACGCGCCCCTGAAACGCGCCGTCGTCCCCTCGCGCGCGTCGCCGCGCCTCATCTCTCGCGCACCGTCGTTCAGGATCGAAGGCGAAAGTCTCTGACCGCCGCCCCCCGCTCGCGCCGTCCACCCTCCGCAGAATGGCCAGCGGTTTCGGGCTTCGCCACGCCCTCCCCGCGACCCGCGCGCGCGTCGTTCCCAAGGCGCGCTCCGTCCTGACGCGCGCCACCATCGCCGAGCCCGTCGTCGTCAAGCGCGAGGGTACGTCGCATCATTCCACAAGCTCTTATCCATCTCTCCAGAGGCGGGAGCGCAGTCCGCGAAAACCGTAAACGCAAAACGCAGAAACGCAGAAACGCCGACTGACCGCGCCCTCGCCGCGTTTGCGCCCGCGAAACCCTCCGTCTTGTCTCCTTCGCAGACGTGATCACCGGCGACGCGAACAACAACGTAACGGACCACATCTTCGAAAAGATCGGACACAACCTGCACAAGCGCCCCGACCATCCGCTCGGCATCATCAAGTCTGTCATTGAAGATTACTTCGACGAGACCTTCGGGAAGGACACGTTTACGTCTTTCGACGACTTGTACCCCGTCGTCACGACCTTCGCCAACTTCGACTCCGTGCTCGTCCCCCCCGACCACGTCTCGAGGTCCGCTAACGACACGTACTACGTCGACGCCGAGAACGTGCTCCGCTGCCACACGAGCGCGCACCAGCTCGAGATGCTCAAGGATGGCGCGACGAAGTTTCTCGTCACGGGCGACGTGTACCGACGCGACTCCATCGACGCGACGCACTTCCCCGTGTTCCACCAGATGGAGGGCGTGCGCGTGTTCGAGAAGGAGGAGTGGGAGAGCAAGGGCGTCGAGGCGGTGGACTTGGCGCGGGACGAGCTCCGCACCACCCTGGAGGGTTTGGCGCGTCACCTCTTCGGCGACGTGGAGATGCGCTGGGTGGACGCGTACTTCCCCTTCACGGAGCCGTCGATGGAGCTGGAGATTTTCTTCAAGGGCGAGTGGCTGGAGGTGCTCGGGTGCGGCGTGATGGAGATGCAGATCCTCGAGGAGGCGGGGCTGGGGGATAAGCGCGCGTGGGCGTTCGGGCTCGGGCTCGAGCGCCTCGCCATGGTGCTCTTCGACGTTCCCGACATCCGTCTGTTTTGGTCCGACGACAAGCGCTTCACGAAGCAGTTCGAGGCGGGCATGTTCAAAGCCGGCGGCGTGGACATGCGCAAGTTCAAGCCGTACTCCAAGTACCCGCCCTGCCTGAAGGACGTGTCGTTCTGGCTACCGGAAAACGCGGAGGACGGCACGAACCTCTTCTCTGAGAACAACTTGTGCGAGGTGGTGCGCGACGCGGCGGGGTCGCTCGTGGAGGAGGTGAAGCTCATCGACGAGTTCGAGAACAAAAAGAAGGGCCTCACCTCGAACTGCTTCCGCATCGTGTACCGCTCCATGGAGCGCTCCCTGACGGACGAGGAGATCAACGCCATCCAGGAGAAGGTGCGGGAAAACATGGTCTCGAAGCTCGGGGTGGAGCTGCGCTGATCAGGCGGAGACGCCGGACACGCGAGGTACATACGTTGTTTTTATGCAAGTTTCGTCATCCGCGAAATTCGCATTTTTTGCGAGTGCCGTCGTCGCGCCCCCTTCCCGCGGCCTCTTCCACCTCGCACATGATTGATTTCGGTCGCCCGACCGTCTCTCCGGGCCACTCTCGAAGCGCGCGGCGGCGTCGGCTGGGCCACCGCGCGCGCGCCATGGTGCTCGTGCTGTGCATCGGGGACATGCACGTCCCCCACCGCGCGACGGACCTGCCCCCCAAGTTCAAGAAGCTGCTGGTGCCGGGGAAGATTCAGCACGTGCTCTGCACGGGCGACTTGTGCGTCAAGGAGGCGTACGATTACTTGCGCGGCCTGTGCCCCAACCCCGGGAACGTGCACGTGGTGCAGGGTCAGTACGACGAGATGGGAGGCGGCGGAGGCGGCGACGTTTTCCCGGAGACCAAGACCGTGCGCGTCGGCGCGTTCACCATCGGATTGATACACGGCCACCAGGTGGTGCCGTGGGGGGACGTCGACGCGCTCGCGGCGGTGCAGCGCAAGATGAACGCGGACGTGCTCGTGGTTGGGCACCGCGGCGCGTTCGCGAGCCACGCCGTAGAGGACCGGCTGATTTTGTTTCCGGGCTCCGCCACCGGCGTGGCGAGCTTCAGGGAAACGGACACGTCCGAAAAAGACCCGAACCCTTCGTTCGTCTTGATGGACGTCGCCGGCGACGCGCTCGTCGCGTACGTGTACGAGCTCGAAGACGGCGAAGTCAAAGTGGACAAGATCGAACACTCCAAAAAACCTACGCGCTCTGTCGTCGCCGAGTGATGAGACGTGGGGATATAAGAACGCGTCGATGAACGCGGTGGCGTGTGTGCGTGCGTCGGGCGCTGCCTCGTCGAGACGAATGACACTGTTACACTCTGTCACGTGTGATCTGTTTGACGAATGAAATAACGTTTTTTTCCACGCTCATGACATCGTGTCGATCACCTCGGGCGCACACGCCGCGCGTCATGGCGTGCGGTGCCGCGGCGCGCGTCGCGCCCCGCGCGGGACGAGTCGATATGCGTTCTGCTCGTGCGCGTGGTCGCGCGACGCCGACACCATCGAACGCGCGTCTCGCCTCGAGACGGATGGCGTCATCGTCCGAAACCTCCGAAACCACGACCTCGCCCGCCGTGGACGCGCGCGACGTGTGCGACGTGGCGATCGTGGGCGCCGGCCCCGGCGGCCTCGCCGCGGCGCTCGCGTTACAGCGCCGGGGCTACGACGTGCGCGTGTTCGAGCGGAGGGAGGCGTTTCGACCGGCGGGCGTCGCGGTGTTCATCTGGCCGCACGGACTGGAGCACCTGAAGCGCATCGACGCGGCGACGTGCGCGCGCGTCGTGGCGGCGGGCGCCGCGATCGACACCATCGCGGTCGAGCGGCTCGACCCCGGCGCGACCGAGCCGGAGGAGCTGCTCACCATCAACGTCGCGGGCTGGTCCGAGCGCATGGACCTGCCGCCGCAGATCGGCATCACCTGGGCGAGGCTCACCGACGCGCTTCGCGCCGGACTCGAACCAGGAACCATCCGGCTCGGACACGCGCTCGACGGCGTGCGCGACGACGCGGCCGAGGGCGTCACCCTCACCTTCGCGCCGACGCGCTCGGGCGCGCCCGCGCCGCCGCCCGCGCGCGCGCGCCTCTGCGTGGTGGGCGCGGACGGGCGCGACTCCAGGGTGCGCGCGGCGGCGTTCGGGGAGATTTTGGAAAACTCGGCGGAGGAACGCGCGGCTGACGCCTCCGCCTCCGCCGCGAACGAAGCCAACGTGTACTACGCGTTGTGCCCCAACCCCCCTCCCGGTAACGGAGCGAACGGATTCGTGAAGTGCGCGAACGAGCTGCGGTTCTCGCTGAGCGACGGCGCCGGGATTTCCTTGCTGGACGTGGGGCGAGGGAACCTCGATTTGCCGATGACGCGTAATGATGACGCGTCGTCGTTCGATGAAATCAACGAAGCGAACGTCGACCCGGCGCTGGGGGGGCAGCTGATGTTCGGCACGACGCGCTTCGCCGAGCGGCGAATGGTCTTCGAAGACGCCGCGGACCGCCTGAAACACTTGAAGGGCATGTTTGGCAACACAACGCCTTTGATCTCCGCGGCGATCGAGAGCGCGAACGCCGACGCGGTGGTCCAGACGACGCTGTACGAGCGGAACGGCGCGAAGCGATGGTCGTCGGGCCGCGTCGCGCTTCTCGGCGACGCCGCGCACTGCATGTACCCCAGTCTCGGGCTGGGCATCTCCACCGCGTTCGCGGACGCCGTCGAGCTCGACGCGCAGTTGCGACGCGTCAAGGACGACGACATCAAGCTCGACGACGCCCTCGCCGCGTACTCGCGGAACCGCGCGCCGTACGCGCGCGCGCTGCAGACCGTCTCCCGCGTCGCGCACGCCGTGCTCGCGGCGACGGCGGAGAAGCCGTTCGAAAAACGGCGTTCGAGCGCCTTCGACCCGAGCGCCGCGTTTTTCAAGATGTGGCGAGGCGCGCTGTGGGTGTTCGGGGACAGGTGAGAAATGGGGAGAGGTACATATATATCGCCATAGATAGGAGGTGGCTTTCGTGTACGATTTCTCACTTTCTCGTCGTTTTGTCCTTCTCTACCTGTCGAACAGCAGGTACCCGACTCGTTGCACGCTCTCGGTCACGACGACGCCCGCGGCGAGACCGAAGCACGCGATCAACGCGGGTTTCCCCCCGGGCACGAGCGTTGTTCGAGCGTCGTTCGATTCCGATTCTTTGGAGCCGTCGCCCGGAACCGCTTTCGTCGCGTCGTTTCCGAACCCGCCGTACCGGTTGCTCCACGCCATCGCGGGGGGCATGCACCCGAAGAGCGTCAAAACGCCGAACGTTCCCGCGGCGTCCAGGGCGTCGAGAAAAACGTCCGGGTAGGACAACGCGAACGCCCACGGAGGCACCAGGGTCAACGCGAACGGACGCCAGTCGTTCCCGGTTTCCGGTTTCGATGAAGTTCCATTCGCCGCGAACCCCAAGCCGTCCGTTAAGAAATCAACCAAACCCAACACGAATCCCAGGAACGAAGTGGTGATGGCGAAGAAGGAGAATCCGGCGACGAGCGCCGTCGCCGCCGGCGACGTCGCTTGCAACGCGGCGAGCGGATCGGCGATGGCCTCGATGGCACCGCCCGATCGCGCGACCGCGTCCAGAGCATCCTCCGCCTGCGCTCGCGACACCGACCCCAGAAGCGCGGCGTCCCACAGCGCGAACATCGCGAACGGAATCGCGGTGCCCGCGCCGAGGGCGAGCTTCGCTCGCGCCGCGTCGCCTTCCAGCTGCGTGGCCACCAACGGGACGACGTTGTGGAACACGAACGCGAGCGCGATCACCGGGATGGTCGGTCCCACCGCCTGCCAGTCCCCGGTTTGGAAGTTCTGGACGTTCACGTTCGCCGCCCCGAGCGCGAGTAAAGGCGCGAACGTCGCGAGCACGAGCGCGACTAAAAACGCGTTTATTTTGTCCAGTCGCCGCGGCGACGACGCGAAGATGACCAACCCGAACGTCGCGGCGTACGCCGTCGCGGCGGCGCCGTCCGACACGCCGTCGACGCCGAGGACGTCGCGCGTGGTTTGCGCGAGGAGCTGCCCGACGCGCGAGACGTACGCCACCAAAAGCGCGTAGTGGATGAACACGTACGCGGCCCACGCGAAGCGAACGCCGTTCGCGCCCAGCGTCCGATCCGCCATGGTCACGATGGACGCGTTCGTGTTTCCGGTTTGCCGCATCACGTCCAGGTTCACTTCCAGCACTAACAACCCGGTGCCGAGCATGTACCCCCAGCACAGCACCAGCGCGGTGGTGCTCGGCACGAAGCCGCTGCTCTGACACACCGTAGGCAGCGCGAGCATGCCCGCGCCGACGGTCGTGCCGGCGACGAGCGCGATCGCGCCGGGCAGCGAGCCCGGTTCGCGCGCCAGCGCGCCGGAGTCGTCCGGCGCGACGTTCGACCAGAGACGCGCGGATGTGTCGTTCGCGTCCGGCGGCGAGGGGAACGGGTCCTCGACCGCGAGGCCGGGCGGCTGATTTTCCGGAACGACGGAAGGCTCGAGCCCGGCGGTGGCTTCGTCCCCGGCGGTCGCGCGGAGGCGGGGAAACGCCACGGGGCCGCGGCCGCCGCGAACGCGCACCGCGCGATGCCGACGGGTGAGCGCTTCGCGCGGGAAACATCGACCTGAAGTCGACGTCCCGGCGAGGGACGCGCGACGCATCGCGTCGTCTCCGGTCGCGCGAACCGAAGCCGCCCGACTGACGAGCATGTTCGCGGCCGACGCGCGAGAAGTGTGCGCGGTAACGCGCGGGCGCGCGCGGAGGTCTGTCCTCGCGTATCCTCGGCGCCCCTTGCGTTTCCCGAAAGACAATGGACAGTTGTCGCTTCGAGGGCGTTTTCCCTTTTCCGATTCGGGGTCCGCCGTCAGCCTGTCGGCAGTCCGGCTCGAAACCTTCTTCGTCGCGCCGTCGCACTCTCAGCGCGCGCGAGGCGTGCGACCGCGCGAGGCGTGATGTCCGGCGCGTACGCCCCCGCGGTGGCCCCGAGGGAGATCCCCGGTCGCGGCGTCGGGCTCGTCGCGACGCGGGACATCGCCGCCGGCGAGTGCGTGCTCCGCGAGCGCGCCACCGTGTGCGGCACCTCGGTCGCGTTCCGGGATTCGGCGTGCGCGCGGTGCCTCGCGTTCGCCGCGCCAACCGGCGCCCCCCTGTTCACGTGCGCCACCTGCGGGCTCGCCAAGCTGTGCGGTGGGGACACGTGCGCGTGGAGCGGCGCGCCGCACGGCGCGGTGGCGTGCCACGCCGAGGGCCTCGCGAAGGGCCTCCCAGACGCGGACGCCGAGCGTCTTCGCTTCCTCGCCGCGTGCGCGGATCTGCGGGGCGAACACTCGGCGTCGTCGCTCGCGAAACTGCGCGCCGTCGCCGCGCTGTGTCCCGCGGTCGGGCCGAACGGCGAGGGCGTCGCGAGCCGCGAGCTCGAGGCGGCACGCCGGGTACACCCTGTTCTGGAAACGGCCGTCGCGCGAGCGTTAGCCGGCGCGCGGCGGTCGGCGCCTGTGGGCGAGGAGACGAACGTAGCGCGCGTCGCGGGTTCGTTCGCGGAGACGGCGTCGCTGTTGAGTAAGGAGACCAAAAACGCGTTCGGCGCCATGGCGCCGCGCGATCCCGCGAGCGGCGACCGCCGCGTGCGGGGTGGCGCTCTGTACGAACTCGCGTCGAGGGTGAACCACGACTGTTTCCCGAACGTCGCGCGATTCGACAACTTCGACGGCGCGCTCGAGAGAGACGCGTTCGTCACTTCTCAAAGCGGAAGTCTCAACGATCGGAAGTCTCAATCGGAAGTCGCGCCCGACGAGTTGAGACTGATGGCGCTGGACCGCATCCCGGCGGGCGCGGAGGTGACCATGTCGTACCTGCCCGTGACCGAGCCGCTGGCGCGCCGGCGCAGGAGGCTGCGCCACACCTTCGGCTTCGACTGCGCGTGCGCGCGCTGCCTGCTGGAGACCGAGTGGGCGAAACAGGACGGCGACCGCGTCGGCGACGTCGCCGAGGAGACGCGCGCCGCGGGGGGCCGCGTTTCCGCGAACGACGACGCGGTTCGCGACGCCTTGGCGACGGAGATGGACGACGAGGACGACGCGCGGCTCGCGGGTTTATCACCCGAGGAGCTCGAGCGGCGGAGTGACCGCTTACCGCCGGAGTACGCCGTCTGGTTCGCGCGCAACGTGTGCCCTGTGTCTGAGTGCGGAGGCACGCTCGCGCCGCCGAACGAAACCGCGACGCACATGACGTGCAACGCGTGCGGGTTTCGGCGAACCGACGCCGCGTTCTACGCGAGTTTGACGGGGGAGGAAGCGTCGTGATGAGAGGCGAGACCCACGCGGAGTGGTCGATGCGTTTTGCGTTTTGCGTTTTCGGAATGGCGTGCGATGTATTACAAGTATTACAACTTCGTCGCTCCCTTCGTGTACGTACCGCTCATAGTAGGACTAGCTAGAGGAAGTAACTCACAGACACACACACGTTAGCAGCTACCTTCTACTAGGCGTCTCGTTTTCGGTCGGCGACGTCTCTGTCCCATTCCTCCATCGTTTCCTTCGAGCCGCCGCTGGGCATGTCCAGGCCGACGTACCGCGCGGTGGACGTCGCCTTCTTCAGCTGCTCGCGCTCCTTGTCCAGCGAGTGCCCGTAGTCGAACAGCATCTCCTTGTGGTGGTGCACGGCGTTGACCAAGAGCGCGTACTCCTCCGCGGCTCGCACCTTCGCCTCGTGCGCATCCGCGCGCGCGATCGCGCCGGAGCCGGTACCGCCCCGGAACGTCTCCAGGACGTGGTCGCGCCAAAGAGGCGAGCCGCCCTCCTTTCGCGGGTCACCGATGTGCGTCTGCACGGCACGAAGCACGCGCCGGAACGCGCGGCGCGTGGGACACCCGGCGACGCGCTGCATCGCGATGGCGCGTGTGGGAGTGATGAGTGCGATATTCCGACGACGACGAGTCGAGGAAGAACTCGACTCGCGGACAGATGTGTGCTTTTCAGTGACGCGCGACCCGTTGCCGGGCACAACCGCGGCGCGCCGAGGCTGGACAGCTCCCGTCACGTTTCCCCCGCGTCGACACCATGGACAGCACCCCGAGCAACGACAAGGAGCAGCTCTCGCTGCAGGAGGGGATCAACGCGAAGCTGGTGCAGAGCGGCGAGCGCGAACGTCTGAAGCAGTTGCTCCGCGAGCGCCTGGTGGAGTGCGGGTGGCGCGACGAATTGAAGGAGCAGTGCAAGCGCATCGTCAAGGAACGCGGGTTCGAGAACATCAGCACGGACGAGCTCGCGGACGAGATCACCCCGGTTGGCAGGGCGACTGTGCCGGACGCGGTCAAGGCGGAGATCATGCACAGCATCCGCAAGTTCCTGGACGCGTAGAGGTTGACGCGCGAACGTGCAAGACGTGTACACTGTGATAAAAAATGCCCCCGATGCGGCGAGCGCGATGACGAGAGCGCGTTTTCGCCGCCGCCGAAGTCGTCGCGGCGGATGTATCAACAC
>Ga0181564_10004691_pt1 | contig 11483 bp, 6 predicted proteins | sample 011ome_24_FD_134512 | JGI IMG/M metagenome (GOLD analysis project Ga0181564, IMG submission 134512) | Coastal salt marsh microbial communities from the Groves Creek Marsh, Skidaway Island, Georgia - 011513CT metaG (megahit assembly) | ecosystem: Environmental > Aquatic > Marine > Intertidal zone...
TCATCACGGCGCAACTGCGTCTGATACGATTTTTATATCGTCGATACATCAACCCGAAGAAAAGTGCCACAAGTTTCAAACTCGCGGATGAAGTTCGCGCGCGAACCGTTGAGGAAGTCATAATTGGGACATTGTCACTTCCGCCGCTACTGCTGCTGTTTCCGACTGTTTTCTTTTACTATTGTTCGTATCTCAGCATTCACGCGGCGACGGTCGCCGCGCGGCTTGTCATGGTGCTCTTAGCATCAACGCTGTTGAATTTTCCGACTGATATCGTGTTGGTACGACTTTGGACACCTCATGCATTTCCTTCGAGCATGCGATTGGAGAAGATGGAGATTCACGGCGTGCGGTACGTAGCTCTCCGACCGATTGCAAAATCAATGCGAGAAATGCTCGCGCCGTTCACTGAGGCGTGCTCTAGCTGGCTGTATAGCGTGCTACGCGCGGTGCTGCGCGCTATAGCGACGTGCGGGAGATTTCCCATAACGTTAGTTCCTTTCACCTTGGATGCATACTAGCAATTTGTGTATTCTAAAATCGTTTGGCTATTTAGCTACAGCTGTTCGTCGTCTAAGAGCTCATCTAACCAGTCATCGGCGTCGACGACGTCCTTCTTCCTAGGAGGCACAGCCTCTGTCGTAGGCGTCATATTCAAGTCGCCATCTATATCTACCTTTTTCGATGCAGGTGCCACGCTCGCGACGGGCACTGAGGGCGTCAGTGCGACACCCGGACGTCCATCAATACCACATTCGACTTCGTATTCGTTCGGCAAACCGAGAAGCTGCGCCAAACTTGCCGCCTCTAAATGCCTCGATAACATGTCGCAATCGATTGCGAGCGCGCCAGCGACGTCGCCACCATTCGAATCAACGCCCAGATCACGCTCGATATTCCTCAACGCATCAATTGTCCAGTTCACGTCGAAATATGTCGAGTCTCTGTTTTGCCGAGGCAAGCACGCGAGCGAAGCGTCGCGCAATAACAACTCGAGATCAGCCCCGCGAGTCATCGCGCGCTCGTATCCAGCATCGTCGCTCACACCAGAACTAGAAACATCTTCATCGCCGGTCGCGGCGTTCGCCCCACGCCGCGCTCGGGTCGTGGACGTGTCGCGCGACGAACGATGTGTGTTGTCAAACAGTTGGGACGTCGTCGTCGCGTTCTCACCGTCGTCGTCACTGCCGTCTCGGTCGTCGACGCCGACGCCAACGCGCGCACCGCGTCCACGTCCACGTCCGCGGTGTCGCCTCGACGCCGCGCGATGGCTTTCAAACCGCCGCCGGGCATCAGCCTTGTAATCCATCGTCGGCAGCGGCGGAGTGACGCGCGACACAGCGCGACGCTCTCGTTCGAGTGCGATATGAGTACGCCGTCCTTTCGCTCAGCCGCGGCGTTGGCGCCCGAAAAGGGCGTGTTCCCACTCGATCATTTCGCCGAGTGCAAGCCTCTGGCCGCGGCGTACGTGGAATGTTTACGCGAAAACGCCAACGACGCCAAGGCGTGCCAAGGTCTGTCCAAGTCGTATTTGGAGTGCCGCATGAAACGGGACTTGATGGCGACGCAGCCACTCCAAGAGCTCGGGTTTCGCGATGACGACGACGACGACGATGAGCGTAAACGTAAGAGCAGTAGCAGTAGCTCTCGTGGTGACGACAAGACATCGGAGTCTGATGCCAAGGAGGATGAGCCGCGCGAACACATCGCTGGCCTACGCGCCGCTCGACGCAAGTAGGACGAGGAGAAGAAAGACGACGACGACGACGACGACGACGCGGTAGGAAAGTAGTTGATAAACACATAGAATTATAGTTAAATGATAGTATTAGCGTAATCAAGCGTACGTGTCGAATAGAAGCGCCTACACGTGTGCGCTATCGACGCCTCTCGAGGCCAAACATGCAAGAGCACCAAGTTGAAACAAACACGCACACACACACACAGTGTACTCACACACCGACTCGCGGTAGACGTGCGAGGTGACCGCGACGCCACGAACGCGAAGCGCGCACGACAGTAGTGCACTGCAGTCGTCAAAATCTCAAGAGCCCGCGCGCGCGTAGAGAACGACAACCCGCCGCCGATCGTGGTCATCGGTCCTTGGGTGTTGACGCGGTCGACATGGCGTCCTTGCTTGCAGCACTTAAGGCGAACGCGACGCCGTCATCGTATGGTGCAGCCATTGACGACGATGACGATGACGATGCTGTGATTGAGTCCGCGGTCGAGGATGAATCGCCGTCGCTCACGCCGTCATCGACGTATGTCGAGAACGCAAAATACTTGTTAATCGTGTGCGTCGTCTGGGTGCACGCGTTGGAAGACTTTTTATCTCGCGCAGTCATCGTCGATGCCGAATCGTGGAGCGTTCGTAAGACTAAAATTGAGGTTTTGAATCCTATGCTACCGTACTTTCGTGCATGGTATTTGACTTTGGGGTTGTTTGTGATGCCTTTGTTCACGATTATTGCCGGATATCAAAGCAAGAGTTGGTTGGAAATAGCACGAGTGCACGACACCAAGGCGCACATCATGCTCAAGAAAGTACGGCATTCGTCAACGAGTTTACTCGGTGGTTGGGTCGTCTGGCAGGCGCTGTACGTATTAGTCGACTACCCCACGGTGCGGCCATTGCAGTGGTGGAGCCCAGTCGGCGTCACCTGGTTTTTACTCGCCTTGTACATATGGCGATCTAGCGTGTTATTGTTTGGTGGAATGAAGGATGGCTTCATCTATACGTTTGTCATCGCCGTCGCGGTGTTGGCTGGGTTCACGGACACGCCAGTGACGGCGAATGGGTTGAGATTTTTAGACTGGCAACGTACGTGCACTTTTGGGCTCTATTTTTACGTCGGCCTCGTCGCGGTGAAACGCAAGCATGTTGATGCGACGCTAGATAAATTTACAAACATGTCGGTGTGGTTGCGCGTGACTGTTGGATGGGCCGCCGTCGGCGTCATTTTCGGCGCGTTCAGATTAGCCGAGTACTTGGGAGTGCCCTTTGATGAAGTGGAGGAATGGGTGTTTGTCGCGGCGCCGTATGGATTTTCGTCGTGGTACGATCCTATCCGAGAAGCGGCGCTGCGTGTGGTGTTGTACGTGTGCGTAAGTTTTGCATCGATGGCGTTCATGCTCACCGTGCCCATGGAAAAGTATTGGTTCACATCTTATGGATCACGCACAATCGTCGCCTACCTGTTGCACCGTGTTTTATTGAATGCATACAACGAACTGTGTACATCGTTCTGGGATGACGACGACATCTCGGTGGCGTTTCAAATAACCATGAGTGTGTTCGTGCTTCCACTCGTTGTATCGCAAGTGTCTTTAGCTCCACCGGTGTTGAAACTGTTGAGTCCGCTCATCGATCCAGTGTCGCACGTGACGCAGAAGATGCCTTGGCTCTTCAACGCGGCTGACGACGCGCGCGCCTCGGGCATGACGCACGATGACGCCGCCGACGTGCATGTCCGCTCGTGAATTCGCCTTGTAATGTATAACACCAAACTCGTTCATAGTCATCGTAATATCAATGACGTGCGTGTGTGCATGTTTCGTTAACACGTGTCCGCATCCACAGCCCCTCTGTGTCAGTCTGTATTTTTAGCTCCAACACCGGTTTGGCCAACCCACGCGAGTGGTCTCAAGACCGCATAACGCCCCACGCGCGGTTCACCATGGGCGTGGGTGCGCCGCACACCAGTGCGTCATCGATGCATAATACGCATGATGACGTCGTTGTCGTGCACGATACACCCGACACCGGCGCCCCACCGTCGTCGTCCACGGTGTCGTCGTCGTCCACGGCGTCTCGTCAGCACCATGCGCCTCCAGGTTTGTCTGGACGAGACGACGGAGACTTGGACGCCGCGTACGAATCATACGTGCTTTCACGAGGAGGCACGAGAACGATACGAAAGATTCTCATCGCTAATAACGGATGTACGTCATACACGCGACGCGCGCGACGCGCACGAGTCCAGAGCGCGGATGTTGTTGTGGATATCCTCGAGACTCGGGCGTAACGCCTCTCAGAGCTCTCTGGACTCGCACTCGCACTCTAGCGATGCACGACGCATCGATACATCGCTCTCGATGAGCCATGAATGCGAATCGTGTTTTGTTTTATTGATATATCTCGCGGTGACGACAACTCTCACGACTGACGCGGTTGCTTGTCGCACGTACACAGTGGGCGCTGTGAAGGCGATTCGTTCAATGAGACTGTGGGCTCACGAGACGTTCAAGTCCAGAGAAATTTTACATCTCGTGTGCATGGCGACGCCCGAAGATTTAACCGCGAATGCAGAGTACGTGACGTAGCCGACTGCACACGCGAAGTAGATGGCGTTTGTGATTGTGCGCAAAGGATGGAAGTGTGCGAGACGCGCCGACGGGAGACGACGAGACGCGAAGAGACTGACGAATACGGCGCAATTTCATGTACAGGTATATTCGTCTCGCCGATGAATTCATTACAGTTGAAGGTGGAAGTAACAGAAACAACTATGCAAATGTCGATCTCATCGTTAAGGTGGCGCGGAGGTGCGGTGCGGATGCGGTTTGGCCGGGTTGGGGACACGCGAGCGAGAATCCGCAGTTGCCGAGTCAGTTGGAGTATCACGGTATCGCATTCCTTGGTCCACCTGCGAGCGCGATGGATGCCGTAGGGGACAAGATTTGTGCAAACTTACTCGCGCAGTCGTGCGACGTAGATGTCATTCCTTGGTCTGGAACAGGATTGACAGTTCCTGGAATATCCATTCCGGAGGAAGTGTTAATGCAAGCGACGTTGGCGACTGTTGACCAAGCCGAAGCGAGCGCGGCAAAGATTGGGTTCCCTGTCATGATCAAAGCTTCTGAGGGCGGCGGTGGCAAGGGTATTCGCAAGGTGAACAACATGACAGAACTTCGAATTGGATTTGATCAAGTCAAGGCTGAAGTACCCGGGTCTCCGATTTTCATCCAAAAGTTGAGCATCGATTCAAGACACTTGGAAGTACAAATGGTAGCAGATGCGCACGGTCAAGCGGTGGCACTGTATGGACGCGATTGCTCGGTTCAACGTCGCCATCAGAAAATCATCGAAGAAGGTCCTATTACCGTCGCTCCTCGTGAGTTGTGCGAAGAGCTGGAGCGAGGCGCGGTCCGCTTGGCCAAAAAGGTTGGTTATTGCGGCGTCGGTACGGTGGAGTACTTGTACAACATTAAAACTGGCGAGTACTCGTTCCTCGAAGTAAATCCGCGTTTGCAAGTAGAACATCCAGTGACGGAGCAAATCACAGGAGTCAATTTGCCAGCGGTGCAATTGCAATTGGCTATGGGCATTCCTTTGAACAAGATTCCCGATATTCGTCGCTTCTTCAAGCAAGATGATGTTCTCGGTGTTTCTGCAATCGATTTCGATAATTCTACGCCGATTGAACCTCTTGGTCACTGTGTTGCTGGACGCATTACCGCTGAAGATCCCGATAGTGGTTTCAAGCCCACGTCGGGTGCTATTCATGAGCTACACTTCCGCTCGTTGCCTGGCGTCAATGGCTCGTTCTCCATTGGTACTTCGGGTGGGGTGCATCAATTCGCAGATTCACAGTTTGGGCACATCTTTGCACTCAAACCCAACCGAGGCCAGGCAATTACGCTTCTTTCGCACGCACTGAGTGAGTTGAGCGTACGCGGGGAAATTCATTGCAACAAGACATACTTGATGAAACTTTTGGAAAAGCCTCGATTTGTCGCAGACGAGCACGACACCGCATGGTTGGATGGACTTATTGCTCAGAGTGATCGCTCCGAAGCATTGGCTGAGCATATCATCGTCGCGTGTGGTGCAGTGCTTCGCTCGTCAGCGAGACATCAAATGCTCGAAGCTGAAGTTGTGGCGTACTTAACGCGTGGCGTCCCTCCGGAAACGTGGATGACAAATTTAAGCGAACACACGTTTGAGCTCATCTACAATGACATCAAGTACTCCTTGCGTGTAACCATGGGTAGCGAGACGTTGTTCTATTTGCACATCAATGGTGCTCTCATCGAAGCTGAGGTTTTAGTCTTGTTTGACGGTGGATTGAAGGTGTTGTTAGACGGGCGGGCATACCTCGTGCATTCTGAAGACACGAAAGTCGGGATGCGGATTCATATAAATGGCGTGCCGTGCTTTTTCCCAGATGATTTCGATGCCACAAAACTAGTCGCGCAAGGTCCGGGTAAACTGCTCAAGTTTCTAGTCGCTGACGGCGAACGCGTGGAGCAAAATCAGCCCTACTGTGAAATTGAAGTCATGAAGACCGTGATGCCGTTGATTGCCACGAGCACTGGATTCATCCGACACGTCGCGCAAATTGGAGCTATTCTCGAAGCTGGTGATGTTCTGTGCGACGTGACTGTCGAAGACGCTGCAGGTGTGCGTCAGTCTGAACCGTTCACAGGTCAATTTCCAAAGATGCATTCTCGATCGCTAACTGGTATGCTCCCAGATGACTCTCCGCTTGTGCGCTTCGCGCGCATGAGCACGGGTGTTTTGCAAATATTAGCGGGGTACGATTTCAATAGTGATCCCACAGAAGTGTTGTTCGATGTTCTCGGCACACTTCCTCTTGTAGTGGATGACTTTATGGAGTCTAGAGAAGCGGTGATTTCCCGAGCGCGACCAAAAGCTAGGCGCGAGTTGAGAGAGATTGCTGAGACCATGTCGGCGTCGATTGTAGGAGACACTGTTGAAGATAGCACGACGGACGCGGTGTCGTCTGCCGTAAACAGAGTGCGCGCGTTGATTGCCGAATACGGTGTCGATTTCGCTCCGCTTGCGGCGTTTTGCGAACGTCACGAAGGTGGATTGTCGCAAAGTCGTGCACGGGTGCTTACGCGATACTTGGAATCATTCTTGGATATTGAAGAGCCGTTTTCAAACTACGCGTCGACTGAGGATGCGATTATGTTTTTGCGCGACCGTTACCGCAACGACGTGACCGTCGTCGCCAAGTACGCGCATGCGAACGCCAAATTGAAGCGTCGATCAGAGCTCGTGCTCAAAATTCTCGAACAAATATCGCTTTATGATATGATTGACATTCCGTCGTGTCACGGAGTGGTGGTTCGTTGCATGAATTTGTCTGGGCGTGATTACGAGGCTGTTTCACAAAAGGCGCGTGAAATCATCGTGCGGAAGCAAGAAATTACGCGTAAAACGAGGCGTGAACGCATGGCTGTTGCTTCTAGAGCATCGCGCATGAGTCGCGATGAGTCTTTCTCTGCATTCTCTCAGCTGGGTCTCGATGACTCGGGTAAGATGTCGCAGAATTTCAAGCGCTCGGCATCTCGGTCGAAAAACACAAGCGTCGGGAGCGAATCTGAAATCTCGAGTGCGTTGAGTGAGGATATGGAAGAGGATCGCAATTCGCCCTTCAAGCGCCATGTTGGCAATATTTTCTTGGATCGTCACAATTCTATCGCGCGTTATCAGTCGTACAGCAATATATGCGAAGCTGAAGACGAACTCTTGGATTCGCACACGTGGGAGAGCTTGTTTGACGGCGCGTCAGAAACATCAAAAGCGACGGCGATTGAAACGTTGTTTGGTGCCGCCGGCGTAAACTTATATCTTCTTCGAGATGCTCAACCCGAACCGTGCGCGTGCGAGCCAGAAGTAGTCAGAGTCTGGCTTAATGATACCATTCACCTGTTTGCGCCTTCGCTCGGGCACGCCGTCGCCGCCCTTCCAGATGCGACGGCAAACAACCCCAAAAAGTTGCACTTTGTGATTTCTTACCATCGTTTGGTGGGAAGAAATGATGGTGATATACGTGCCGCCGCAGAGGCTTTTGTCACTGGGCAATACCTCGCTGGTGCTTTGAAGTGCGGAAGTCTTGAGCGCGTCATCGTCACCTTGCTCGCGCTCGATGCCAAGCCCCATCATTACGCGTTCAAGCGCACCGAAGAAGAGTCTTCAAGTGAAGGCTTTTTGGAAATGCCTAGCGCACGCGGCTTCTGGCCACACGTCGCAGATCAAATGGAAGTCGAGCGTCTCGCGCCTTTCCGCGTAGAATGCGTCGGTGTGCTCAATTCGCGTACGCATCACAGGCATACAAACTTTGTGACGCCATCAGAGTACACAATTGGCGTCTTCCTCGCCGAAGAACCAAACGTGAAACCAGGACACAAGCAACCTCAGCGTGATCGTCGCGTGTTTTTACGCGCTGCAGTGTACAACAAAGAGCTGTTATTTGAAACTAGATCTCCAGGCGATGGCACGCCACGTCGAAGCGCATCCGGAAGCGTGACGTTGGACTTGGCGAGACAACGCGCGGAAGAATCCATCGGCTCGGGTGGTGGCTCGGGTGTCCATGACGATAGCGTGTTCGCCGACGTCTTGGGTTCGCTCGAACTCGCAGTTGGTCGTCATCGCACAGCCTGGAATCACGTATTCATCAACCTCGTCGGTGCGGATGCGAATGATGACTTGCCCATTGTTGAAGCGGCCATTGCATCTTTCATACACGCCGCGTTTGACGACTTGCGTCGTCTCAAGGTGGCATGCGTTGAAGTTCGCGTCGGCACAGGCGCTGTCGTCGCACTCAACACCAGCGGGTTGAAGTTTAAAATTACGAAAACGCTCGATTGTGGTGAGAGTTCAGAAGTGCACCCGTTGCTGAACAAGATCCAACGCAAACGCATGGCGTGCCAAAACTTATCTTCGACGTATGTGTACGACATTCCAGAAGTCTTCTCGAATGTGCTCGCAGACACGAACCCCGGCATTGGTGACATTTTGGACTTGTGTGAGTTGGTTATTGAATCCAACTCAACAACACTTGTTCCCACAAATCGCCAGCCTGGATCGAATGACGTCGGAATGGTGTGCTGGCGTATGACGTTTGCCACAAAGGAGTACCCCGCAGGACGTGAAATCATTCTCGTTTCGAATGACATCACGCACATGTCTGGTTCGTTATCGCCACCTGAAGACGTCGTTTACCGAGCGGCGTTCGACCTGGCCGTTGCCGAAGGATTGCCATGCGTGTACATTAGCTCCAACAGTGGTGCGAGAATCGGCCTCGATGAAGCGGTCAAGGCGGCGTTCCGCGTCCGATGGGTGGACGACGCCGACGTCAGCAAGGGCTTCAAGTACATCTATCTCTCCGAAGACGATTACGAGATTTTATCAGCTAAAGGCCGCGTTAAAGCGAATCGTGTCGTGCACAATGATGAAATCCAATACGCCCTCACGGATGTGTGCGGTGGGCAAAGCGTAGAGTGTTTGCAAGGCTCGGGCGAAATCGCGGCGGCAACGAGCCGAGCGTACAAGCACACCGTCACGATGGCGTACGTCACTGGGCGCAGCGTTGGTATCGGCGCATATTGCTCTCGTTTATGTCATCGTGTCATTCAACACGTCGACGCCCCGCTGATTTTGACTGGTGCTAGTGCGTTGAATAAAGTACTCGGCCGCGAAGTGTACACGAGCAACGCTCAAATCGGTGGTCCGAAAGTCATGGGCGCGAACGGCGTGTCCCAAGTGCTCGTTCCCGATGATGTCTTTGGTGTGCGAAGTATTTTGCAATGGCTGTCTTACATTCCATGTCGACGTAGCGCACCTTTGCCGTGTATTTCGTGCGTGGACCCGATACGGCGATACGTCACGTTTGATCCGCCGTCGTCGGCGTACGATCCTCGGCATCTGCTCAATGCATTCTTTGATGCGGACTCGTTCATGGAAGTCATGCCTGATTGGGGCCGCACCGTTGTAACCGGGCGCGCGCGTCTCGGAGGAATTCCTATCGGTATCGTTGCTGTGGAAACGCGCACGGTGGCTAAGACCATTCCCGCCGATCCGGCGTTTGCGAGCGCGCAGATTGCCGAAGAGTCTCAAGCTGGCCAGGTGTGGTTCCCAGATAGTGCGTTTAAGACTGCTCAGTCGATTGGAGACATGAACCGCGAAGGTTTGCCGTTGATAATTTTCGCCAACTGGCGTGGCTTCGCCGGTGGTTTGCGCGACATGTATGGCGAAGTCTTAAAGTACGGCGCGTACATCGTCGACGCGCTTCGAGAATATAAGCAACCGGTGTTTGTATACATTCCGCAAGGTGGTGAACTTCGAGGTGGTGCTTGGGTCGTCATCGATAGCTCCATCAATCCGGAGCAAATGGAATTCTATGCCGCCGAAGGCGCCAAGGGTGGCGTGCTCGAACCAGAAGGTATCGTAGACATCAAGTTTAGACGGGAAGACTTGTTGATGACGATGAAGCGCACGGTTCCGGGCGGTCTCGGTGATTCTCAAGAGGATGACGCGAAGAAAAAGGTAATGATGCCAATGTTCAAGCAGCTTGCCGTTCACTTTGCGGGTCTGCATGACACCCCGGGCGTCATGCTGCACAAGAAGGCAATTCGAGATGTGGTACCGTGGCAAACGTCTCGAGAATTCTTCGCACTTCGTCTTCGCGCGCGGTTAGCCGAGGAACGAATCAAGTCATCTATACTCGCGTGCGCGCCAAATGCTGATGTCGGAGAGGCATTAGCAAGCGTCTCGCACGTCATTGATGAAATCGTCGCCGCGGAGTTTGGTCCCATCGAGCCCGAATCACACGACGACGTCAAGAAGATGTTGGCGGCTTTATCTGGATAACGACAACATTGACGAGACGGAAAAAACAAACAAACTACTACTAGTACGTCGTCTTCTCACGAGTTGGCTGTGGCTTAGCGCTTTTGTGTAATTCATATTTATTATATAGCAACCAAAAACGTCGACATTCGACATTTTGAGTAAAACATTTTTGTTTTATAACTCTTCACTATCCATTTCCAATGCGCCCGAGTCGACGATGACCACCTTCTTTCGCGGAGGCGTGCCGTCCAAAGCCTCGATGGCAGTGACGACATCCATGCCTTCCAACACGCGGCCAAAGACGACGTGGCGACCATCCAACCAAGACGTTTTCACGGTACAGATGAAGAACTGCGAACCGTTGGTGTTCGGGCCAGCGTTCGCCATCGACAACGTCCCCGGGCCTTCGTGCTTCAACTTGAAGTTTTCGTCGGGGAACTTGGCGCCGTACACTGACTTTCCACCGGTGCCGTCATGATTCGTGAAATCACCGCCTTGAATCATAAAGTCCTTAATCACGCGGTGGAACGACGAGCCCTTGTAGCCGTATCCGTGCTCACCCGTCGCGAGCTGCTTGAAGTTCTCCGCCGTCTTCGGCGTCGTCTTCCCGTACAGTCCCATGACAATCCGTCCCGCGGGTTCGCCCCCGATTTCAATATCAAAGAACACCTTGTCCGTCACCGTCGGTCCACGCTTCGCCGCGTACACGCCGTTCACCGCGCACGCCGCGAGCAACACGCTCACCGCCACGAGCGCCAATCGACGCATGGAGAACATCGTTCGTCGTCGTTGCGCCTTACCCGTCGTCGTCGTCGTCATCGTGTGTGTGCGTCGCGTACCGTAGATGACAATCAATGAACAATTAATCAATCAATCA
>Ga0181564_10004692_pt1 | contig 11482 bp, 3 predicted proteins | sample 011ome_24_FD_134512 | JGI IMG/M metagenome (GOLD analysis project Ga0181564, IMG submission 134512) | Coastal salt marsh microbial communities from the Groves Creek Marsh, Skidaway Island, Georgia - 011513CT metaG (megahit assembly) | ecosystem: Environmental > Aquatic > Marine > Intertidal zone...
AGGAGCGATATGTTCTCGTGTGTTTTGACATCATCGTACATAACATCATCGCGACATCGTCGCGACATCGTCGCGACATCATCGCTCTCGCGCCTCGAGATTATTAATACATCTTTAGGGAGCCCCCGCCCTTCTCGTCTCCCCGACGCCCACCAGCGCGAGCACGGTGTCGGCGACGAGCTCGTCGAAGAGCTCGTCCGCCAGCCTCGTCGCGACCGCCCGCTCCACCGCGCGCACGGCGTACCACCCGAGGTCGTCCGTCTCGCGCGCGTCGTCGCGCACGATGGCGTCCAGAGGTGTCTCGGCGTCGCCGCGCGGCGCGGCGTCCTCGGAGGCGGCGGCGTCCGCCGCCGCCGCCGCCGCGCGCGCGGCGGGGAGGGCGCGCTCCGACGCCGTCAGCGCCGCGCGCGCGCGCGCGGCGACGGTTTGCACGAGCCGCTCGCCCGCCAGCCCGCCGCCGCCGGCGGCCGCGGCGAGCGCGGAGGTGGCCGCGAACGCGCCCTTGGCGCTGACCTCGCCGCCGCGCGGATCGAACGCGGAGATAGAGGAGCCGGAGATTGAGGAGGCGTCCGCGTCTACGTGCGGGAACGCCTCGCGAACCGTCTCGACGATGACGTCGCGCAAAAGACGCGCGGGGAGCGAACGCGTCGCCTCGACGGAAGCCTCCGTGGCGACCGCGGGGTCGATCGAGGTTCCGTGCTCGTCCAGAAGGAACACACGCAGAGCATCGGCCGCGCATGCCTCGGACGACTCGATCGCGACAATAGCGCGCTCAGACGCGAGCGCCGCGAAGGCGGCGCGAGTCAGCCCACGCGACGTCGCGCCGGAGAAGTCGAGCGCGGCGCGCGCCGCGGCGTCCGCGCGGCGCGCCGCCGCCGACCGCGCGAGCGACTCGTGACGCGACCTCTTCGACGCCACATCTTCGACGCGAGGGGACACGACGGTGACGTCCGCCGGTTCCGCCGGTTCCGGGTCCGAGACGGCCGAATGCGCGGCCGAATGCGCCCCGACCGGTGGGGTGCCCGGCGCGACCGTCGCCGTCTCAGACGCCGTCTCAGACGCCGACGCCGCCGACGCCGCCGACGCGGGTTCGGTCGAAACCTCCGAAGCCGCGTCTGAGTCCGGGAGGGACTCCGGGAGGGACTCCGGAAGGGACTCCGAGTGCACCTGCTCGGCGTCCGAGGAGGCGGGGGACGCCGAGGCGTCAGGCGCCCGCGCGATGGGCGACGGCGAGGGCGACCTCCGCGACGCCGCCGGCGGCGATTCGGGAAGGTCGAACCTTCCTGGCGCGCCGGTGGAAACGCCCGGCGAGGACGCCTCAGTACTGAGCGCCGCGCTTCTCGTTCGCTTCTCGACGGACGCGTCGAGGCGCTTCATCTCCTCGCGCAGCGTCGTCTCCTTCCCCGCGAGATCGCGCAGCGCGAGGCTCTCCAGCCTGCGCCGCTCGACCATCGCCTCGAGCTTCGCCACGCGCGCGCTGTGCGCCTCCAGGCGCGCGTCCAGGTCCCGGCTCTCGGCTTCGTCCGCCATCGCCGCCGTCTCCTCATCCGCGGCGCGGAAATCGAGATCTCCGCGGTCGACTCCGCGGTCGGACTCCGACTTCGCCGCCTCGAGCTCCCGCAGTCGGCTCTCCATCTCCGCGATCCGACGCCGCTTCGCGTCCAGCTCGACGGTTCTCAGCTCGCGCTGCGTGTCGCGGAGCCGCCTCTGCACTTCGTCGTGCTTGGCGTCCACCTCGCGCTCCGCCGAGGAGATCTCGTCCATGTCGTCCGAAAACAAACCGCTCTCCTCGGGGACGAACGACTCGCTCAGACGCGACGCGTCGGGGACGACGCCGCCGATGTCGTCGACGATTTCCGACTCGGCGGTTTCCGGTTTCCGACTCGGCGGGTCCACGCGGCCGATTCCCGCGGTCGACGCTTCGTGTGGAAGCGTCGGAAACGGCGATGTGAGCGCCGCGACGCCCGAGGCGGTTCCTTCCGCCGCGGCGCCTTCCGCGGCTCCGTCGACGACTCCCAGGCGCGCTCTGAGCGCCGCCGCCGCGGCGTCGCCCGCGTCCGCCCGCCCGCGCGCGACATCCGCGAGGAACGCGTCGGTGACCTCCTTGAGGTGCGCGAGGGACTCTTCACGCATCTTCTCCGCGATCGCCTCCGCGACGCGCGCGATATCCTGCTCCGTGAACGCCGCGGCGTCGGCGTCGTGCCCGTCGCGCGCAGTCAGGGCCTCGTACTCCCGCGCGGCGTCGCGCGCGGCGTCCAGGGTGCGCCGCGCGCCGAGCAGCTCCACGCGCCGGCTCTCCGCCACCGCCGCGAACCGCGACGCCGCCTGTTCGGCGTCGAAGGCGTCGCGCGCGAACCGCATGGCGTCCAGCTCGGCGGCGATGTCGCCCATCTCCTCGAAGAGCGCGAGTTCGGATGAGAAGCGGGACTCGAGCGCGTCCGGGCTTTGTCTGTTCGCGCCCCGCGCAGCCTCCTCCTCCGCGAGCGCCGCGGCGAGGAACGCCGCGCGCTTGTCCAGGGGTTTTCTCGAGTCTCGCGGCTCGAGGTCGTCGGAGGTTCCGTCGGAGGTTCCGAACGCGGAGGTTCCATCGTCGCGCGAGGCGCGCGAGGCAATCGAGAGCCCATCCGCGGTGAACCTCGAGTCCTCGAGAACTCGAGGACTCTCGAGAGGACTCGAGGACTTCTCCCGTCTCTTCTTCCGCCCGGCGCTCGAGCGCGCGCGCGGGAAGGACGCGTCGGGCGACGTCGAGCGGACCGCCGCGACGACGTCCTCGAAGTCGGTCTGCGCGGAGGACTCGGCGAGCGTCGCGCGCGCCGCGCGGTCCGATTCCGTTCCCGGCGTCTCCTCCGGCGGAGTCTCCTCCGCCTCCGCCGGCGCGACCGGCGGCTGGAATCGCCGCCGCGCGTACGTGGACAGCACGCCGCGGGGTTCGCGCGGATATATCCGGCTCGGCGCGCTCGACGGCTGCGGCTCGGCGCGCGCGCTCTTATGAACGCGTTCGGGAGCGACATCGCTCCCGAACGCGTCGTCCGCGGAACGCCGCGCGAACCCCTTCAGTGACCCTCGCTTGTAAGCGAACGCCTTCGCCTCGAGCGCGGCGGCGGCTTCCCGCGAGTCCGGCGGCTCGAGCGGCGGCGCGTGCGGGTCGCGGGGCGCGCGCCGCTTCGCCAGACGACGCGCGACGCGCCCCGCGCCGCCGCCCTGGCCCATACCCAGCCAGTCCTCCGCGCGGGGAACGTGCTCGTCTCCGGGAAGCGCCGTGCGCGTCGAAGGCGGGCCGCGCATGCGCTCGAGGAGGCGCGGGCGCGAGCGGAGCTCGTCCGCCTCTGCCGAAAGCCTTTTGCCGAAAGCCGCGCCCTCCGACGCTCCGCGCGCCCCTTCCGCGTCCGGAACCTCGCGAGGTTCCGAAACCCCGCCCGCAGGTTCCGAAACCCCCACGGGCACATCCATGGGCTTCTCCGCGCCGTCGCTCTCCTGCACGGTCGCGGCGAACGAGATGTGGCGCGCGGACGCGTCGTCGCGGGTCGGACTCTTCGGACTCTTCTTCGGACTCTTCGTCGGACTCTTCGTCTTCTTCAGCGCGCTCTTCGCGGGAGACGACGCGAGCGCCGGCGCCGCGTCAACGAACGATCGCGACACCGCCGCCGGTACGCGGTCTGTCTCAGACCGCCGCGAGCGGTCTATTTGCCTGCCCGAACCCCGCCGAATGACAACGTTCGCCGCCGCCGACGCCGCCGCCGCGCGCGACGCCGCGCTCCCGCGCGTCGGCGCCGCAGTCTCCGCTTCGGCGCGCGCGCGCTCGGCGGCGTCGCGCGCGGCGCGTTTCGCCGCCTCCAGTCTCGCCTCCACCTCCGCGCGGAGGCGCTTTCTCGCCTCTTCACCCCGCAGACGCCGAGCCTCCGCGACGCGCGCACCGCGTGCTGTGTCCACGAATGCGCTCCCGCCGAGCGAGGACCCCGAGGCGGCTTCGCGCGCGGAACGCGAGGCGCGCGCCTCGTCCTCCAGATGCTTCTTCAGATCCGCCGAAGCGCGCGCCGAGACGCGCGCCTTCCGCGCCTTCGAGGGGAGACTCCCTTCCGGAGTTTCTCCGAGGCTCAATGGTTTCTCGCCTCGGGAACGAGAAGACGCGGAAACACCAGAAAAAGAGGAAGATATGCCCGCGCGCGAGGCGTGCTCGGAGACGCCGAGCCGTCCGAGCGTCTCGCCAGTCGCCGCGCGCATCTCGCGCGCGCGGGTCGCCGCCGCATTCGCCGCATTCGCCGCATTCGCCGAAGAACTCGCGCCGACGACGCGCACCGGCGTCGGGGGCGCGCTCGTGGGCGCGTTCGCGGTTTCCTCCGCCGGCGTGGTATCCCACCCAGGACCCTCGCTCGTCGTTTTCTCAAGAGCGGTCTCGCGCGCGGCGGCGTGCTCCCGCGCCGTTTCCCGCGCCGCCGCGCGTTCCCGTTTCAGCGTCTCGAGCCGCCTCTGCTCGCGCAGCCGCGCCGCCGTCTTTTCCTGCGCGAGCTTGACGCGCCAGCGCGCCTTGCTCTCGGCGATGAACGCCTGAACCTCGGCTCGGCGCGCGGCTTCCTGCTGCTCCGCCGCGGTCGCGCGCGGAGTTTGATGTGTCTGAGGGTCGTGCGTGTCGAGGCTCCGCCGCGGCTCCGTCTCGTTCTCCTTCTCGCCAGACGCGTCGCGCGCTCGGAGCAACGCCGCTTTCTCGGCGGCGGGCTTCGGGGCCGCGCTTCGGTCCCTCGCTCTCCCGCTCCCCCGCAGCGCGGCGGCGGTTTCCCTCTGCTGCCTGCGCAGGTTCCGCAGCGCCTCCGCGCGGCGCGCGCGGTCCGCCTCCGCGGCGCGCTCGCGGTCGCGGCGCTCCTTGATCTCGCGCATGGCGAGCCGCGGCGGAGGCAGCGCGACGCGGACCGAGGCGCCCGGACCCGGAACGTCGCCCTCCTTTCCGGAAAACGCCTCGCCGAGCACGTCCGCGTCCGCGGCAGCCTCGGCGATGAGCGACAGGAGCTCGGCCCTGGCCTCCATGTGCGCGTGTCTCTCTCTGCTCACCCGCTCCGCGCGGTCGCGCGAAGAAGACGCGCGGAACGACGCGGCTTCGTCGAGCGTCGGGGCGGGCACCTTGACGAACGATGCGTCCCACGCCTTGGGATGCGGCGAGCGCGCGGGCGACTTGCCCGGCGTGACGCTCGCCTCGCGAGACACCGTCTTTCTCTGCATCGCGTCCGGCGGGGTCGGCGGAAGCATAGCCCCGCGCATCGCCGCGTCCTCCGCGATGCGGTCCTCCGCGGGCGACATGGCACCGGGCGACAGGTGGATGCGCGATGTACAAACGCTCCGGCGCACGTCCACGCCGACTCGCGAATGAACCGCGAGGCGCTACCCCCGGCTCCGACCGGTGGCGCGGCCCGAGGCGAAGGACGCCTCCTCTCGCGCGCGCGTCGCGGACCGTGGAAGGTCCCCGCGGCGCGGCGTGCGATGGTCGGAACGCCGCGGGGGCAGCTTTACTCGTCCGACCCAGCGTCACATCCGAGACCGCGAGGAAACGTCTGAACGGTCAAATTGAGGTTTCGAATCGCTTCGCGAGCGGTTTTCTTCCACATCAGCCCTGATGACGCGCGGGCGCCTGTCACTTCGTGTGCACATCAGACGCGAAGCCGCCATGACCGAGGAGAAGAAGGAGCAGCCGAAGAACATCGCCGTCGACCTGGAGTGCGACGACGAGTTCGAGGAGTTTGGCAACGAAGGTGCGTCTCGAGTTCCCGCGCGCGTCGAGATCGCGACCCACAGTTCGTCCCCGAGATCTCGCCGGGTTTGCCCTCATCGCTCCCCCCCTTTCTGACCCGGACCCGCGAACGTCTCCGACCGACAGAGTGGGGCGCCGAGGAAGAGGACGCCGAGGATGTCAAGCAGTGGGAGGAGGACTGGGACGACACCGACGCGAACGATGACTTCACCCGCCAGCTGAGGGCGGAGCTGGAGAGGCACCAGTAGCGGATGATCATCCGGACGCGAGACGGTTCGGACCGAGGGGAGTCGAACGCGCCGCGCACTCTTTGTTTGCTTCTCGAAGCGATTTCGAAGAAACTCGGACGACGAAGAAACTCGGAAGCGCCGGGGCGCGCGCCGCCGTAATACCCACGTCGTTCCCACGCTTTTTCATTAATGAACACTACTCTTCCCAGCGCGTCGACGCGTTGTCCAGCACGTACGGCGGCGCGTGCGCGTACAGCGCGCGTCTCGGAATCGTCCCCAGCCGGCACGCCGTCTCGAGCCACTCCGCGCACGCGGACGACTCCGCCGCCGCCGCGCCGACGCCCGCCCCGAACGCGCTCGTCGATTTTCCCGCGCCGCTCTCCATCGCGTGCTTCGCGGTCTCGAGCGCCGCGGAGAACGCGCCGGCGATCGAGCTCGGCGCCGCGCCGACGCCGCGCGCCGCGCTCGCGCCGCGACGCGACGCGAAGCGGCGCAGGTGCCGCGCCAAACACCCGAGGTACGCGGAGACAAACGGCCCGACTTCCTTTTTTTGCTCGGTTTCGTCTTCTTCGTCCGAGACGGGATCGAAGCCGTACGGCTCGAAGTCTGTTCGAGACGAGCGTCCATCCGGACGAAACGTCCCCCCAGCGAACGACGTTTCTTCGAAATCGCCCGAAATCGGAGCACCGTCGGGACCTAACCCCGGGTTGGTTGCGTTCGCGTCCAGCCTGTGGAGCACCGAGAGCACGCCCACGACGAGCGCGGCGGCGTCCGGCGCGTCGGAACGCGCGACGTCTCGACGCGGAACCAGTTTCCCGGATTGCGAGTCGCGCGCGTACGACGGAAGCGCGGAGAGCGTGAACAGAAAAAGTAACGTCGACCACTGGTCGACGTCTTCGAGCCGCGAGACGATACGACCGTCGACGGTTGATACGCCCGAAACGTCACTCGGCACGTCCGTTCTCGGTTGTTCGGCTCTCGTGGCTCGAAAAAGCGTCGCCGCCGCCTCGCGCGCGCGCCGCGCGCCGCGCGCGAATTCTCGCCGCCTCGCCGCCGTCGACGACGCCAGGACGCGCGACGCGAGCGACGCGTGCCCGGCGTCGACGCACCCTTCGCGCATCTCCGCGAAGAAAGACGCCTCCGCGAAAACCCGCGACGCCTCGGCGATCGCGGTGTCCGCGGCGTCGTTCGCGTCGTGTACGCTCGACGCGAGGGGATACGACCTGTAGGGACCCGCGGCGGCGACCACGCGCGCCACCACCGCCGCCGCGGCGCCGGCCATCTTGTCGCCGTAAAACGCGAGCGTGGACGCCGTCGCGTCCTCGGCGCGCGCGGCGAGGCGCGCGCGCGCGACGCGCACGCCGGCGGCGCCCAGGATGTCCGCCAGACAATCGAACGTCGCGGGGCCGAGCTGTTTGGTGGTCGCGATATCGTGCGAAAAGACACCGGTCAAAGGGCCGAAGGCGGCGGCCGGTATCGCGACGTACCCCGAGCGCGCGTCCAGGAAGCGCGCGCGCCGCGGATCGGTTTGGCGCAGGAGTTCGCGAACCGACGCTCCCACGAAGGACGTCCGCGTTTCGTCATCAGCCGCGATTTCCAGATTTCTTTCCAGAAATCGCGAACGCCGGAAATCGTCAGACGCGCCGTCGTCCGCGCACGCGAGGTCATCGTCCGACGCGAGGTCACGAAAAAGCGAACGACCGTCGCGCGCGTCGTCGTCGTCCGACCCCATGTCTTCGTCGAACGACGAAGAGCCTCCCTCCTGGCTTTCTCGAGTGGCTCGTCCTTCACGCACGGCGTCGCGCGTCTCCTCCTCCGCGACCGCCGCGACGCACCGCGCGTCGCTCTGAGTACCGCCGGCGCAAAAGTACTCAGCCGCCATCTCGAACGCCGCCGCGTGGCGCGCGATGCGGCCGCGGCACAGCTCGAGCGTCGCGGTAAACTCCGCGGGCGTCGCGTCGCGCGCCGACGCGCCGCCGAACACGCCCGTCTCGAGCACGTCGAACCGGCGCGCGGCTTCGCGCGTCGCCGACGCCACGCGGCGGCGCAGCGCGCGCCTCAGCCCCCCGGCGAGCACGGCGCGCGGGTCCAGCCACGCCGCGAAGACGCGCACGCGCGGGACGCGCAGGAGGCTGTCCGCCAGCGCAGCCGCCTTCGCGGAGGCGGCGGCGAGCGCGAGGCGCGCCGATCGCTGATCGCCGATCGCGTTCGCGTCGTAGACTTCGGAGTCCTCAAAATCGCGAAAAGAAAAGAGACACGCGTCGAGCGCGTCGAGCGCCTTCTCGGGCGCGGCGCGCAACACGTCCTCGGCGAACGCGGTGACGTCCCGCGCGTAGTACGCGCTCACGCGCCGCCGCGAGATGCCTCTCAGAAGGTGGCTTTCCGACTCGGCGCTTTCCGACTCGGCGCTTAGAAGGTCGAAGGGTCTCAGCGTCCGCCGCTCGGCGGCGCGCGCGAGCTTGGCGACGAGCGCGACTATTTTCTTCGCCGACAGACCCGGGTCCGCCGCCAGCCGCGACCGCAGGTAAGGGACGTGCTCGTCGAGGACGCCTCGGTCGACACATCCGGTTCCGGCGCCGCGGAACCGCCCCTCGCGCGTCGCTTCCAGCGCGCGCGACTGGCCGGCGTGCAGAGAGGCTGCCTGCCGCGCGGTCGCGAGGCACGCGAACAACGCGCCCGCGTGCGCGCGCGCGCGCGCGAAGCGCGACTCGTCGTCCGCGTCGTCGCGTCCGTCCCGCGCCCTTTTGGCTGTTGACGCGGCTTTTGAAGCCTCCTCCTCCTCGACGCGCTCGAGCGCGCGTGCGATGGACGCCACCTCCCTCGCCACTGTACTCGAGTCCAGCGCGGGCGATACCGACGCGGGAAGCGCGTCGAGACGCGCGCGGATCTTCGCGTAGCGCGCGCGCGCGCCGACGCGCGCCGGGGTTTTCGGCGTCTTCGGAGACGTCTTCGGAACACCCGTTCGGTCGATGACGTGTTTCGTGGGGGTGCTCTCCCCGGGCGCCCGGCGCGTCGTCGTCGACGTCTCCGCGTCGTCGTCGTCTCCGCCGTCGTCGCGGCTCAGCGCGGCGAGCGCTTCGGCGTTCGCCGCCGCGCGCGCCACGGCGCGCGTCCAGGTTTCGTTCTTCGCGCGCAGCGCCGAAGCCAAAGCCTCGCCCAGGACGCGCTCCAGCTCGGCGACGTCCAGTAGCGCGTCCACCGCCGATTCAGGCGCGGGCGCGTGCTTCGCGAACGCGCCGCGGAACGCGCCGTCCTCGGCGTGCGCGTGCGCGAAGAGCCACGCGGCGGCGGCGTTGGCGGCGCGGAGCGAAGCGAGGCTCGGCTCGAACTCGGCGGAGACGAGCGCCGCGACGTTTTTTTTAAACGTCGGCGTTTCGGGTTCGGCGTCCCCGAAAGTATACGCGTTCGCGGCGGCTGACCACCGCGACAGACGCGCCGAGACGTCCGCCGCGGCGTCCCGCAACGAAGCCGCGTGCTCGGACACCAGGTGCGCCGCGGCGGCGTCCTCGGGGTTTAGCGCGTCCGGAAGCGCCGCGGCGGTCCAGGACGAACCCGCGCGCGCGACTTCAGCCTCCGACGGGCTGTCGGACCGTCTCGCGACGCAGAGCGCGCGGGCGTCGGCGAGCGCGCGCCTGGCGGCTTCGAACGGGAACCAAACAGTCGCGAGGTCGACGATGAGGCCTCCGCCCGGTGGCCCGGCGTGCACGACGAACGCGCGCGCGAAGTGCGCGTCGACGACATCGCGCATGAACCCGTGGTCGCGCTGGAGCGTCTCCGGCGCGAAAAACAGACACAGACACGCCTCGCGCGCGCCTCGCGCGTCATCCTCCGACGGACAAACGGTACCGTCTTTTTGTTTTCGTGTGATCCCGAACCCCCGGCCCGAACCGAGCTCGCGCCGTGATCTCGCGAGATCGTCCGCGCAGCTCTCGAGGGCGAGCTCTGCGATGAAGGCGGGGAGCCCGAACCGCGCGAACGCCCCGGCGCCGGGAACGCCCCGGAGGACGTTTTGAGTGGAACCGAACTTACACGTCGTGTGTCGTGTGTCTTTTGTGTCTTTTGTGTCTTTTGTGTGTTGTGTGTCTTTTCGTCCGGTTCCAATCGCCGAGGCGGAGACGGAGCGGCAGAGCGCGACGACCGCGTCCCACTCGGGCGGATCCTCCGCGCGCGTCGCGGCGTGAACGCTCGAGCTCTTGACGCGCTCTTGACGTTCGACGTTCGACGACGTTCGACGTTCGACGTTCGACCACCTCCAGCGCGCGCGCTGAACGACGACGCGTTCGAGGAAGGACACATCGAAACGCGTTTGGATGATGAGCAACGCCGACGCGAACACGGAGACGAGCTCGCGCGTCGCTTCGCGAAACGCGAAATCGCGCGACGCGGCGCGGAACGACGGCGTCCGTGACGAGGCGTGAGGAGGCTTTGTTTCTTTTTCGTTCTCGTCGTCGTTCCGTCGCGCCGACCGGCGTCGCGGGCGGGGACTCGTGCGCGGCGTCTCGGCGTTCGCGAACGAGCCATCGTCCGTGTCGTCCGTGTCATCGTCCGTGACGTCGTGCCGCGTGTCGCTGTCGTAGGACCGGTCGGCGCGACCGGCGTCCTCGGAGGAGGATTCGCCGGCGACGTCGCGCTCGCGAAGCGACTCGCAGAACGCCACGAACGCGTCGCGCCACCGGACGACGTTCGCGAAGCTCCGGTACGCGCGCCATACCCTGGACTGACACGCCGCGCGACACGTCTCGTCCGCGCGGCGCAGCGCCGGGGTGGCGCTCAGCCGCGCGTCGCACGCGCTCGGGCGTCGCAGGTACTCGAAGTCGAACAGCGCGTCCACGCGCTCGGGGTGTCGGTCGAGCTGGAACGTGACATCCTGCGCGTCCGCGGCGTGAAGCAAATCCGCGACGAGCGTCTGCGCGCGACACGCCAGGCGCGTGAGGGTCTCGAGGTGCGCGCTGCAGTCGTCTCGCGACGCGCCGTCGTCGTCGCTCGACGACGGCGCGAACATCGGGGCGAGCGGAACGACGCGTCAAGCGCCGAGCCCGCCTCGCGCCCCGCGCCGATGCCTGTGAAGAAGGAAGGGCTTCTCGTCGCGCTCATCCGTTGTTCGTTTTTCTCGAAAATCGCCGGAACTCTTCGAAGGGCCATAGGCATCAGATCTTCTCCGTCGTCAACGCACCGAGATCACGCGTGCCCACTCGGATCTGCGCGGCGGCGAGGACGCGCGCGAGGCGACCGCCGCTGTCCCCGAGGCGACCTCTTCGACCGCGACCGCGCGCGGACGCCTCCGCGCCGCGCCGCGTCGACCGCGTCGGGCGGAGCCGCTGTTCGGTGGGCGTTCGGTAAACGGCACCTTTTGACCAGACCCATCACGCAACAGCCTCCACGGAGGAAAGCGGACGGAGGCCCTTCCCGAGCGGTTCTGCGACACCATGGGAGGCTGGCGCGCGGATGGCTCCTCCTCCGCGCCGCCGCACGAGGAGCCGTCGCCCGCGCGCTCGCGACGGGCGAGCGAGTCGCG
>Ga0181564_10004693_pt1 | contig 11482 bp, 8 predicted proteins | sample 011ome_24_FD_134512 | JGI IMG/M metagenome (GOLD analysis project Ga0181564, IMG submission 134512) | Coastal salt marsh microbial communities from the Groves Creek Marsh, Skidaway Island, Georgia - 011513CT metaG (megahit assembly) | ecosystem: Environmental > Aquatic > Marine > Intertidal zone...
CAGGAGCAAGATGAGCACTCTGCTCGACCCGACGTCGCGCCTGTGCTACTTCGAGTGGAACTACCTCATCGGGTTCATGGGCAACCTGCTGCTGCTGCTGATGGAGTCCACCCTCGGCGGCCTGACCTTTCCCAAGTGCTACCTCTCCGCGCCCTTGTTCTGCTTCGGGCTGTTCGCGGTGATGAACTACCTGCAGCACGAGGTGTTTTTCCAGAACTGGGCGTACGAGCAGCTCAACTTTTTCCGCTGGACCACCATCTTCTACATGAACGGGTTCTTCGGCCTCATCTTCGGCGCGCACTTCTTCCTCAACTGGTTCCTGAGCATGGGCGAGGGCGACAAGAAGCCGAGCACGATGGCGAGCGAACACATGCCGCTCTTCGCGGCGCAGAAATAGAAGAGACAGAGTACGCGATGGAGAGTGCACGAGTGTGATACTACAACTACGTTTAGAGTTTATACTTTCACTCTCCGCCGCCGAGCCGCGGCAGAACGTCGAGCATCGCGTCGAGCGCGGCGGCGCCGAGCATCGCCGAGCGCCGCGCGGTCCAGCCGTCCTTCTGCGCCAGCTGCGCGTTGTCCTTGAATGGCATCTCGAGGGTCATCCCGATCGCCCCCGCGTAACGCGTCACGACCTGCGTCTTGGCCGTCACGACGTTCCCCGCGGGCGCGCTCCCGTACTCGAGCGGAAACGCGGTTTGGAAATCCGGGCACGTGCGCGCGTACGTCTCTTTGAACCGCCGTTGCGTCGCCGCCCTACGCTCGTCCCACCCTTTCGTCCCCTCGCCCCCGACGATGAAGCAGTACGGCTCCGCCTCGTCGCCGTGCACGTCCAACATCAGGTCGACGCCTGTGTCGTCCATGGCGCCGCGCGCGTGGAACACTTCCGGGGAGTAATCTAAACGGGGATCATCCCACTCGCGGTTCAAATTCGCGCCGAGCGCGTTGGTGCGCAGGTGCCCTCGCGCCGAGCCGTCCGGGTTCATGTTCGGCACGACGTGCACGACGGCTCGGCGCAGGAGCTTCCGCGCCACCGGGTCCTCTTCGTCCATGAGCCTTTCCACGAAACCCTCCATCCACCAGCTCGCCATGGTCTCCCCGGGGTGCTGCCTGGCGATCACCCACAGCACGCGCTTCTCGCCGCCGTCGCGCTCCCACGGCGACGCGTCGTCGAAAAGCGCGCGCGCCGCCGCGGCGTCCGCGTCGCTCGCGCCGGCGAAACGCGGCTCCGGCGTGAACGTTTTCTTTCGGGAGTCACCGAAGATCAAACAGTCCAGCGGCCTCCCGTCGTTGGTCTCGCCGAGCACGACGTGTTTCGCTCTGTTTTTAGAAAAACTCCCGCTCGCGCGCGCGACGAGGTCCAGGTGCGCCTCGTTGGAGTAGGGCGCGAAATACGCAAAGTACACGCACGCGCCGGGAACGCCGCCGGGCTCGGCGCTGAAATCGATCACGAGCTCGCCCTTCGCCTCGTCGTATATCGTCGAACGCACCCTGCGCCAGGTTTTCCTGTCCGTGGAGACGCACGCCTCGTACCCGCGCCAGCCGTCGGGGTAGCTCGCGTCGCCGGCGTTGGCGATGACGACGCGCAGGTTCGCGCCCTCCGCCCCGACGACGCGGAAGTGGAACCACTGGATGTGCGCTCGGCCGTCAGCCTCGGTGAACGGCTCGGCGCGCATCGCCACGGTCAGCGTGTCGGGCGTCGCGCTGACGAGCTCGCCGTTGCCGCTGTCGAACGCGCTGCTGAAGTGGTACGACACGCTCTCGCTCGCGGTGGCGCGACGGGGCGCGTCGGCGGTCGCCGCGGGTGTCATTTCGGCGAAGCGACGGGGGGGAGGCAAGCTGGAAGGCACCCGCGCGAGTCTCGACGCGAAAGGTCCGCGGGGGGCGGGTCGGAGGCGCCCTGAAACGCGCGATATCGTGTGCGTGGCGGAAGCGCGGGATACGGCGGGAAACAGACGGGCCAGACGCATGTGACGTGCGCGGCGATGTGAGGAGCGCCGGGACTCGATCTCGTTTCTTCGTCCGAGGATTCGGAGCTTCTCTTCACCAGTGTAGCATGCGCGCGTCGATGTCGCCCGCCGGGACATCCGCGGCGGCGGTCGCGGGATCGTCGGTCCGCTCGCGGTCTACGTCACCTCGCGCGGTCTCGACGCGCGCGTCGACCGGCGACGCCGCGCCGTCGCTTCTGCCTTGGCTATCCCGCGTCACCGACGATGCGGGCTTGGAGTCTCGCGTCGCCCTCGCGGACGGGCCGTACGGCAGGAGCCTGGTGGCCCTCAGGCAGCTCACCTCGGACGAGGTGATCTTCAACGTTCCCTTCAGCTTGGTGTTCGCGGAGGAGGACGAGTGGGACGCGCGGAACGAAGCCACCGACACGGGCGAAGCCACCGAACCGATCCCGTGGTCCGCCGAGATGGCGATGCGCCTCCTCGAGGCGCGCGCGGGCGTCGACCGACCGGAACTCAGGCCCTGGATCGACAGCTTGCCCTCGTTCGTCTCGACGCCTCCGCTGGAGTACTCGTCCGTGGCGTTGGACGCGTGCCAGGACGCGTTCGCGATCGGGGAGGCGAAGGAAGTGCGCGCCGCGCACGCCGCCGCGGCGGAGGCGCTGCGCGCGCGGCTCGCCGCCGTCGGATGCGACGGCGACGACCTGCGCTGGGCCGCCGGCGCGCTGCACAGCCGGTGCTTCACGCACGGCCCGCGAGGCACGCACCTCGCCGTTCCCGGCGTGGACATGTGCAACCACTGCTTCGAGAACCCCACCGCGACGGTGCGCGTCGTGACGTCGCCGGACGAGTGTCAGGGCGCGGCGGCGACGCGCGAGATCGCGGCGGCGGCGGAGGACGACGTCGCGAACTCGCGGGATTCCCGTTTCTTTCAGCTCCGCGCCGGCGAGGACGGCGTGGAGGCGGGCGCGGAGATCACCATCTCGTACGGCCCGTGGCCGAACGATCCGTTCTTCCTGTACTTCGGTTTCGTTCCCGGCGGGAACCCGAACGACGCGGCGGCGCTCTTCGCCGACGCCGCGGACGTCGCGCGGTGCGCGGAGAGGCTCGGGTTGATCGAGAGCGGCTCGGTCGTCGTCGATGAAACCGCGATACTGGATGAAAACGGCGATGTTGGATCGCGTAGACGCATGACGCTGACGCGCGAGGGCATAGACCCCGCGATACTGGAAGCCGCGCGTGTTTTAGGCGTGCCCGATTGGCGTCCGTTGGTCGAGGGGCGATGCTTGGAACTGCTCCGCGCGTTTCCGACGACGCTCAAGGAGGACCGCGCCGCGCTCGACGGCGGGGGTCTGACCGACGACGAAGCCGTCGCGGTGCGGTACCGCATGAGCAAGAAAGAGGTTCTGCTCGGACCCATTGCGCGCGCGCGCGCGAGGGAAGCGGCGAAGGAAACCTGAATGCGCGTTTCGTGCGCGCGTCGTCGTCGCGCCGCGACGTACTTTCGTAAGTATTACTTTGTAGAAATTATTAATAGCGGACTCTTCGTCGTTCCTCGGGCTCGCCTTCTCGCCTCCCTCCCTCACGCCTTCTTCGCCTTGGCGGGCGCGAGCACGGACTTCCTCTGCTTGAGCATGTACTGGTACAGCATGGGGAACCCGGGGACGTACCCGAGGAAGAACATCACCTGGATGGACGGGAAGTGCAGCGCGATGTTGTACGCGTTGGGCATGGCCATCGAGAAGGCCCCCGACTTGACGAGGTGCTCGAACCCGCTGTACGCGCACCACAGCTCGCTGGAGACGCCGAGCGGGTACAGCACGATGAAGAACGTGTACCGGGCCCACACTATGAAACGCGGGACCGTGCCCAGGAGCTTGAAGAAGTAGAAGGAGTACCGCACCACCTCGGTGACCCCCCAGCACAGCAGCAGAGACGGCACGCCGAGCCCGAGCACCACGCCGCCCACCTCGCCGAACGCCAGGACGGCGGTGCGCGAGGGGGGAGAGATGAACAGCACGCCCCACACGACCATGAGCCGCGAGGAGACCTGCATGGCAGTGACCAGCACGGGCGAGCGCGCGATGCCCAGGATGGCGTGCACGACCTCGAGGCACGCGGCCGTCTGCGCGGCGAGCAGGGGGATCTCGACCGCGGCGTACACGGCACCCGCGCCGCCCTCGGCGAACGCCGCGCCGGCGAGCACGAGCACGTACGACCATCCCGCGATCAAAGACGCGTTGTACGCCAAGAGGTACGTCTTAGCGATACTCATGTTGGTCGTCTTGTGGTTGTCTCGCACGTGGATGTGTTGGAGGTGGAGAGACGGGTTGGGGGAACGCATCCCTTTTTTCGCGAAAAGGACCGCCGAGGAGATCGTCGATCGTCGATTTCAACTCGCGCGTGTTTCGACGGACGGCGGTCGCGCGGCGACCTTTCATTCTGGGATTCTTCACGAATCAAATCAACCATATCTTTTAATTCAAGGTTTTTCGGTTTTATCCCGTTAGGACACGCGCCACGACGCTTTGAAGCGTTTCCAAATCTCGTTGGGAAGCCCGTCCCGGGGGCGCACTCTTCACGTCGCCGACGAGCCGACGTATCCCCCGAGGTGAGCACTCTCTCGGTCACGCCGCAATACGTCTTTCCCGCGCTCTCGCGCGCGTTTCTGCGCGCCGCGACTGCGCGCTCGGGGCGAAATGCGGAACGCCTTCGCGTCGAAAATGAGCGCGATGTTCTTTTTGGTTTTCGCGCGTCGGCAAGAAAAAAGCCGCGCGAAATGCGTCCGGGTGGGCGCGTCTGGGAAGCGCTTCGAGCGCTGGAACGGCGCCCGCGCGCGGCGGCAGACCCTGTCACGTGCCTTGAACCGTCCGCGCGCGTTTCGCGGCGTCCCGATGACCCCTCGTCGCCTCCGCCGCCGTTCCTCATTCTCACGGACGTTTCTCTCCCGCCTTTCTTCATTTTTCGCGAAGTTCGCGCGCAGGCCTCAGGTGCTGCTAGCAGTCTCGACATGGGTGGAAAGGTGCGCGCGGACCTCCCCCCCGCGACGCCGCGCGCGGTCGCGCGCGGCCCGAGGGGCCTCTCCGTCGTCTCCCCACCCCCCGGGGACGCGCGCGCGTCCCCTCACCCGCCGCCCCCTCGGCTTGTCGAACCACGAGACGCGCAATCGGCCCGTTGGGCGAAATGCACCAATCACGAACCCTGAAACGCGTCCATCTTTCGTTTCGTCACTTTCCCCGGTGTCTGACACATCATCATCGCTCGCTCGTCTGACACGTCGTCGCCGTCTTCCGCGTCGACACGACAGAGAGATGCCGAACGCGCGTCTCTGCCCAAACCTCCGAAACGTGCGCGCACGGCGTACCTCGTGTTTTGCGACAAGCACCGCCTTGACATCATGCGCGCCGTGCACCCCGACCCGGCGGCCAAGTTCACGCGCGAGGAGATGCAGAGCGTCACGACGCGCCTGGCCGAGCTCTGGAAGTCGATTGCGCCCGCGGAGCTGGCGGACTGCAAGGCGACGGCAGACCGGCTGAAGGATGAGTACGACGCCGCGAAAGCCGCGCTCCCTCCCGGCGCGTTGAAACGCAGCAAGGGCAAAAAGAAACACCAGCTCATCCTGGTGGAGGGCAAGGGGGAGAAGCCCAAGCGCGCGCGCACGGCGTACCTGATTTTTTGCGACCGGTACCGCAACCAGATCATGAAGGACGTGCACCCCGATCCCACCTCCAAGTTCACGCGCGAGGAGATGCAGACGGTGACCACGCGGCTGGCGGAGATGTGGAAGAACGTGGACCCGCGCGAGTTGGAGCAGTGCCGCCTGGAGGCGGAGATGTGCAAGGACGAGTACAAGAAGCTCAAGGAAGCGTACGTCCCGCCTGTGTACGCGGCGAAGGGGAAGAACGGCAAGAAGTCGGCGGCGAACGGCGGCAAGCCGAAGCGGCCGCGGACCGCCTACCTGCTCTTCGCCGAGGACTGCCGCGCGCGCCTCAAGAAGACCTCGCCCGACCTCTCCTTCACGGACGTGTCGCGCGTCGTGTCGTCGCAGTGGAAGGAGCTGCCGGACGGCAAGAAGAACGCGTACATCCGCACCGCGGAGAAGGAGCAGGAGAAGCACCGCGTCGCCAAGGCCAACTGGGAAGCGAAGCACCTCGTGGCCGACGGCCTCCCCGGCCTCGCCCCCGCGTGAACGCTGCCGGAAGCGTGACCTTTGTCGAACGACGCTGTACCATAAGGAGCGACGTGCGCGCGAACGCCGATCGCGCGAGCGCGGAGCGCGCGAGCTTCGAAGATTGAGATTACGCCGCCGGGCGTCCCAGCGACCGCGCTGTACATTTCGCGGGACGCGAACCGGGCGAGCGATGAGAGCGAAGTCGCTTGAATTGAAATACCGGAATTCTGACTGTCGCGACGAAAAATACGACGCTCCGTCTACTTCCGTCTACTTCCCCTCCAGCAGTCGCATCGCGCGCTCCTCCATGGACTCGACGGTCTCCGATTTCAGCGCCATTCCAGCCACGGACACGTCCGTCTTGGCGCGCTTCTGGGGACGGTCGGACGAATCCGAGTCCGAATCGTCCGAGTCCGAATCGTCCGAGTCCGAATCGTCGTCCGACCCTCCGCGATCGCGCCCCGATCGTTCGGAGTCCGAGGACGCGTCGTCGTCGTCCGACGCTTCGCCCAACACGGCGACGCCCGTGCCGTCGTCGTCATCGCCCGCTAGCTTCCGTTCCTTCGCCTTATTCTTATCGCGCATGTCCCGCAGCCTCTGCTTCTCCCTGGCGCGGTCCGCGACGTCCGCCTCGAGCCTCTGCTTCCTGACCCGGTCGTAGTGCGCCCGGGCCGCGGCGGCGAGCGCCTCGCCGCCTTCGGGAACCGGGCCCGCGTTCGCGTCGCCGAGCGCCTCGAGGGGCGCCATGGCCTCGCCGTCCTCGCCGAACACGACGCGGTCGTTCCCGCCGTGGCCGCCGGCCTTGATGCGGAGTTTGCCCTTCTTCGCGCGCGCGCGCAACGCGGCGCCCGGGTCCGCGGGGCCTTCGGCGAGCGCCGCGCGCGCCGCGACGGACAAGTCGGCGTGCGCGGTTTCTAAATCCTCGTCGCTCGCGCCGTCCATCCCGTGGTCCGCGCGTTTCACGGTCATCAAGTCGTCGTCCTCGTCCGCGCCGTCCACCTGGATGCCGAAATGGCCGCCGCCTGCGCGCTTGACCACGCCCCGGTCGCGGACCTCGTCCGCGCCGGACTCGGACTCGGACTCGGACGACGACGCCGGGCCGCTCGCGTCGTCCTCGTCCTCGTCGGCCTTTGTTTCATTCGCGCCGCGCTCGTCCTCGTCGTCGTCCTCGCCGCTGTCGTCCGGGCCCGCTTTCGAAACCCTCTGCGACTTCAGGAACCGAAGCCTCGGCGGGTTGGGGAGCCCCACGGAGTTGGCGAACGCCTCGACGTCCAGCGCGTCCACGTCGAACACGTCTTTGTTTGGCTGGAGGTACACGCTTCTCAGGTACGAAACCACCGCCCTCTGCGCGAGGTATTTCAGCTCCGAGTCCTTCCCGAGCAGACCCTGGATGCTGGAGGTGATGGACACGTTCTTCGCCTGGTTCAGACGCATGGTCTTCAGCGGGACCTTCGCGGCAGCGAGCTCCTCGGCGAACTTAGCCTCGGACGGCGTCAGAAGCAGCAGACCCTTCCCCTCGGCGGTGTAGCGCGCCGTGCGCCCGACGCGGTGGATGTAGCAGGGCACGTCCTCGGGGCAGTCCGCCTGGACGACCCAGTCGACGGCGGGGAAGTCGAGACCGCGCGCGGCGACGTCCGTGGCGAACAGACACACGTGGTTGGCGCGCGCGAAGCTCTCGAAGGTCTTCATGCGCGCCTGTTGCTTCATGCGGCCGTGCAGCATCGCCACCGGCACGCCCGGGCGCATGCGGCGGAAGGTCTCGTGCACGAACCTGACTTGCTTGCAGCTGGACAGGAACACCAACGTCTTACTCGTGAGGTGGCTCTTGATGAACGCCCACAGCGTTTCGATCTTCTTATCCAGCTCGCACGTCGCGACGAGCTGCGTGAGTTTCGGCGGGGTCGCGCTCGCGGACTCAGCGTGCACGGCGAGGTACTCCGGGCTCCGCAGCGAGAGCCGCGCCAGGTCCTTCACTGACTTGGTCTGCGTCGCGCTGAAACACAGCGTCTGGCGCTTCTTCGGCAGGTTCTCCAGGATGGCTTTGAGCGTGGCGGCGAAGCCGAGATCTAAAATGCGGTCGGCTTCGTCCAGCACAAGCACTTTCAGCGTCACGCAGTCGAACAGCGGCGTCTCGTCCATGTGCTGCAACAGTCTGCCGGGCGTTGCCACCAGCAGATTCATCTTGTTCACCGTGTCCTTCTCCTCCTTGACATTCTTGCCGCCGATGAGCAAGCCGGCACTGAGCGTGTGGTACGACCCGGCGTCAACCAGCTGCTTGAAGATCTGCATCGCCAGCTCGCGGGTCGGCGCGATGACGAGCCCGCCGAGGCCGTCTTGCCTTCCCCACTTTTGCCGGAACAAAATCTCGAGCAGCGGGATGACAAACGCCAAGGTTTTCCCCGAGCCCGTCTTCGCCGCGCCGAGCACGTCCCGACCGCACAGCGCGTGCGGAATGGTGGCTCTCTGAATCGCGGTCAGCTCCTTGAACCTCGCCGCGGCTAAGCCTCGCTGCGTCGGCGTTGAAAGAGGCATATCCTTAAATTTACGCACGCCGATCAGGGACACGTTCGCGTTGCCCCGTTCGCTGTTTTTCCGAGGCGCGACGCTCAGCGGATTGACGCCCGGGTCTGGTTTCGTGGCCTATTCGCGTCGGGGGGAGACGGTTGGGAACGACGAAGATACGGACGTTGTCAGTGATATGAAACGAACGCGACGGGTTCGGTCACACCCGGTCGATATCGCTCGCGTCTCGACGATGGTGTCGTGACGTCCCGGAAAAAGTGGCGGCGGTTCCGTCGGCGGCGCTTCGTCGCCGCACCTCGATGGCAGCCTCGAGCGCCTCGATCTCCCGATCGACCATCTTCACGCGTCCGTTGCCACCCTTGTCATCGGATCGGCGGCCTCGCCCTCGGCCGCCTTTGCCGCCATCGCGACCCATGACGTGTAAACCGCGCGTCACCTCGAGTGGCGCGCCGCGCCGACAAATGCGTCGAAACGCGACTTTTAGGCCGAGTTCGATTCGCTTCACGCCCGGAATCTCGGAAAAGGCACTCGAGGGCGCGCGTAACAACACTTCGACCCGTCGCGCGCGCTTCGCGATGGGGGGGCTCCCCGACGCGTCCCGCGTCGGCGGCACTTGGTTCCCCGACGTCGACCCCGAGGAGTGGGCGCTTCCGGACGGCCTCGCGTCGCACGTCATCACTCCTGCGCTGGTGATCGACCTGAAGAAAGTGCGCCGGAACGTCGCGGCGGTGAAACGCGCGCTGGGCGGCGATTTGAACCGGTGGCGCCCGCACCTTAAGACCACGAAGATGTCCGTGGTGTGGCTGGAGCTCGTGCGCGCGGGCGTCAAGAACTTCAAGGTGGCCACCACGAAGGAGGCTGCGGTGCTCGCGGTGACGCTGGAGACGTACCTCGACCGCGACGACTCGAAGAGAAAAACAGAAACCTCCTTCGCCGAGAAGGCATCCTTCGCGGAGACGAAAAACGCAAAGGACCAGCTCCGGCGGCGTTTGATGAAGGAGAAGACGGCGTTCGACGTGCTCGTCGCGTACCCGCTCTGCGGGCCGGCGCGCGACAGGCTCTCGTGCATCGCCAAGGCGTTTCCGTGGATCCGCTGGTCCTGCCTCGTCGAAGCCGAAGAGGCGTTTTCGACAGACGAAGAGGCGGGTCTGGAAAAAACAAACGTCGCCTCCGTCGAGAGAGAGAAGAGACGAAAAACCGACGACAAAAAAAGCGCTCGCCGGCGTCGGTTCGAGGATGATAACGTGGGGTACTTCGTGGACGTGAACCCCGGGATGCACCGCACGGGCGCGGAGGCGCGGAGGCGCGGCGGCGCGGCGAAAAGAGCGGAGGACGCCGCCTTCGACGCGAGGATATGGCGCGCCTGCGTGAACGACCCCGCGAACGAAACGGCGTACCTCGGATTCCGCGGCGTGCATTTCTACGAAGGACACCTCTCCGCGTGCGTCGCGCGCGCCGGCGCGACGCTCGTCGAGACGGAAATCGCGCGCTCGCGCCGCGCCGACGCGTGCGCGGCGCTATACGAAGACGTGCTCGCGCCGCTGTTGACGTATCTGCGCGGGAAAGGCGCGCCCCCGATTGAGCTCGTCACGAGCGGCACGCCCGGGTTCACGCACGCGCTGGAGTTTGACGTCCGCGACGCGCTCGTGCACGGCATGGAGCCGGGCGAGACCCCCGAGACCGTGCGTGCCTGGGTCCTGAGCCACCGCGTCTCGCCCGGCACGGTGGTGTTCCACGATTGGCGCGGCGAGCGCCAGAACCCGGGGCTCGAGCTCACGCCGGCGGCGGTGCTGATGGCGCGGGTGGTGTCGTTGCCGGCCCGAGGACGCGCCACGCTGGACTGCGGCTCCAAGGCCATCGCCGCGGAGGCGGGCGATCCCGCGGGGTACGTGCTGGGGCACCCGACGTGGCGCGCGCTCGCCTGCTCGGAGGAGCACATGCCGCTCGTGATGGACGGGCTCGCGTACGCGCTCCCCGAATCGCGCGACGCGCGGACCGACGGCGAGCGCCCGAGCGGCTCGATGGTCGCCGGGGAGGTTTCCGGGATCGACGCGGGGAGCGCGTACGTGGGTCCAGAGGCGTACGTGGGTCCAGAGGCGTCCACGCGGAGGCGGCCCTGGGACGTCGCGCTCGCCAAGCGCTTCCAGATGCGCCCCGAGGACGCTATCCCCGGGAAGATATCTCCGGGGATGGACGCGGGGATGGACGGCCGCCGTGGGCGAGACCGGCTCGGGAAGCGCGCGGGGACGTCCGGGGAGGGACTCGCGGATACGAACGCGTCCCGAAACAGGACCCGAAACGACGAGGCATCGATCCGAAGGAATCAGGACGAGGATCCGAAGGAACCAGAAGGAAGGCATTCCGGGAGGGACGATGTCCCGAAGCGCGGGGATGTGGTGTTCGTCGTCCCCGAGCACGTCTGTCCGACGGTGAACCTCGCGGAACACGCCGTCGTGCTGGACGGAGGCGAGCTCGTGGGGGTGATGGACGTGGAGGCGCGCGGGCACGAGCTCGTCCCCTCGGACCTGCCCCCCGCGGCAACCATACGAGCGCTCAGGAAAGCCGCGGAGGGGAGCGAGTGATGCGGGGAGAGGTGGAGCGAGAGAGTCGTCGAGTTCACGAACGCGTCCGACGTTAGATACGTCGGAGAGTTTCTTTTTTACTTTCACTTTATAAAACGCCCGGTCAGATCTCGCGCACTCACCGCCCGCGAAACGGCTCGGTCGTGATTTCGCGGGACCGGCCGAACCCTTCAGCCCGTCCCAGCATGGGCTCAGCCCGTCAGCCGCATGCGACGCTTTTGCGGGACGACACGCAACTCTCGCCTTGCGCCGAAGTTTTA
>Ga0181564_10004698_pt1 | contig 11477 bp, 5 predicted proteins | sample 011ome_24_FD_134512 | JGI IMG/M metagenome (GOLD analysis project Ga0181564, IMG submission 134512) | Coastal salt marsh microbial communities from the Groves Creek Marsh, Skidaway Island, Georgia - 011513CT metaG (megahit assembly) | ecosystem: Environmental > Aquatic > Marine > Intertidal zone...
GTTAGCGTTTACAATATTTTCTTCTACAGTAAAACCAATAGAAACAGGATTTACAATACTAGGATCAAGGGCATCTTGACCAGGAACACTACTATACCTGGTTACAATTGTGAATTGTCGGTCAACGAATATGAAATGTCCTTTCTGATAGATAACACCTGGCTCACAAGAAACACCGAAACCTCTACCGACAAAACCATCTTCTCTGTTTGTAGTTAATGTGACAGGAGAGCCATTGATTGTTACTGGCTGTCCATCTGGATCAAATAACGAAAGTGTTTCTCCAGCACCAAATTGCTTAATGTCACTTTCATCATCGGCAGCTACCGTGGTGTTTAGATAACTAATGTAGAATGTTTTTAAATCAGGAGCGGCAGTTTCAAATCCATTAAGACCTTTAATGATCTCAGCTTTAAGACCAGAAGATCCTTCTAGTGTAAATCTAGTAGAAGAGCCATCATCAGCAAACACTTCATCATACAGTGTTGCATTCGTGAATCCCACTTTATCACTTATCTTAACATAATATAAGTCATCTCTAGCGGTTAAGTTCACACCACTGATAATAGAACCTTCTTTGTATATGTTCGATCCGAATCTTTCTACCTGCTTTTGTAGAATAGTCTGAAGTTGAGTCAGTTCTCTTGCTTGGACCGCTTTTGATGGAGTGAACAAAACACGATTAAACTGTTTTGTTTCATCAAAATCATCGTAGTAAGGATCTACATTTAAGTCTTTGTTAATACCCATGTGTTATACTCTTTCCTTTAAAAGTCAAATGTGAACTTTATTTTTTCTGTCGTCTCTGATGTTCGTGTAATAGGAGAAAAATCTATAAAGTGTAGAAGTTCTCCGGTATATGGTTGATATTCGCCATATTTAATTTCTGTAGCCACTTCATTATTTATACTCACTTCTGCCGTATCGGTTTCTTTAAGATAAAATAATCCTTTGTGGAACTTAGATTCAAAATCTCCAAAGAAATCATGCAAGTACAGGAATGTCGTGCCGCCACTTTGTCCTACTTCTACATTGTATGTAGAGTCAAATTCTATCTCATGTATTTTAGCAGTAATCTTTTCTACTGAATAGTCGTATTCGGGAGCATTCTCATTTACGCTTCCTGTAGCAAAAGACAGTCTAGCTGTTCTTGAACTGTCTATAGTCGCTATTTCAGCAGTCGCTGTAAACACTGTTCCCAAATTATTATTAGGAGCACCCACTGACTGAAAATCTAGATCGAGCATATTGCCAGGATCCACAATTGTGTAACTGACTCCAGGCACTGCTTGAACTATAGGAATAGTTTTAATGTATTGCTCTACAGTATATCCCACTTGTATTTGATTTGCTGTTACATCTCCTGTAAGGCCTATTCTAAGTCTGTTGTCTATAATATGAGGAGTTGTACTAATAGTAGGAATGGTGCTGTCTCCATTTTCATCTAACATTGTTGGATTCTTGACTAAGCCCACTATTGTGTAAGTGTTTGTTGCAGGAGTAGCTAAGTCTTCTTGTCCAGTAAAGTTTGTCACTACAGTCAATCTACTCATCGCAAGTTCTGCAATTGGGTCACTACCATGTCCTCCTTTAGGAGCAACGATAACCCTAAGGTCAGTAGTCTCACCACTTGCACTAACTGAAGTTTTTAAGAAAGGAGGATATACAACCCTAGCGGTAGCAAACTTATACTTCTCTCCCCTTCTTTCAAAGTTAATTTTTTGCATAGTTCCCTTTTCGTCAAGTACTCCGTATGCTTTACAATTAAACTCTATTTTTTCTTCTGAGCCGACTTCATCGTCTTCTCTTTGACCTATTTGACTATTACTTACTAATATTTTTATAACTAGTTGGCACTGAACCGCTCCAGACTGTGGACTAAAGTTATCTGGTTCAGCGTACTCGCTTACATCAATCAATAATCTCAAGTTAGAATCTATTGTTTCAGAAGCAACAACAGTGTATAATTTACCAGAAGTATTATGTCTTAGATACATATTTCTGTACGCATTGTCCTCTGTGTATAAGGATCTACCTACGATGGGAGTCGTGCTTACAACAACTTCTCTTATGATTGGATCTAGTGTTTCTTTTGATGATAGTGTCTGCACATCAGATGCATCTGCGCTTGATGTAGCTGTACCAAAAAGATATTGGTTAAATGAACCTAATGGAGTAGAAACAATTTCTATTCTTGAAACATTCTCTTTGGCATTTAATGCTACTATAGGATCACCATATCCTCCACCATTTTGTGTGTACTTGGGCAAAGGAAGAGTTGTCGCTGTTCTATATTTTTCTGCTTGCCCGCCCTCAACAGTGAACATATATTGCCAAACATATCCGTCTTGAGTAGTAACAATAGTACTTGCTTCTGTGTCTATTGTTCCGGGCACTTCTTGAGATGGTCTACCACCATTATTGTCGAGGCATTTAAGAACCATAAAGTCACTACTATTATCTTCTTGAACAGTAACGAACATATTAAGTTTTTCGATATCTTTTGTGTCATCGTATTGGTCGTAAACAGTTCCTCTAAACCAAGAGTTCTCTAGGAACATATATCTCGCATCATCTTGATTTACCCGATTTGCAAAAAGCACTCTTCTCTGAAAATCTCTTTTAGACTTCTGAGTGTTTTCTATCGTAGGAGTTTGCTCAAACTCAATATTACTTTTGGTAGTAGAAGCCATAACATAGTAGTTATCTGCCGACAGTGTGTCGAACAAACTATGAGTGGTCTCGGTTTTAAAATTTTCTGTAATTATCTTTGTCATTATTCTTCTTTCCGAATATTAAGTGTAAGTCCTTGGTTGTCTTGAAAAATTTCCTATAACATAAGGATACGCCGGATTTGTGGGTTCATTTGGTGGAGATCCATTGTCATCCGGATCACTAAATGTCACAAAGTACGCATATGTGCCCGCCCTAAAGTCAGGAGTCTTGCAATATCTACCATTATACGCATCCAATGTTCCTGGAAGAGAAGAGTCAAATGTATAATCGTCTGTATATGTTCCCATAGGAGCACCAAGTTTTCTTCCTGACGGTATAACATCGCCCTGATCTACATCTTTTAGTCTATATCTACTTCTCATGAGACTAATATCTGAAGTCTCATCATTAGGATTCGAATAACCAAAAGGTCCGTATATAGGATATCCATCTAAAGACCAGCCTATAATCTTAGAGTGACCAGCTTCAAATGTAGGATAGTCTGCATTTGCTCCATGTCTCAAATGATCAGAGCCAAAAGGATTGTTTAAATAGTATTCGCTAGAATTTATAAAAAACTCATTGTTGTTAGTAACTCCGCTAAATCCTTTATACACAAAGTTTCCGTGTCTATATCTATATTCATTTGTTTCTTCTGGTCTACCGCCACAGGAATCGAGTAAAGTTCCTGCATACACTCCGCCAACATCCCATGTTAATAGTCCCGAGTTCTCATTCGTGGCAGGATTAAATTTACTTCCAGGAGAGTAAATAGGAACTCCGTTTGTTGCAACCCCTATTATGGTATCTGGCTCTATTTGTTCCGCTGGCTCTTCAAATAGTGGCCTGTCTCCTGCTCTATACTTTATGTTATATTCTTTGTTTGGTACCTGATCAAGTATTTGATCGAAACCAGTAGGGCTAAGTGGACTAAAGTTTCTAGGTCCAGTATTCGTGGGAGTTCCTATTCCCGCTTTAGCTGGAAATGGATCACCGTCAGATGTAATTTTCATTATAGCCATTATTCTTCACTCTCTTCAATCGTGACTGCTTTAATATTTACAGATTGTTCTCCACCACTATCTTCTGTCTTCAGAGGCTGATCATTCAAGTCTTCAGCGGCATTGAACAGAGAACCTGTACCTTCAGCAACAAGATCGTCAGTTCTGATATCAAATCTTTGTACTTCTGCATCAACATTTGACTGCATAGGGTTATCACTATTTATCAAAGGCGTACTGAACATTTTCGTGCCTGCTACACCAACAATATTCTTAACTAGAGGAGTGTATATTTCAGGATTAATGATCGAACTAATATCATACGAATATTCTTGGTAGTAATCATTATCATGAATTTTAGTCAGATCGTGGCCAACAAAAGAAGTTCTTGTCTTCCATTTGCCCCTAGTGTTTCCTTGACCTAGAGTTCTAAGTGTTACATTACCCACTATATCATTCTCTCTAGGACTACCAGGAGTAGTATTGATCATAGTAACTACTTCATTATCTTGATACTTATATCCTGTATGTGTCACAACAATCTCGTCTATCTGTCCAGTATCATACTTAACATTACCCTCAATGACCGCATTTGCTCCCATAGGCAGAGAGTCTTGATCTTGTCCCATAGAGATAATGTTTCTGTCTTGTGCTTGTATATTCAGAGGCAATGCAGTATCATACAAATAGAATGATATTGGTCTAAAGTAAAAATCCTGTTCGACTCTTTTTAAGAACTTAGCCTTTGCTGTGTACTTTTCGTTTTCAATCGAGAATGTTGTTGTACTAATTCCATATGCTACTTCAGGTGGCAAAGATTCTGGCTTCTCAGTGGTAGAAGCCGCAATTGTTAATGCTTGAGCGGGACTTAATCCATTAACCGCATCAACACTAGTGTCTTCGATTTCTCTTTCTTGTTCTACAACTTCACCAATTCTTAGTTGGAAATTGTCGTCATCAAATCTAAGAATCAAATCCTTCTTGTTGAATCTGGCAACTACATCGTTTACAACTCTAACACCTACATCATTTTCATATTCGGTACCAGGATTATCCTCTTTCAATTCTGCTATGCTTCCCAGTGTGAAAGTTAGTCTAGCGAAGGCATCTCTATATTCTGTTGCCAGACTTTCTATCGTAGCACCACTAAGATCGAATAGACCATCCTTAAACCTATCTCCATCGAGATTTGCTTCTTTTATTTTGTACACTCCCGTACCATTAACAGTAAAGTTAATCGGAGATGAAGATCCTGAGCTTGGTTTAAGTTTTATTTTATTGTCGTCTACAACTATTACTTTGTATGTGTCGCCAGATGTTAGATTTGATATACTACCTGAACCACTTACTTTAGTGAATACAACTTGTCTGTCCTCAATAAATCCGTGATCAATATCATCAGTTAATGTTATAGTCTCATCAGTATCATCAAATGCCGCTTCTGTGAGTTCATACTCTTGCTTAAATATTCTATCTAGAACTACATCGCCCACAATATCAGGCACTAGAGTCACTGTCTCTGAATCTTTGATAGCTGTAACTTCAAACGATGTTGAATCGTTAAACTTTCCTATCTGTCTACACTGGACTGGTCTACTATGATCTCCGTTAATAAAACCAGTGAAATTAATATCAGCAAGATTAGCAATATCATCTGGAACACGACTCTCATCCTCACCGGTTTCATCTTTAATTGGATCAGTTATTGTGCCTCCAATATTATAAATTCCGAATTCTACTTCCTGGTTTACTCCAGCGAAAGAAACTGTTTGGCGATAATCTGCTCCCACTGAGACTTTGATACCGTCTGTACACAATCCGTCAGAGGGTATGCCCGCTGGCTGAGGATCAGCCGCAGTGAACTCAGTGTGTAATAGACTTATCATAGGTATTACTTCAGCGTTTCCTCTCGTCTTGAGTAGACCATTAGCAGTCGTGCCAGAGTTAGTAGAGGCAAATACGACCAAAGTAGTCTGGTCAAAATTATCTCTATCTGTATAAAGTTTAATTCTAGTGGGACTAACTACCTGCACATAGAAAACATCGCCAGTCGTAATCGTAGTTGATAAGTCTTGAAGAAGAAGACCTCCTTGACCTCCATCGTTATAAGTCACTAAGTCTTGATCGCCTAGTTGATGTGCAACAGGAAATTCTATTGTAGCATAGTCTTGAGTATCGATCTGAGTATCAGCAAAGGTCAAATCAGCGGCAGTGATTGTTGGCTGAGGTAGAGTTGCAGTGAATATATCTCCTACTTGAGGATTTGAAGATGCACCTACTTTTTGCCAATCACTAATACTAAATGTGCCCAAATCTTGAATAATATATTTTCTTCTGCCTACTAATGTACTTGTATTTCTAGAGTTTAGAATATCTTGCTCTAATCCTTCGCTGAATAGGCCAGTCAAACCTACATCAACCATATTCTGATAAGTCATTGACCCAAAGTCAAAGAACTTATACTTTCTTCCTGGTACTAATGAATCTGTGGGGACATGATAAGCATCATACCATTCCCAGTCAGTTTCTCCAGCATTAGGGTGGGCCGCACCAATAGCTATGTCATTGCCATCTGCATCTTGTGCAGGATATAATTCTGAAACTTGAGCTGGAATATTTGGAGGTGTTTCTAAAGATTGACCTATTGTTATACTAGGACTCAAGTTATTCAGTGCTAAGTAGTTATAGAACCTTGCAAAAATTTGCTTTTGATTACTGAAGAAAGAATCATCGCCCATAAGATTCACAAGTCTATATGTGCCGGCGGCACCAACTTCGTTCTGAATAATATTAATGTCAGTCTGCGTGCCAGTTTGTTTCAACTTAATTGTTTGTCCGTCAACTCTGACCACTCTATAGGGTCTGTCATGCTCCATGCCCTGATGAGGATTTGTCTCACTGTGTAGGGATGGTCCAGTTAAACGCTGGAAGGTAACGAAATCGTTAAGTTCTAGTTCGTGATCTACACCAGCATTAGTTAGTGTTATAGTATTATTAACAAAATCAATGTCAGTATCAGTGAACTCAAAGTTTTTTGCTCCTGATAATAAATGTATATTTTCTGAGTTAAAGATAAAGTCATGACCTATTACATTCTTGCCAGAAGGAACACCTATAAGTTCCCAGTCCGCAGTTGTAAGACAGTTACCTAGATACTCGATAGTATAGTATTGGCCATGGCGTAACATTCTCAACTCTTCAGGGAATATTCCGCCCGCTGTTGTACCGCCAGGACTGCTACTTGTGAGTCCCCCATAATCCAGAGTACCTATAGGAGCGATAGTTGGCATTCTATCACCAGTATCTAAATCTACTTGACTTTTATTTACTTGACCTAAACTACCTGAACCGTCTGAAGTGACGAGACTGGTGTCGAAGTCAGTACCTGCTCCTTCGAAAAGTAAGGCATCATTAATACCATTATTAACTGTCTGTTGAAAATAATAGAATAGGACAAAGTCTTGATTGTCCTGCTTTTTCCTCAAATTGTCAAGATCGCCAAAGTAGTAGCCTTGTTTACCACCAACAAAGTTACCTGCTATTGTGTCGTCTTCTGTTGCTTTGAAGAAAATATTAGACAATATTCTATCGTATTCTGGGGGTGGAACATAAGCCGCGGAAGCACCTTCATTATCTAAAAGAGAGCCAAGAAGTGCATTGTACATATGATCGAATATTACACTTCTGTATATTGGCGCTCCATTCTCATCAACTGCACCAGTATCATAGTACTGAGACATCCAATCATATAAGTCATCTTTTGTGCTTCTTGTCTCGATAAACAATAGGGGGTGACGATATGCGATAACCTTTGCACCACCTGTTACGCTGTACATAGGAGATGATTTAGTTCTTCCTTCGTATTCGATTGTTGAGCCAGGCCAGATAATCATTTCTCCTGGTTTTACATCAATCACATTATCTTGCTCAAGAACAATAACACGATTACTAATACCATTGTCGTTGTAGTATTCGAGACTTACAGTATTAGGATCTATATAACCCCAACCACCATCTACAAGTTCATAGTCGATACTACCTATCTCATCTGAGTTTACTTTCGTTACGATGCCCTTAGCACCTTGACCGATTTTAGAACTAAGCAGATTAACTGTATCACCCACAAAGTTCAATGGTAGTCTACGACTTCTATTCACATTCGCTTCAGAAATAGAACCGTTAATTAATTTACCAACATTGATTCTTGTTTCGACATTATCAGGAGTTGCAGATATTACTTCAAGTGCATCTGCTTGTCTAAACTCACCCTTTAGATTAGATAGATAGACAATAGGAGTAAGCGCACCACTCAGAGTAATGAATATGATATCATCTACGAATGCACTTGCTTGGGATAAGTCACCACGAATTGTATTACCACGCTGTATAGGATAACCAATCTCACTATACACTGCTTTCATCTCAAGGAATGTATTGAATCTCCATAGAGAATCAGAAGAACGAAGTACATTTCTACCAGGAAACTTAATTTCGATATCTTCATTAAAGAATATTTTGAATAGGAGTTGTAGAGACTGCTCACTTCCCTTTCTTGTATATAAGTCTTGAATGTGTTTCAGTACAAATCGAATGTCTACATCACCAGAGAACGGGAGATCAGCAAGATACTTTCTCTTATAGAATATCAGAAACGCAGTAATGGTTGTATCGATATCTCGTAATCTTGGAATATCACGATCCATCTTTAACTCATTGTACTCGTAATAAGCCTCAATGAACTCTATTAGAAATTGGCTATTCTCTTTATAATGGTCAGGAAACTGACTGATTATATCCGAATAGGTATTGTCCCGTATATCAATTGACATAGATTATGATTCCAATGGTGTAACATTCACAGATATATCATTACCACGAATTACAATAATACGATCCTTAGGTGGTCTAATATCTTTTCGTATACTATTTGCAGTGAACTTAATCGCAAGACCTTCAAAGTTAGTGATTGTGATGTCACTAAATCTAACTGTACCTGTTGCGTAATCAATTGTACCAACAGAAGGATTAAATACTGATTCGTCTTCAGCACCTGCAATCACAAGCATTATGTTACCATTACCATCGTCTTTTGCTCTTACAACATTATCATCTACAGTAAACTTAGTTGAAGTCAATGCAGGATTAAAGTTATTGAGACCTGTTGTCTTATCATATGGATAAGGTGCAACTAGTTGAGTCTCATATGAGAATGTAGGAGACTTAGACTCATTCAGATCAGGAACATATTCGATCACAGGCTTTGCAACAATATCAGAAGAAACAATTGAAGTATCAAGTGTATCAATAAATGCCGCTAGATTAGACTGACGGAATGTTTTGTTAAAGTCGTTCAGTGATTCGTTATTATAAGTCTTAATACGATCTACAACATCTGCTCTAATTTGTGAAGCAGACTTACTTGTCATATTAGGATCATAGATTACATCAACACTTGTGTCTACATAGATGAACTTAGCAACAACAAACACTGTCTCAATTGTAAGCGGAGTCTTATCTCTTAGATAGCGTTTAAAGTTCGCAATCTCATAGTCAGCAACACCCTCACCACCTACTACATCAACAGAGATGATGACCTTACCAAACTGAGGTGGATCAACTTCATCGCCACCATATACAGAGATTGCTTGAATATTAGGAAAACGAGAACGAAGAAGAGTCTCATAGTCTCGTGTCGTGATTGCTCTTTCTTGTACTTGAACAGCCTTAGGAGCAAAAGCCTTAATCGATGCAATGTCTTCTGCATCTCTTCCGCCTGAAGACTGCGCTGTCACAGTCACATCAATTGCTGAAGCGCCAGCAAAAGCGCCAAGAGATAAAGAAGTTACACCGTTTGCGGAAGCTCCAGAAGACACACGATAGGTCGCAGAAATGGCATCGGTGATGATAGGCTCAACACCAAATTTATCTCTACCAAATTGAACAGAGTATTTACCATCATTCTCGGGCTGTAGGAAGAATATCTTGTCTGTAGAGGTAAGTCCAAACACATCACTCTTGTAAGTATATTCGCTACCATTGACTGTAACAACAAGGCTTCTTGTGTCTATGTTGCCATTTGATAGTTCTGTGTTTACATTTGTAAGAGTCTCAGTAATGGTACGACCTTCATATACATCTACATTATTCACAATGTATCGTGAACTATTATTTGGATCTCGTTCTGCACTATGCGCCTTATCAGTCAGAAATGTATATGTCTTATTACCACAGCGACCAGTGAATGCAGTACCCGCTGGTATTGTAAAGTAGTTACTATCATAATCCTCATAGGTAACGACTACATTTACTTTCGCAATGGCACTTCGTCTACTTGTAGGAAGATAATTTAATTCTTTGGCATGAGAGATAACTGAGTTTCTCTGAGTGGCAGAGTCAAGAAACATCTCAGAGATGGCCATATTATAGTAATAGCTATTATAGAATGTATTATATGCAAGTACATCTAATAGCACATTCATATTTGAGCCTTCGTAATCGAAGTCTTTGAACCTTTCTTGGCTCTTAAGGAAAGTCTTGAGGTCTTCCTTCGTTGCTAGAAAGTCAAGATTCGTTACTGGTGAAATGTCTGTCATTATCTTACCCTGTTCAGATCGATTGTAAGTGATGAGTCTCTTGTACTATTTAGTACTGTGAATATAACTTGCACTTTTACAGCATTGTCATCTATATTCGACTGTACAAGCACATTCTTTACAACACAGCGAGGCTCATATGTACTAATTGTTGTTTTAATATTCTCTTTGATGATCAATATTGTATTGGCATCTATATTCTCGAATAGACTACCTCTTATATCACACCCTATGTCTGGCTGAAAGAGTCTTTCACCACGATCTGTCAGAAGCAAGTTCTTTATACTCTGCTTCACAGCATTCTCATTCACTACACGAGCGACATCAGCCCGCCCAGGTACTTGTTCTAAGTTACCCAGAAAGTCTGAAAAATATTCTACGCCTCTAGAGCGCCGTGTTACTCTTGCCATTTTTATACCCTTTATAGATTATTTATAGTATATACTAGGTTCTTTTTATTTTAAATCCATCTATATTATGCTTATCAAGCAGTTCTTGTATATCAGTTCCCTCTTGGCCACTAATACTTGGACTTAGATATGCTCTTCGATTCGATAATGATAAAGTAATATATGATGGATATACAGAGATACCTGTAAAGCCTGCTCTACTTGCCGCTACAATGGTATCTTTTCGAATCTTTGGTGTTACACTAATGTCAATTGTATAGCCTGTATTATGTGGTACCTTTGGTGATCTCTTGAGTGTAGAAACAAACTTAGGCTTTACATATCCCTTCTCTACAGTATATGTCTCACCTGTTTGCTGAACAAGCCTCATGAGTCTCATCCATACTGTGTTATTGACTTTCTGCCAGCCAGGTTGCTTACCCAGTGCATCTTCTTCTGTCAACTGAGGACCAAATGATATATTCGTACCTAGACCACTTTCATCCATCGTGGCAATTGCTTGCATCTCAGTCTCACTCATCTCTTTACTATCTACATACACTGCATCTGTGTTTGATGGTGGTGCATTTGAGTTAATATTATCAATTGAACTCTTCTTCTTAGAGGCCCTATCAGCATCACTTATTCGTATAGCACCATAACTCACTGCACTTTGTACTGTCTTGGCTTGTTGAGACTGTATGGCTCTTGATTGACTACCTACAGTTGTTGCAAATTTATTTAACTCTAGTGCAGGTTGCATGAGTTTTGCTTGTAAA
>Ga0181564_10004701_pt1 | contig 11475 bp, 6 predicted proteins | sample 011ome_24_FD_134512 | JGI IMG/M metagenome (GOLD analysis project Ga0181564, IMG submission 134512) | Coastal salt marsh microbial communities from the Groves Creek Marsh, Skidaway Island, Georgia - 011513CT metaG (megahit assembly) | ecosystem: Environmental > Aquatic > Marine > Intertidal zone...
CGGAGATCGTCGTCGTTCGTGGCGCTAAACAGCACAACTGGATCTTCGCCTCGTATGGGCAATTACGCTGAGCGAAAATTCCACAACGATCGCGTCATCCATGATGATCGAGCTCGCCTGAAGTGAAGATCTCCACCTGCAAACCTTTTCGCTATGTTTTTTCTTCCGCGACGCCGAGCCTGGGTGCGCACTTCATCCGCGGCGTTGGCGCGCGCGGGAGCGACCGCCGACATGCCGGTGGTTGTGGCGACGACGCTAGGCGTCTCGCCGGCGCTCGGGGGCGTCGGCGCGCGGCGCGGTGCGGGCGCTCACGCGCGGAGACGAACGTCGATTCGGGTGATGTCCTCGTCCGCATTCACGCCGGGACCGAATTCCGCGACGCAGCCTCGACTGCGTGCGCGGCGCGCGCGCGTCCCCGCGGCGATCGCGGGTGCGACGCCGCCCGCGCCGCCGCGCGGGCTCGGCATCGGCGACCGTCCGTTCCTCGGCCTGCCCCGCCGCCACGCGGCGCGGCACGTCCGCGTCGAGCGGTGCGCCAAGTGCGACGCGCTGGGGAAATCGCTCGGCTCGAACATGCGGGAGTGCTGCCGCCGCGCCGCGGGCCTGGCGGAGGCGCCCAGCCGCGCGCGCGCCGCGCTCGGCGCCGCCGCGGTCGGCGGCGTCGCGACCGCCGCGTACGCCGCGTACGGCGGGTTCGGGAACGGAAACGGAGGCGCCGGCGGAAAGGGCTTCGGCGGCGGCGGGAACGGCGGCGGCGGCGGCGGCGGCGGCGGAGCGTTCGCGCGGCGCGCAGCCGAAGCGAGCGCCGCCGCCGACTTCGACGCCGCGACCGTCGCGACCGTGGAGGAGGTGGTGCTTCTGGATGTGCGGGGCATGCACTGCGGCGGGTGCACGGCGAACGTGAAGCGCATTTTGGAGATGGAACGCGCGTGCGTCTCGGCGTCGGTGAACTTAGCGAACGAGTCGGCGCTGGTGCGCGTCGCCGTCGACGTCCGGGAGCGCGGCGCGGGAAAAGGCGCGGAGGCGATGAGCGGAGGCGTCTCCGAAAGCGACATCGCGCGCGCCGTGCGCGCGGTGGGCGACGGCCTGGCGGCCGTCGTCACGGAAAAGGGCTTCCCGACGACCGTGCGCGAGGCGTGCGGCGTGGCGGTGGCCGGCGTGAGCGCGTCGGACGCGGCGGCGAGCAAGCGCGAGGAGCGCCTGCGGCGCATCGAGGAATCCACCAAGCGCGTCGTCGTCGCCTGGGCGCTCGCCGCGACGTGCCTCATCGGCCACGCCGCGCACATGTTCCACCACGCCGTGCCCTGGCTCAAGGTGCTGTGCAGCACGCCCGTGCACGCCGGCCTGAGCGTGTTCGCGCTGCTCGGCCCGGGGCGGGAGACGCTCGCGGACGGGTGGCGCGCGCTGCGAAGCGGGGGGCCGAACATGAACACGCTGGTGTCGCTCGGCGCGCTCGCGTCGTTCGGCATGTCCGCCGCGGCGGTGGCGCTGCCCAAGCTCGGGTGGCCCACGTTCTTCGAGGAGCCGGTGATGCTCCTCGCGTTCGTGCTCCTGGGGCGCGCGGTGGAGGAGCGCGCCAAGCTCCGCGCGACGAGCGACATGAGCGCGCGGCTGAACTTGTTGCCGGCGACGGCGAGGCTGGTGAGCGGCGGGGGCGGGGCCGGACCCGGCGGCGGCGCCGGCGGCGACGACGCGTCTTCGTACTACCGCGAGGTCCCCACGAACGCGCTCATCGCGGACGACCTGATCCTCGTGCTGCCCGGCGACCGCATCCCGGTGGACGGCGTCGTCGCGAAGGGCACCAGCCAGGTGGACGAGGCGGCGATCAACGGCGAGCCGATTCCCCGGCCGAAAGCCGCCGGCGACGCCGTCTCCGCCGGCACGGTCAACTGCGACGGCGCCATCACCGTGCGCGTCGTCTCCAGCGGCGAGGAGACGCAGGTGGCGGGCATCGTGCGCATGGTCGAGGCGGCGCAGCAGAGGGAGGCGCCCGTGCAGCGGCTGGCGGACGAGGTGAGCGGCAAGTTTGTGTACGGGGTGATGGGCGCGTCAGCGGCGACGTTTGCGTTTTGGAGCCTCGCGGGCACCAAGCTCTTCCCGCAGGTGCTGCAGACCGCCGCGTTCGCGGCCACCGCCGCGGGCTCGCCCGCGAGCGCGCCGCTTCTGCTCGGCTTGCAGATGGCCGCCTCCGTGCTCGTCGTGGCGTGCCCCTGCGCGCTCGGGCTCGCGACGCCCACCGCCGTGCTGGTGGGCACCTCGCTCGGCGCCCGGCACGGCTTGCTCATCCGCGGCGGCGACGTGCTCGAGCGCGCGCACACGCTGGACTGCGTGGTCTTCGACAAGACGGGCACGCTCACGGTAGGCAGGCCGCGCGTCACGCGCGTGCTGTGCGGCGGAGAAGGGGGGGACGGCGAAGACTCGTCGACCGCGTCGTCGTCGACGAAGAATGGAAACGGCGTGGACCGCTCGACGCTGCTGTCCATGGCGGCCGCCGTCGAGCGCAACTCGAGGCACCCGCTGGCGGTGGCGGTGGCGGCGGCGGCGGAGGACGCGGCGGCGCCGAAACGCGCCGTCGCGGACGAGACGTTCAGGCAGACCCCGGGGAAGGGCGCCGTCGGGACGGTGGACGGCGTCAGCGTCGCCGTCGGAACCAGGGCGTTTTGCGAGTCGTTCGCGAAGGATGGAAAAGAGCGAAAAGAGCGAAAAGACGTCTTCGCGGCGGCGGCGGAGGACGTCGCCGCGCGCCGCACGCCGGTGTTCGTCGCGTTCGACGGCGAGCTTGTCGGCGTGCTGGAGATGGAGGACGAGATCAGAGACGACGCGAGGCTGACCGTGGCGCGGCTGAAGAAACAGGGCGTGCGCGTCGTGCTGCTCTCCGGCGACCGGCAAGCCACCGCCGGCGCCGTCGGCGGCGCGCTGGGCCTGGACTCGGCGGATGCCTTGGGCGACGTCGCGCCCGAGGGCAAAGCCGCCAAGATCGCCGAGCTCAAATCCAGCGGCGCGCGCGTCGCCATGGTGGGCGACGGCATAAACGACGCCGCGGCGCTGGCGGAGGCGGACGTGGGCATCGCGATGGCGGGGGGCGTAGGCGCCGCCTCGGAGGTTGCGTCCATCGTGCTTTTAGGAGACCGCCCGTCGCAAGTCGTGGACGCCCTGGAACTGTCGCGCGCCACGTTTCGCAAGATCGAGCAGAACCTCTGTTGGGCGTTCGCGTACAACCTGGTGGGCATCCCCATCGCCGCGGGCGCGCTCTTGCCGTTCACCGGGCTCGCGCTCACGCCGTCCGTCGCGGGAGGGCTGATGGGGTTCTCGTCGCTGGGGGTGATGGCCAACTCGCTGACGCTGCGTCTGGCGGGGCGGAGGCTGTCCAAACCGCCGACGGTTCAGACGGGAGGCGCGAGCGCGAGCGAGACCAACGTCTGAGAAGTTTTGACGCGTTTCGACGTACGTAGATGATTGCTGTGAATGATGATCACACGATGATGATGATCACACGAACCCTAAACGACGCGACGCCGTTCCATTCACCGCGTCCCGTCGGCGATGTTTTGGAACGCCGCGCAGTTGTTCACGGCTCCAAACGTCATGGATTCCAGCCCGGCGAGCTCTTCGTCCATCGACGCCACCGACTCCGGGTCCACCGACGCGTCCTTCCCCACCAGGTACGTGAACAGCGACATGAACTCCTTGCCCGTCAGCACGCACGCCTCGCCCCCGAACACGTCGAACAACGACGCGACGATCCCCACGAAGCTCGCGTCGGTCATCGTCAGCAGCAGCGTGATGGGCTCGCTCGGGCGCACCTTAGCGTCCTCGGACGCGGGGAATTCCCCGAGCCGGAACGCCTGCTCCACAGTCGCGAGCTTGATCCCCACGCCCGTGCACTCGATCATGACGTCCGCGAGGGTCATCTCCGGCTTGGTCTTGCACGCCGCGTACACCTCCTTGAGCATCGCCAGCGTGGGGGGGACGAACGTCTCCTGCGTGGACGCGGACACCGACGCGAGGTTCCTGAAATAGATGGCGGAGAATTCGTACACATCCTCGGGTTGTCGCCGCACCACCTCCTTAGTGTACGCCTTCAGGATGCCCGCCAGCTCGGGGGGAACGTGGATCTGCTCCGCACAGTATATGGGGTCGAGGTCCATGGTGCCCGCCTGCAACATGGTGACACCGTGCGTTCCGTCGCCTCCCAGGCCGCGCGGATCGTTGTGAACCCAAATTCGTCTCTTCGGCCAGTTTGCCAGTCTCACAGTACTCACGACCACGACCACGAGGCGGTGCCTTTTTTGGCTCGTTGAGAGTGCCGAGGAGAATGCCCGGCCGCCAGCCCGGGCACACGGCTCGGCGCGGGGCGCACGCCGTGCATCTCTCCGTCGGGACATGGCCGACGAGGAGGAGGGCCCGGGGATTCCCCCCGGGGTGGAGTCCATCTTCCTGACCGGTACGTCACCGCCTCGTTCGAATCGCCCGGCGCTCCGCATCCTCGTGTTGACTGAGAGTTTTCTCGGTCCGACGCGGTGCGCGCCGAGACTGACCCGTTTCGCCCCGCCCTGACCCCGCGCTCGTTCCCCCCGTCCACCGCGACGTGCACGCAGGCGGCACGCTGAAGATCGTCGGCCTCGAGGACATGGGCCCTGAGGTCCTGCTGAAGCGCGTGTCGAAGGAGACGCTCCTCGGGGACATTCAGTACCGAGGCGCGATCAGCGACTTCACGATCGTCAAGAAACAGATCAGCAAGGCGGATTACGACGAGCTGTTGATTCGGTACAACGAGGAGGACGTGTACGGCGACGGGAACAACTTCGAGCTCGCGGTCACGAAAGCCGCCGCCGAGGCGTTCGAGACGCAGGAGGCTGAACGCGTCGTCGCCGCCGCCGCCGCCGCGGAAGCCGCCGCCGCCGAGGCGGAAGCCGCCAAGCCCGGCCGGCGCAAGCGAGCCAAGCCCGTTTCCAAGCCGTGGGTCAGCCAGGGCTCGGAGACGGAGATCACGGAGGAGAACGTGGTGACGAGCTTGGAGTCGCAGAAGCTGACGACGCAGGTGTTCCGCAAGCGCTCGAGCTTCGGGCTTCCGTGCGAGGCGCGTCTAACGGACGTGGACGCCATCACGCTGTGGAACAGCGCGTCCATGGAGTGCCGCCCGTTCAAGGAGAAGACGCCGTCCGTGCGCTTCGCGGAGGCGGACGTCGCGACGCAGGCGGTGCCCTCGACGCGCTCGAGCGCGACGCAGGCCACGCCGCTCGCGCCCAAGCCGATGAGCACGCAGTACGAGCCGCGGCGGAGTTCGAGCGCGGGTTTTGAATCCGTCGGCGTCGGCGGTTCTCGCGCGGCGCGCGAGACCTCGGCGTCCGCCGAGGACCCGGCGCGCCTGCGCGCGTTCCTCGAGAAGGTGGACCCGCTGATGCGCGGTGCGCTGCAGCAGAACGAGTGCTACGACATCTTCACGGACGACTTCGCGTCGCTGGCAGACGACGACCTCGGCGCGGGCGCGGGCGCGGAGACGGCGATGACGGAGACGCACTCGTTCACGTCGCTGACGTACAACAAAGGCAAGACGGTGGCGTGCGTGGACTGGGTGCCGGGCGCGCGCGGCGCGGTGGCGGCGTCGTGCGTGGCGACGGCGTCGTTCGAGGCGGCCGTCGCCGCCGGAGGCGCGGGGTCCCGGGGCGCCGTGCTCATCTGGGACTTCGAGGACCCCATCCACCCGCGGCGCGTCTTAGAGGCGCCCGCGGACGTGCACTGCTTCCAGTTCAACAAAAGCGACCCGCGGCTGGTCGCCGGCGGCCTCGCCGACGGCCGCGCGTGCTTCTGGGACCTGTCCGAGACGACGCGCGCGCGACAGGCCCCGCACCATGACACGTGCTGCCCGAAATTCGTCTCCGAGGCGCCGGACTCGCACGTGTGCGCGGTGACGGACGTGCGTTGGCTCGGCGCGGACGTCGCCGTCACCAAGCCGCGCGGCGAGCTGGTTCGGCCGAACCCGCCCTCGGGCGCGTGCGCGTTTTTCGCCACCGCCGCCGCGGACGGCAAAGTGCTGTTCTGGGACGTGGACGTGAAGAAAGACGCGAAGCGGCGCGAGTTTGTTTTCGCCCCCGCGTACAGGATCGCGCTCGGCCGAGGCGAGCAGAGCGGTGCGCTGCAGGCGGTGAAGTTTAACTTTTCGCCCGCGCTGCGCCCGCCGGCGCGCGACGGCTCGCTCCCCGAAAACGCGACGCGCTTCTTCGCCTCCTCCGCGGACGGCGAGGTGGCGCAGTGCGACTTCGTCGTGCCCACGGACGAGGAGGGCGCGTCTGTGCCCGAGCACACGAAGCTGTGCGTCGCGGGACACAGTCAGGCGGTGCGGTCCATCTCGAGGTCACCGTTCTTCCCCGACCTCGTGATGAGCGTCGGCGCGAGCTCGTTCAAGCTCTGGCGCGAGGGCGTAGAAGAGCCAGTGTTTTCGTCGCCGCAGCTCCCGACGCGCTTCGCGTCGTGCGCCTTCTCGCCCACGCGCCCGTCCGTGGTGTTCGTCGCCAAGGAGGACGGCGTCGTGGACGCGTGGGACCTGCTGGACCGCTCGCACGAGCCCTCGCAGAGCGCGCGCGTGAACAGCGGCGCGGCGGGGCCGATGCAGTTCTGGAGCCCGGCGGGCGAGAAGCCGGGCGAGAAGACGCGCGAGCAGCTCCTGGCGGTGGGCGACGACGGCGGCGTGCTGCACGTCGTGCGCACGCCGCGCGCGCTGCGCAAGCCCAAGCCGCGCGAGCTCGAGCGCACGGAGGCGTTCCTGCGCCGCGAGATGGCGCGCGCCGAGGACGCCGCCGCGCGCGCGGAGGCGCGCGAGGCGGCGGCGGCGGCGCGCGAGGAGGCGGCGGCGGCGGCGCCGCCGGCGGCGGGGGTCGCGGAGGAAAAACCCAAGGCGCGCGCCAAGGGCGAGCGCGAGATGACCGAGGACGAGCGCAGGGAGGCGGAGTACCTCGCGCTCGAGGAGGCGTTCATGATAGAGATGGGGCTACGAGAGGCACCGACCGCGAAGGAAGAGTGACACGCGCGCGGGAGAGATTTCGAGAGATCTTCGCGAAGATATTAGTCCATACAAGTACAGTACGTACGAACGCTGCGTCAAAAAAAAAAAAGTCGACGACGACGCGCGGCGCGCGCTCAGTTGTTCCCTTCGTCCATCTCGTCCCGCGCCTCGTCCCGCGCCTCGTCCGCCTTGGCCTGGATCGCGGCGAGGAACTCCGCGACGCTGAACCCCGTCCCGCCGCGAAGGCCGAACTGCGCGAGGTCCATCTGCCCCGACTGCAGCGCCGCGCTGAACCGCTCGAGCTGCGACTGGAACTGCGGCGTCCGCATCAGCGCCTCCAGGTTCTCGGACCCGCGGTGCGCGTCGGGGAGAAACTCCGCCAGCCGCGCGCGCACGTTCTCGTCGCGGAGCAAGGGCCCGACCGCCTCCGGGGTCAGGACCTCATTCAGACCGGGACCGCGCGGTCGCATGCCCGCCAGCATGCGCGCCATCGCCGCGGGGTCCGCGGCGGGCGCGCCGCCGCCGGGGACAGCCCCCGCGGCGCCGATCCCGCCGAGCGCGGCGCGCAGCGCGTCCCCCGAAACCGCCGCGCTTTTTTCTTTTTTAGTGAAAGCGTTTCCATCCGCCGCCTTTTCCGTTTCCGTTTCCGCGGGTTCGTCCTCCATGGGCTCATCAGTCACCGGCTGTTTCTCCGCCTTCGCCGGCGCCGCGGGCGTCGACGCGACGCCCGCGGTCGCCGCGGGCGTCTCCTCCGGCCCCGAGAGCGCGCTCGCGGCCGCCGCCTGCGCCGCCCGCACGGCGCGCGCGCGCGCCGCCGGGTCGCTCCGCCGCGTGGCGAACGCCGGGCTCTCGCCGTTGAGCGCGGCGTTGACGTCCGCGGTGAGCGCCTCGTCGCTCTGCGGTTCCGCGTCGGACGTCTGCCGCTGCGACCAGAAGAAGGCGTTCCGCGAGGGGTCGTCCGGGAACTTGATCACGAACACGCCCGGCTTCGGGATGAACTTCATCTCCGCCTCCCGCGGGAACACGAGCAGATCCTCCTCCGGCGTGAAGGGCATGTCGGGCGCTCGGACGCCCCACTGCAGGTGCGTCAGCCCGTCCGTGTCCTTGCACAAACGGAGCTTGCCCCGGCGCTCGTCCGGGACCATGGTCTTGCCCTGGATGTCGATGCGGCCGCACGGCACGTCCAGCAGGACTGCGAAGGCGAGAGGAAGGGAGGGTGAACGACGACGTCAGTCAGGCTTCGATCTGGGCACCCTCGACGCGTTTCTTCGGACGCGACGACGATCGCGGAGGCGATGGAGCTGTCGCGCACGCACTCTCTTCGCCGTTGGGGCCGAGCGCGGGGCCGCCGCCCCCGGGCGGGGCCTGGTTCTGGTTGAAGAAGTCGAAGGACATCGCGTCGAGTCGACGGCTCGCGTCCCGCGCGCACAGCTGTGCGCGCGCGGGACGACGCGCCGTGGCCACCTCGACGCAAGTACCCCTTTCTTTCGAAAACGAAACTCCGTCTCTGGAGTCGCAGTTCTGTCAGCGCCACTCGCACCCTCCGACCCTCGTCGCCCCTCGGGGTCGGTCCGGTGTTGTTGTTGCTTTTCGTGTGAACCGAGATCTGGCCTCCAGTCGAGTAGGGCGCGCGCGGGTGCGGCGCGATGAGCGACTCCGACGCGAGTTACGATGAATACTACGCGTCGGACGACTCCGACGCGATGTCCGGCTCGGACGCGGACGAGGATCTGGTCCTGGACGAGGAGACGTTCGGCGACGTCGCCGCGGGCGAGGACGAGACGCCCGCGGTGGCGTTTCGGAGCCTCGACGCGGCGGAGGTGCGCGAGCGCCAGCGGGACGCCGTGGCGCGGGTCACCGCGGTGCTGCAGATACCCCCGGAGTCCGCGGCGCCCCTGCTCCGCGCGCACAAGTGGAACGTGAACCACCTGAACGACGCGTGGTTCGCGGACGAGGCGGACACGCGCGCGAAGGCGGGCTTGCGGCGGTCTCCGTCGGATCGCGCGATGGACGACGACGACGACGCGTCGCGAGCGAGTTCGAAGAGATCGGATTTGACAACGCACGACGCGCCCGAACAGACGTGCCAGGTGTGTTTCGAGGGGTTCACGGCTGTGCGTTCGGGTTCGAACCGGACCGACTGCGGGTGCGGACACGACTTCTGCGAGCGTTGTTGGTCCGGGTACCTCGCGGCGAAGGTGGACGACGGCCCGGCGTGTCTCGACGCGCGCTGTCCGCGCGTAGGGTGCGCGACGCGCGTGCCGGAGTTTTTTTTCGCGGACGAAACCCGCGCGTTGCTCTCGACGGAAACGCGATTAAAGTTCCAAACGTTCGCGTGGCGTTCGTTCGTGGACGATAACCCAAAACTCAAATGGTGCGTCGCGCCCGGGTGCGAGCGCGCCGTCGAATCGAGCTCGTCGCGCGTCGGCCCGACGAGCGCGGAGGATGTGCGTTGCGCGTGCGGCGCGTCTTTTTGCTGGGCGTGCGCGGAGGAGGCGCACCGGCCGGTGGACTGCGCCACCGTGCGTTTGTGGCTGGTGAAGAACAGCGCGGAGAGCGAGAACATGCGCTGGATCCTGGCGCACACCAAGCCGTGCCCGCGGTGTTCGCGCCCGATCGAGAAGAGCGCCGGGTGCATGCACATGACGTGCTCGCAGTGCAAGCACGACTTCTGCTGGATGTGCCTGGGCGCCTGGGCGGACCACGGCGAGCGCACCGGGGGGTACTACGCCTGCAACCGCTACGAGCGCGCCAAGTCGAGCGGCAAACCCGGGGTCACCGAGGAGGAGAACCGGCGTTTGGCGGCGAAGCACTCGCTGGAGCGGTACACGCACTACTACGAGCGGTGGGCGGCGCACGGCGGGTCGCAGCGCAAAGCGCTCGCCGACGCGAAGGAGTGGGAGAGACGAAAGTTGCGAAAGCTCGGTGATCTGCAGAACACGCCGCCCTCGCAGTTACGGTTCATCACCGATGCGCTGGCGCAGATCGCGGAGTGCAGACGCGTGCTGAAGTGGACGTACGGGTTCGGGTACTACAGATTCGACGAGCGCGAGAGCGCGAAGAAGCGCTTCTTCGAGTTTGCGCAGGCGGATGCCGAGGGGACGCTCGAGCGGCTCACGGAAGCCGTCGAGACGGAGCTGGAGACGTTCCTCACGGAGGCGCGCGACGCCGCCGAGTTCGGGGCGTTCCGCGGGAAGCTCGCGGGCCTCACCGACATCACGCACAAGTACTTCACCACGCTCGTCGTGGAGATCGAGCGGGGGTTCCCGGGCGTCGCCGAGGAGCCGAGCCCGAGTTCAGAGGAGGAAAACAAAAACGCGCGCGCGGATTCGGACCCGCCCGCGCGAGGCGGCGACGCGGGGGTCCACACGCGCGGGCCCGACGGGGTGATTCGCCGCATCAGCCGCGGCATACGCGAGGTGGTCATCGGGAACGGCGAGGGCGTCGCCGCGCGCGCGCGCGCGCGCGCGCCGGACCCGAGCGGCGGAGAGGATGCGAGCGGGGAGCGTTGAGCGACGCGATTTTTTCGTTTTTTTTACAGGATGACGAATCTTCACGCTTTCCTCTAAGGGTTTCCCAATCCATTTTGCACACCGTTCGGGTTTCGTCGCGTGCTTGAGACTGGTCGTGTCAGGTTTCTCTCCCCGCTCTGCAAAACCGCGTGCGGTGCCGCCCGGCGTCCCTTTTCGCTCGCGCACCCGCACGTTCAGCGAGTCACAGGCAAGATGGCCAAGTCCACGAACCACACGGCGCACAACCAGTCGTACAAGAACCACCGTAACGGTGCGTGTTGCCCCCGCCCCGGCGCGCCGCGCGGCGTGGATCCCGGCGAAGCGCGCTGTTTTCACGCCATCGCGAAACACTCACGGCGAGAGACATTTCAGCCGCGAGCGCCCGACGACCGCCGGTGCCTGCGCCTCCTGCGTCGCGAGCGACCCCGTATCCGACGCGAGGTATCCGGGATCGGCATGGCGCGTCTGATCGCGTCTCGTCGCCGCGCCGCGTGGCTCGCGTCGCCGGCCGAGCCGGCCGCGTCGTCGCGCGCATCGGCTTTTCGCGGTCGTAGGGTTTTGCTGTTCCGCGGACGAACACACTTTTCGACGCCGAGAGGCTCCTCGTTCGGGATCGAGACGCTGACCTCTTCCCTCTCCACTCTCCTCGTTTCGGCGTCGACAGGCATCAAGAAGCCCAAGAAGGGGCTCAAAAAGTCGCTGAAGGGTATGGATCCCAAGTTCCTGCGCAACCAGCGCTACTGCAAGAAGCACCAGGCGACCGGCAGGTCCGAGGAGGACCGCGCCCGCACCGCGCGGGCGTAATCGGCTCTGGGTTGGTGGGTGTATGGGCGTCTAGACGGAAGGAGAGCCGCGAGGAGGCACCGCGTTAGCACGTAGGTTGTGAACACTCGACTCGCGCCCTTTCGGAGGCTATTGTGATACGGTCACGTGTTCGTCGCGATGGAGTAGAGCGCGCCG
>Ga0181564_10004709_pt1 | contig 11468 bp, 9 predicted proteins | sample 011ome_24_FD_134512 | JGI IMG/M metagenome (GOLD analysis project Ga0181564, IMG submission 134512) | Coastal salt marsh microbial communities from the Groves Creek Marsh, Skidaway Island, Georgia - 011513CT metaG (megahit assembly) | ecosystem: Environmental > Aquatic > Marine > Intertidal zone...
ATTGAATTTAACTTACCATGACTCTGTTGAGTCCTTGGTTGCTGCTTGTGATGTCATAAATATTAGTTGTCCCTTGCATCCAGAAACAGAGCATTTATTTAACGATGAGTTGATTGCAAAATGTAAACCTGGTGCATATATCATTAATACTGCAAGAGGAAAAATTTGTGATAAGGATGCTATTGTTAGAGCCTTAGAGTCAGGTCAGCTAAGCGGATATGCTGGAGATGTTTGGTTCCCTCAACCAGCTCCAAATGATCATGTCTGGCGAACAATGCCGCATCACGGCATGACTCCGCATACCTCAGGAACCTCTTTATCGGCACAAACAAGATATGCAGATGGTGTAAGAGAAATTTTAGAGTGCTTCTTTGATGGTGAAGAGATAAGAAATCCATATTTGATTGTTCAAGATGGTGATCTTGCTGGCATGGGTGCGCATTCTTACACTAAAGGAACTTCTACAGGCGGTTCTGAAGAAGCAGCTAAATTTAAAAAATAGATAAAACTAGATTTTTTATTTTGATGAGAGATAAAGATTGATTAAAACCAAAGCAGCAGTTGCCTTTGAAGCTGGCAAACCTTTAGAGATTGTTGAAGTTGATCTCGAAGGCCCTAAAGCTGGAGAAGTTTTAGTTGAAATGAAAGCAACTGGCGTATGCCATACAGATGCCTTTACTTTATCAGGAGAAGATCCTGAAGGAGCTTTTCCTGCAATCTTAGGTCATGAGGGTGCTGGCATAGTGGTTGAGGTTGGAAAAGGTGTAAAAAGTGTGCAGCCTGGAGATCATGTGATACCTCTTTATACTGCTGAATGTGGCGAATGTGAGTTTTGCCTTCATCCAAAGACTAATTTATGTCAGGCGGTAAGAGAAACACAAGGCAAAGGCATTATGCCTGATGGCACAAGCAGATTTTCACTTGATGGCAAGCCTATTCTTCACTATATGGGATGCTCAACATTTTCTAATTATTCTGTTCTCCCTGAAATTTCACTAGCAAAAGTTAGAAAGGATGCTCCATTTGACAAGATTTGTTATATCGGTTGTGGAGTCACTACAGGAATAGGAGCTGTAGCTTTTACTATGGATGTTGAGGCTGGGTCCACAGTTGCAATATTTGGATTGGGGGGCATAGGTCTAAATGTTATTCAAGGCGCAAAGATGGTTGGCGCATCGAGAATAATTGGAATAGATTTGAATGATTCTCGAGCCTCTATCGCGACCAAATTTGGCATGACTGATTTTATCAATCCAAATAATATCGATAATGTTGTTGATCATATTATTGAGATGACAGGTGGGGGAGTAGATTATAGCTTTGAATGTATCGGCAACGTTGATGTGATGCGGCAAGCACTTGAGTGCTGTCATAAAGGTTGGGGAGAAAGTTGTATTATTGGAGTGGCAGGTGCTGGTCAAGAAATTTCAACAAGACCATTTCAACTTGTTACGGGCCGCTCATGGAGAGGAACAGCATTTGGAGGGGCAAGTGGGCGAACAGACGTACCAAGAATAGTTGATTGGTATATGGACGGAAAGATTAACATTGATGATCTAATTACTCATAAAATGCCCTTAGAAGATATCAACAAAGCATTTGATCTTATGCATCAAGGAAAAAGCATTCGCTCAGTAATAGAGTTCTAACTATTGGGCAATTCTTTAAAGAAAATTCTTATCAAATAACAAGCTAAACAAACGATCTTGGCTCTCTAGAAAATATTGTTTCAATCATTGGAATAAAATGTTTTAAGGGTTGTGTTTTATATTTTGGATCAAATGATTTTTGATCCCACTTAGCACAGAAATCAATACAATCTTGATAGTAGGGGTGGTCCTTGTATTGTTCTCTTAAATTTTTATCTTCGTTGTAATGATGCATCCAATAATACCCCTGAAATAAACCATGATTTAGCACTATCCAATAGTTTTTTTCATTAATATACGGCCTCAAGAGCGCGGCAGAGACTTGTGAGTGGTTGGATGGAGAAATTACATCGCCTATGTCATGAAGCAGGGCGCATACAATTGTTTCCATATCAGCGCCGTCTTCTTCTGCTCTTGTGGCGGTTTGGAGTGAATGCTGCAGCCTGCTAATTTGATAAGGCGAATCTCCATCCATCATTTGTAGCCATTCAATAACTCTTTTTGATAAGCCTCTTTCATTTTGAGAATCATGAATCGCTACTAAATCATAGTCATCTTTCGTGCCTTGATCCATTGATGTAAAGCTAACTTTTTTCATCACTCACATATCCATTAAATTTTTATAAAGCACTAAATTATTTTCTATGTTATCAAGTTCAAAATAGGCATCTTGAAGATGTCGTTTTCCATCTGGTGTGAATTCTTTCCTTCCATGAAGCACTCGATGCGCTGAAACTAAAAGTATATGGCCTGCCTCAAGTCTGAAAATTGATTTATATTTTTTATCATTTACTCTTTTACATAACTCGTGGTAGGCCTGATAAAATAAATCTACATTGGGCATTCGCGGATCTATCATTTGCATCAACTGGTTAGAATATCTAAATCCAGTTACTTCATTTAAAGAGTTTAATCTAATGATCGGTTCATTTGCATAAGTTTCGTTTTCTTCATCAAATTCTCTAAAAGGAACAGGAAACGTCCTCAAAACATTAAAAAATTCTGGGCAATCTTCATATAGATCTTTCAAGACCTTATACCCATCTACTATCATAGACTCACCACCATTGCATTCATTTGCAAGCATGTGTAGAGCTTGCACACTTGGAGGCCAAGAGTAACTAGCAAAATCATTGTGAGGTGGAACCTCTAATGAAGTGTGCGCAATATTGTAAATATGACCATCAACAGAGACATTATGAATTCGCTCAAAGAGCACTTCTCTTATTGGGCCTAACCTAGGGGTTAGTTGCTCTAATGAATCTGGGATACATGGAGAGTTTTTAATACATATTGCTCCTTTTGAAATAAAATCAGAGAAGGCTTCAATGGCAACATCATTATTTTGAAGTAGATCAGACCAATCATAATAATTTGGAATAAAATTATCAGTCCATAATATTTTTTCTGGTTTTCTCTCTTGTTGTAAATGCTCTATATCTTTAAATCGTATGGTGGTCTCATGATCATCTGGCCAAAATAAATGGATAGTCTTTGCATTTACAACAACACTTTTTGGTTTTAAATCTACCGGCACAGAACTGAGCATAAAGCGCTTTTCCTGAGTTTCTTTTACTCTACATATATCACAAGGGCAGTTATCCCTGAGCCATAGAAAAGGGAGCTCATATTCTGTTTTTTTATTTTTTATAATTTCTAATGAGCTTTCAGTAATTTGAAAATTTATTTTTTTCACCCAATAAAATTAACCATCAAAAAATCATATCCTTAAAAATTTTTTAAGCAATTATTTTTTATTATTTTTAATCGATAGATAAATATTCACCAATTTCATTTATGTTGGGTATGCTGTCTTTATGAAAAATAATATTATTTCAGCATTTGGGGCATTTATATGCATTTCTGCACTGGCTTATTTGAATTCGTTTAATGCTGACAATCTATGGCTCATACCTCCCTTTGGAGCAAGTATGGTTTTGGTTATGGCAGCTCATGAAAGTCCCTTGGCACATCCCAAGAATGTTTTATTTGGTCATATAATTTCAGCTTTTTCTGGAGTTTTTGTATTCGCATTGTTTGGGATGTCTTATCTTAGCGTTGGACTTGGAGTTGGATTGGCAATATTTCTCATGATGGCTACTAAGACTGTTCACCCACCAGCTGGCGCTAATCCCATTATTGCAATTCTTGGTTCAAAAGGCGCAGAATTCATCATTATGCCAGTTGCAATCGGAGCTATATTTATTATTTTTTTTGCAATAATTTTTAATCAATTAATGCAAAGGAAGTATTTTACTTTTAAAGATTTAAAGCATTAAACTAGACGGTAAAAATTTGACTGGAATCATCGATATGGTTAGTTTTGAAGAAAAAAATGATTTAAAGGATTTTATTTCAGGGTTTTCAATTGAGGTTCTGCCCAAATCAGCATCTAAGATCGAATCTTTTACTGAGATACTACCGAAACAAACAAGAGTTTATATTGCGCATCTTGCTGATGAAGACATTAGTGCAATGGTTGCAACAGCCAAAAGACTGAGCAATGAGGGCTTCACAGTCATGCCACATTTTCCAGCTAGAATTATACAAGATCGTGTCATGCTTCATGATTGGATTTCAATGTATCAAAATGAAGCTGGAGTAGAGGAAGCACTTTTATTGGCAGGCGGCTTAAAGAGACCGGTAGGAGACTTTGACTCTTCAATTCAATTAATTGAATCAGGCTTATTTGATAAAGCCGGATTCAAAAGGCTCCATATAGCTGGACATCCAGAGGGCAATAAAGATATAGATCCTAACGGGGGAATAAAAAATGTTTCTGAGGCCCTATCATGGAAGCAAGAATTTTCTAAGAGAACGGATGCTGCCATGGCTATTACCACTCAATTTTGTTTTGATGCAGATGTGGTAATCAATTGGGCAGATCAAATAAAGACAGAGGGCATTGATATTCCAATCCATATTGGAATTGCTGGGCCTGCTAAGCTTCAAACATTAATCAAATTTTCAGTTGAATGTGGTGTAGGCGCCTCAATGAAGGTTCTTACAAATAGAGCCAAAGACTTAACAAAACTTTTATTACCATATCAACCAACACAAATACTCAATGATCTGGCCTCATATAAGGTAAGTAACCCTCAATTAAATATAGATCAGGTTCATTTTTTTCCTCTCGGCGGCATCAAACAGGCTGCTAATTGGGCGTCGGAACAGTAAAGTTATAAAGACCATTTTTGTCAATTTTTTAAGCTGAATTTTTCTATTTATTAATAAAAAAATGAATGCTAGCATTCTTATATGTACAACACAGCAAAAGTAGTTTTTAGCCCTCGAGTAAGAAAATCACCGTTTTTTCAATCTACCATGAAATATGGCGCAAAAGCCTTCACTGTGTATAACCATATGTATTTACCTGTCAGTTTTGAGAATACTATTGCCGATTATAATAATTTATTGCAGGGTGTTCAGTTGTGGGATGTGGGGGTTGAACGTCAAGTACAAATTAAAGGCCCTGATGCAGCATCATTAATTCAATTTCTTACACCAAGAAACATTAAAAAATGCTCGGTTGGACAGGCGATGTATGCTCCGCTGCTTGATTTTCAAGGTGGCTTTCTTAATGATCCAGTAATGTTAAAGCTTGCAGAGGATTTTTATTGGCTATCTATTGCTGACGGGGATTCGCTGTTATGGGTTGAAGCGATAGCAAAAGGCTACAATTTTAATGTTGAAGTTGAAGAACCAGATGTATCGCCTTTACAAGTTCAAGGGCCTAATTCAGCAAAATTAATGACAAAAGTTTTTGGAGAATGGGTAGATAATTTGGGTTTTTATCGATTTAAAGAAGTTACTCACGAAGGAATTCCAATGGTAATTGCCAGAATGGGTTACAGCAGAGAGCTTTGCTATGAAATTTTTCTACAAGATTACTCTAAGGGAAATGAGTTATGGGAAATGCTTTGGCAAGCTGGCAAAGAGTTAAATATTTCTCCAGGTGGACCTAATATTATCTTTAGATTGGAAGGCGGTATATTAAGTTATTTAGCTGATTTTGATCGTACTAATAATCCTTATGAAGTTGGTCTTGAATGGATGATTGATCTTGATCAAGAGGATGATTTTATTGGCAAAGAAGCTTTGCGTGAAATTAGCCAGCGAGGGCCAACAAGAAAATTAATGGGAGCAGAAATTAAAGGCGATCCAATAGAAAGTTCCAATGAGGACTACCTACCTGTTCTCATTGATGGTAAGAGAGTTGGCACTATGACAGCAATGGTTTTTTCTCCAAGATTACAAAAGAATATAGCATATGTATTTTTAGAAATTGAACATGCTAAGGTCGGGCAAGAGATTTTAATTTCAAATTTTGATCAATCTCTTGAGGCAGTGGTCGTTGACTTGCCATGGTTTGATAGAGCAAAAAAATAGGCCGATTCCAAAAAAATCGGCCTAGATTCAATTAATCAGCATAATCAAGACCTTTGGCCTTTTGAACTTCTCTTTTGTTTGGATTAACAGACTCTCTGAAAGGTATCTCAACAATTTCACCATCTACTGCCACTCCAGGTGATTCAGAGTACTCATCAGGTAGCTTAACCTGGAGTTTGGTTCCTATTTCAGACGATGTCCAGGGAACCCAGCCCAATGCAACATTCGTTTCAAGCTCTGGAGACCACCACGGTGAGGTGATATAGCCCATGTCATTGCCATCAGTATCAGCAATTAACCAAAAATCAGGAGCATAATCTGTGATCTCTTTACCACCAAAAATCAGACCCACCATTCGCATTTTAAATGGAAAATCTCCTGCATCAATTACATCTCTCTGCCTTTCTAATTCCTCTTTACCAATGTAATCAGCCTCTTTGTTTCTAGGTACCTGATAACTAAGGTTAACCTGAAATGGTGATGTTTCATGATCGAGGTCTTGCCCCCAAGATAAGATGCCTGCTTGAATACGACGATGATGTGCAGGTGCAATAACCATTAATCCAAACTCTTCACCTGCTTCAAGAACTCCATTCCAAACAATTTCAGCATTTTCATGTGCATCGCGCACATATATCTCATAGCCTTTTTCACCTGTAAACCCAGTTTGACTAATGACAACAGACGCCCCATTAATTTTGGTCTCCATCAGACCGTAGTAGGGAACTTCCCTAAGTTCTTCACCAGCGAGTTTAGCCATCAGATCTTCAGAAAGAGGGCCTTGAATCTGCAAAGGACAGACATCAATTTCATCAATCATTACATCGAATTTTTTAGATACATTTACCCCTTGAAGCCATAGCAAGAGATCGCTATCAGAAATAGAGAACCAAAACTCATCTTCTGCTATTCGCAATAAAACAGGGTCGTTCAAGACGCCACCTTTTTCGTTGCATAAAATAGCGTATTTACCATTTCCAGGTTCAATTTTTGTTGCATCACGCGTTATAACAAAATTTGTGAAGGCTTCTGCATCAGGACCTTTAACGCATATCTGTCTTTCAACAGCAACATTCCACATAGTTACCCGATTAACCAATGCTTCATATTCAACCATGGCGCCACCATCTTCAGGCCTTACGTATCCTCTAGGATGGTAAATGCGGTTATAAACCGTTGCTCTCCAGCAACCTGCTTCATGAGATAAATGCCAAAATGGTGATTTTCTTACTCTAGTTGAGATTAATAACTCAGTAGGCGTTCGACCACTTTGCCTTAAATTATAAGGAACCACACGATCGCTTTGATCCACACTTGGATGATTTGGATTTTTCATTGTTATACCCCCCTTAGATATATTAAGTTATTACATTGAAACTACTTAAGCACGCACCCTCTCATTTTTTGGATCATACAAAGATCCTTTGCCAGCTATTTGAACGGTCATTGGGTATACCCCATCACCATTTTCATTAAAGTACTCTAGTAAAAGTGATTGCCCTCGAACAGCAAGATTTTTTGGTAAATAACCCATTACTACAAATTTTTTAATTGAGGGACAGTAGGACATGCCAGTGGCATAAGATCTTCGACCTTTACTATCAATTGGCACTTCGCCAGATGCAGGATCAATGATTGGTGAATTTCCTACTGGATAACGCACGGTGCCTGATACACTGAGATCATCTATTGTCATCGTACATAAAATTGCACTGGGTTCCTCTTCTCTGTGTGCTAAATGCGCTGCCTTGCCATGAAAATCTGCCTCTTTTACTAAGGGTCTTTCGATAGCAGATTCACAAGCATTGTATTCAGTTTCAAGATCTGCTCCCTGAAGTCTAAAGCTTTTTTCAAGGCGGCGACTGTTTGCATAAGTTTCAATACCAACTGGCACGACTCCAACCTCCAGCAATGAATCATATAGCGCAAGACCTTCTTTACTATCATTATTTAAATAAATTTCCCAACCACTTTCTCCAACATAGGAAATACGTGATGCCCATACATCAATTTTTTTTCCTTCAGCTAAATTTAATGTAAGATTTTTTGCGGCTGCAAAAGGGAAGTTTTCTATTGAAATTTCATTGGGATCAATAAAGTGACCTAGAGCATTTTTTGCCTGAGGCCCCCATAATCCGAGCGTTGCTATGTCATGAGTGCGAATTTTAATCTCAGCATCTAAGCCATTATCATCACGATAGTTACGCAAAGTTACCCAATCTCGATTGCCATCTGCACCGCCAGTAACAACGCGATAACGATCTTTGCCTAAACGAGAAACAGTCAGATCTGCATGCACTCCACCGTCTTCATCTAGGAAGTTGGTATAAATCATTCTTCCTTCAGGGGTATCACCGCCGACTTTTGCCATGGATAAATATTCCAGCATTCTCTCAGCATCCTTACCTTTGATGTCTATAATAGGGAAGTGAGATAAGTTGATCATGCCAACAGAGTCACTCATGGCAAGATGTTCCGCATTAGCAATTTCATAAGGCACATGCCTTCGATCCCATTCATTCTCCCTGACAGGAATTTCTTTTAAATAATTTTCTAGCTTTTGTTCATTACTTTCATAAGCCAAGGCTCTTTCCCAACCAGCCACTTCATTATCAAAGAATCCACCAAGCTCCTTTTCTCTTTCATAAAAAGGGCTAACATACAACTCTCTATGGCTAATATAGGGTTCTCTGGGGTGAACGGCAGGAGTGTAGATGGTCTGAGCATTTTCAAAAGATCGTGTTTTTACGAAAGCCTTTTCTTTTTGTGCAGGGTAGAATCTTGCAATATCAAAAGAGTGCATATCCATTTGAGTTTTGCCGTGAATCATTGACTCAGCAAGTAATCTTGCACATCCGGGACCGTCTTTTACCCAAACTGCTTCGCACAACCAAAAGCCTCTTACCTCAGGACTCTCTCCAATCAATGATCCAGCATCAGGTGTCACCGAGAGCAAACCATTAAATGAACTCTTTTCATCCCAACCTAGTTCATTGAGAATGGGCGTAGTTTCAAATGCCTTTTCAAGAGGCTCTGCCACCTCTTCAAGATCTAGATATCTCATTGAATCAGAGATCATTGTTTTTTCTGGATTACCAATATCTTCAGGTTCAACTAATCTAGGTTCTTTGTCTTCGTAATATCCCCACTCAAGCATGCCTCCATGCAACCTGCCAGTGTCTCTAACATATGCTGAGTTACCTTGATCACGAAGTAGGGGATACACAAGCAGTTCCTCTGTTCCCTGAATTTCTGGGAGAGGGCCAAAAAATAGTAAAGGGTGTTCCACAGGCATTAAGGGTACTGGAACGCCAGCTTTTTTGCCCATTAAGGGCCCCCATATTCCAGAAGTTATAACAACTTTATTTGTTTTGATTGTTCCCTTATCAGTCTTGACTCCAGTAATGCGACCGTTTTCAACATCAAAATCTATAGCTGGCGTGTCAGTGAATGTAGATAGCGCGCCTTTTTCTTTTGCAGTTTCCACCGCAAAGTTCACAACATCTTGTGAGCGGGGTGTAACTAGACCAGCATCTGGATCCCACATTGCTCCTCTAATGGATTCTTCATTTAAAAGAGGAAATTTTTCTTTAGCTTCCGAGGCAGAAATTAACCGTATGTTAGTTCCAAAGGCTTTTCCTGATTCAACCTTACGCTTAAGTTCCTCCCAGCGAGCATCATCATCTTTTCGGCATATTTCCAGACCACCTTTTTTTAAAAAAAAGCCATTGTCTTCATAGAACTTTCTACTAAAGTTTGTTGCCCAACAGCCTAGCTTGTCGTGAGTGGTGTTATAAACAAAATCAGAAGCGTGAGCAGTTGAAGCAATATCTGAAGGAATGATGGTAGATTTTTCTAAACCTACAATATTTTTTTGTCCCAGCTCAGCAAGCCAGTAGGCAACCATTGATCCCACGATACCGCCAACACCGACGATAACTACTTCTGCTTCAGATGGGAATTTAGAGGATTGTTGCGTCATGAAAAAGTCCTTAGATATATTATTTTCTTATTAACTTTATTGATAATAAGCATAGAAAATATAACTGTCCATTGTTTTTTTTAGTGTTTTTTTAGCTCTTATTTTGTATAAAATTTATACATTTTTTACAAAAGAAGAATAGTTAAAAAAATTTATATATAGAGCGAAATTTTGAATTGATGAGCTGTTAATTTTCAGTTATCAAGAAGTATTTTTGAGGCTAATTGTGTGTCCATATACTCTTTCAATTCAATTATTTTTCCATTTTTAATCTTAATTAAAAAATGATAAAAATTATTATAAGGCTTGCCTGAGACATGAATAGCATCTCCTGCTACCTCTACGGCAACCCGTTCATTTTCAGCCGTAATACCAGTAATTTTGAATTCTATACCATTTGGAAATGCCTCAAGAATACCTTGGGCAAAATCTATGATTTCTTTTTTTGTTCTTGTGCCCCCAATTTCATTTTCGCCTGCAGTCCAGATAATTGAATCATCACTATAAAAATCTAAGTATGTTTCTGACCCAGAGCTCAAGGCTTCAAAAAATTTAATTGCAATCTCTTTATTTTTTTCAGACTCAGAATTCATTTATTGAGATCTTTCAGAAGACTTCTTGCAGCAAATGAAACCAAAATCGCAAAGGGAACTCCAGTAACTATAACGGATGTTTGCAGGGCTCCTATCCCACCTCCTGCTAGAAGCACAATAGAAATTACACCTAGTGATAAAGACCAAATAACTCTTAAAATCATTGGTGGTTCATCTTTAAAGTTTTCTTTTTTTGCAGCGGTTAACATTGATGTAACCAAGGCTCCAGAATCAGACGAGGTAACAAAAAAAGTTAATATTATTATAATCGCCAGCCACATAATTATTTGAGAAACTGGAAATTGCTCTAAAAAAATAAACAGTGAGACGGTTATGTCATTATTGATAGCGGTGCTAAGAGATGTTGGATCTATAAATTCTTGATAGATAGCTGCATTGCCAAAGACACCCATCCATATAAAAACAATAAAAGTTGGAACAAGCACAGCCCCAATTAAAAATTCTTGAATCGATCTGCCGTAAGATATTCTTGCAATAAATAATCCTACAAACGGAGACCAGGCAAACCACCATGAATAATAATAAAGAGTCCATGCATTTTGCCATGAAGAATCTGAATAACCTTGAGTGTCTGTGGATAGACTTAATAATTTTTGGACATAAGAGCCTAAATTTTGCACAAGACCATCCAAGATATAGCTTGTTGGCCCAGTAAGAAAAATGAATAAAAGAAAAATAATACACAAAATAATATTTATTTGAGATAGTATTTTGATTCCCACCTTTAAACCCAAAACAACGCTTGCTAAACCCATAAGCGTTATGAGGATGACAATACCAACGGTGTTAATAAAGCTTCCCTCAATCATTCCCATGTAGCTTAGGCCAGAGTTA
>Ga0181564_10004711_pt1 | contig 11467 bp, 17 predicted proteins | sample 011ome_24_FD_134512 | JGI IMG/M metagenome (GOLD analysis project Ga0181564, IMG submission 134512) | Coastal salt marsh microbial communities from the Groves Creek Marsh, Skidaway Island, Georgia - 011513CT metaG (megahit assembly) | ecosystem: Environmental > Aquatic > Marine > Intertidal...
CACGAAGAGATGGCGGACAACTATCACGTGTTACGGTACCAAGGCTCGAACGTGTTCGATGTGGTCATGTCGACCATGAAGAACATCGAATATTCAGACGAAATGAATCTCATTACGAGGTCCAATTTCGCACCGTTTCGATACACGCTCACCAATTCGTCCGCCATCCCGCCGACACGCGCTCGCCACAGTGATTCTGGGTACGACGTCACGGTGATTTCCAAAGCCAAAACGTTCGGGAAAGTGACCTTGTACGGCACGGGAATCAAAGTGCAACCTCCGAACGGATTTTATTTCGACCTCGTTCCCCGAAGCAGCATTATCAAGTCGGGGTACATCCAAGCCAACAGTGTCGGAATCATCGATCAAAGCTACACGGGGGAAATTATGGTCCCGTTGATGAAGATCGATCCGGACGCACCGGATTTGGAACTACCCGCCAAGATTGCGCAACTCGTCCCTCGTCGTTGGCACGGTCTTCATCCCGTAGAGGACGAAACCGAACTGGAAACCATGCGTGGAAACGGTGGTTTCGGCAGCACGAACAACGTGTGAAAAAAACCATCTCTACATAAAAAAAATCATACCACGACCGACACACCCCACTTGCTTTCGTACGTCTTGATTCGGTCCCGAATGCTTTGTTTGAACGTTTTCGCGAATATCGGGGTATGGACGATAGTTGGATACTCGTTGGTTAAACTTTCTTTCATTTGTGCAATGTAGGCGCGCAATTCTTTTTCGTCTTGTTCCTGTTCGCTCAATTGAAATGGACTCAACAAACCATCGGTGGTGGCGTCGCCCTGATTGGTTAGCCTTTTGCTTTGTTGATACATCACTTCGGTGAGGTACGTGTAGTTAGTAACTGGTTTGGTGATGCAATTTGGAACGAGGTTTCGGAACACGCGTTTGGTGGTGGATTCGCAAAACGTGTCGAGTACGTGTTTGGTCGGTCGCTTCTCCCATCGTCCGTCCCCCACATGGACTTCCGTCGAAATGTCTTTTTTGACTGGTTTTCGTATGGTTTGATTTTCCGGGAAATCCGTGTTGAAATGCACCAGTCTCAAAAGAGTGGCGACGTCGCCGTCTTCGACCACATTCCGAAACGCTTGAGAGTACTTGGTGTGCAGCAGGTTACACAATAGGTCGTAGTTTTCTTGTCCGTACACGTTCAAGTGAATGTTGACAATGGTGTTGTTATGGTTATGTATAATCATGGTCGTCCCTTGTTGATGATGTTGTTGTTGCGGTGGTTGTCGTCGATACATCGTGGTGGATGTTGCCGATGGTGTGGCGGTACTGGTGGTGGTGGTGGTGGATTCGGTGCATCGCTTTTCGTGTCGTGACACTGCCGATTGAAAACGAAACACTTTGCCACACACTCGGCACGTGTTCGAAGGACACCCTTTGCACACCTTGCGATGATTGTTGATGTTTTTTCGAAACATTATTCGCAAACACTGTTCGCATTGAAACTTGTCGTCCCTTACTTTGAATCCAATGGGTACAATATCGATGTTATGATTTACGGACTCAATGTTATGATTTACGGTCTCAATGTTATGATTTACAGCCGAGATGTTATGATTTACAGCCGAGATGTTATGATTTACAGCCGAGATGTTATGATTTACGGACTCCGGATTCTGAATTTTACAGCGTTTTTTTATATGTCGGTTCAAATTTTGCCTTAATGTAAATGATGTTTTACAAAGTTCACACTGTAGCACCATACATGGGGTATGGGTTCTGAACGTTTATTGACAAAATTGGTTTTAAATGGATTACTCCAACTAATCCGGATGGGATTAGAGGGGGGGGGGAGAGACCCCATCAACCCAAACACACAAACCATGTTCGGCGACCTTGAGTTTCAAAAAAAAATTCGATTGTTACTCGGTTGTTCATCACACCAACGGGGTAACATGCGAAGAATCCAAAAAAAGAATACGTCATGATCGTGAATCAATCAATCGCTCGATGCGCAACCACAGGCCGAAAAATGTGTTGACACAAACCACCTCATGTGGTTTGTCAGGTGCTGGAAGGGTGTTTCAAGTGTATTTGTGTAGTGTTATTGTTCTTAGTAGGGCATGCCCAACCCGGCGGCGATGTTGGCGCGTTTCTGGTACGCCTTTTTGCCACCTATAAACATACCACCGGTAAGTAGGATGGTGCCGATAATTAAGATCACCGTGGAGTAGGCCATGGTGTTTTGTGTGAACCCCTTTTCGTTGTAAAGATCGAAAACGGTTCCTTTCCTATTCTCGTCCAAGGCTTGGACGGTCAACCAGGCTTGGGCGAACAACATCACGACAAGACATGCAACGATGGCTTTGAGTAGCATAGTCATGGGGAAATGACAGATTCGTTTGTATAGTTCGTACATAAATTTATTTGTCGATGTTGCAGAAACAACACAAAGTCCTCCAAGATACGATACTTCATGAATGTGGGTACGGTGAAGGTGTCCACCCCACACGGATGGGATGTCAAAAATGGATTGAGCAGCGCAAAGGGATCCAATTCGATTGGATCCGAAGAAGGGAACGAATGATCCGTGTTTACAACAAGAACTTCTTCGCGACGCTTCTTTGCCGCTTGACGAACCAAACACCGAGACAAATAGACACCCATTGTGTCAATATGTTATTTTTATTATTTTAATTATATTAAGAAGGATGTTGTCCACCAAACATCGCCGTGTCGCGGTGGTAAAAAAAGCGATATTTCCCGAAGAAGGTACGGAACATGTGTTGAAACAAAACATCATCAAGAATTTGAAAAGAAATGTGGAGACGTTGATTCGAAACCATCCTCCCACGACCGAGACGGCCGGCGTCATTCGCAATCACGTGGAGGAATGGTGTCTTCGGACCGTTGCGGTGGATCGTTTGTCGTACACCGCGAGCGTAAACGCCGCCACAAACGAGTTGCAAGTGATTCCTACGTCGTCCGGGGTTCGTCAAAAGAAGAATGCGTTGGTAGGAGATTTGGAGTTGGTGCGTTTGAACGACGGTCGGTTGCCTTTTGACAAGGACGGGTTGTTTCGACTCCAACAACGTAACCAGTCGGTACCCAACCATGTGATGATTTTGGTGGGATGTGTCAACTACACCGCCAAACAACGCCAGCGACAACGGTCCAACACGACGAACACAAACAACAACAACACCAACAGTCAAGTCAATGCCATGAACGTGAACACAAACAACACCAACAGTCAAGTCACACCCATGAATACAAACAACACCAATACGAATACAAATACGAACACGAATCGATCGGAAGACGTTCATCTGAATCACGCGATATGTGCGTTCAAACACATGAACACCTTGTATTGTTTCAATCCGCACGGCTACGTCTATTTGACAGAACGCGAAAACATACCCGACGATTTGATTTGGGACAGTCTCAAAACTCGATATCATTGTGAAAAAGTGGTGGTGTTTACCGGACACAATTTCCAAGCAGTCAACGTGTACGGAACGTGTATGGGGTTTTCACAGAATTTCGGCGTCCACATGTTCAACGAACTCTTGAAAATGACGTATTCGTATCACATTGGCAATCCTTCGGCGCTCACGTACACGCGATACCCTACGTCGTCAACCAATTACAACATCAACTCAAACGAATTCAACGATTTCGTGCATTACTTGTTTTCCACCTACAAACCCATGATTGGACCCGGATTGTATTGTCCCGGGAATCAAGCAAAATTCGTACAAGCCATGAATCGAAATCTACTCACGCGCAATCGCAACAACAGACGGGTCGAATCGCTTGAAGCGAGACAAAACAGGTACCATAATCGAAAGAGGAAAATTCCAACACCAAGGCCTTCTTAGTTGGGCTCGGCGTCCGATAGTTCGTCCTCGTCGTCGATGAACGCGTACCCCTTGATGGTCTGTTTGTTCGGGTGCACCTTCACTTGAATCACCTTCCAAGAAACACCAAACTCTTTGGCGACAAAGTACAGACCCACCAGTTGGACGACCGCCTCCACTTCACAACCGGGAACGATCGCATCCTGAGAGATGATGTTCCGGTTGGTGTCGTAAATGTCGCCTATAAACTTGCCGGAATCGTTGACCGGAAACTTGGCGCGGAAGATGGGTGGGTACTTGTCGTTGTTTTGTTTCATGGAAGGGTTGTACAGCTCGTGAATGACATCCTGTTTCAACGTTTTCCCTTGAAACCAAATGTTTGAATGGTTGACGGCTTGGGCCACGTTGTTGAGATCCATCTTGTTGAGAAAATCCTTGAACGCCACCATGGAAGGATCATCTCCCTTGAGCGAGAATTGCAGCGAGTGGCGTCCCGAATATTCGGACACACCGAACGGCAAATAACATTTCGGAAGCACCACCGTGATGGGCTTTCGGGGCGCGTCCGGGTCGTTGACGAAGATGGTTTGACCTCCCGACGTGTTGGTGCGTGGGGTACTGTAGGTGAGCTTGGAAATGTTGATAGAAGAAGGTGTCTTGGCCATGATTCAAAGTCGGTGTTTGTGTGGTGATATAGTATTGTTCTGTCTACGTCTTTAAGTGATTCTGTTTTGAATTGTACTGCACCAAATTCTTGACGTTCATGGTCGACGCGTCCAACGCCGTGCACGTGTGCGCCCGCAACACGTTGGACCCCTGAAAGTACGCCAACTCGGGATGAAACGTGCCGCCGTGCGCGGGCGAATGTTTCGCGAACGCAATCACCCCTTGCACGTCCAACGGTGTGTTGGCGAACAACCATTGCAGTCCTTGCATGATGTGTTTGTCCACGTCGGTGAACGATACGCGTCCCGGACGCTTGTTGGAACGAATCCCTTCCACCAACGGCATGTTCGCGTTGGAGCTTTTCGACGCAAAGTAAGCGAATTGTTCTTCGGGTGTGGTGCGCACCCCGTAGGCGACACGCAATTCGGTCACGAGCTCCGTGATATGCGGAACGGACACGCGAGGGTCGGAAGGAAAGGCGGTCACCAAATAGTCGAGCATGGCCAAGATTTTCAAAAGGTTCGATTGGTTCAACACAATCACGAGGTGGTCCCGTTTGGTTTTGAACGTGCATCCGTATCCTCGTCGCGCGTAAATACCGGCCGTGTTCGCGTCGGACACGTAAAAGTGACTGTTGTTCGCGATGTTGTGAAGGGGCACCGGTGTACCTTTGAAAAAACAAACGCCGCTTTTCACCACGTACGCGTCCAAGTCCCATCGCTTGTCGTTCAACACCATCACTACTTGGTCGGGCCGAAACAGGTTGCGTCGACTGGTGAGCGTTTCGAACGAAAATTGCTCGCAGTCTTTGAAAAGGAACATATTCAATTTAGAATAGTATTAGAAAAATAAAATATTATTCACAATGTACGTCCGACAGACTGTATTTTTTATGTGGACGATATAGCAATATAAATTTATAAGATGATCGCTTCTCCGTATGTCATCGCCGCCGTGGTCGTGTTTTTGATCGTGCTTGTGATCGGTAGTTGGTACTTTTCTTCGTCCTCGGAAGACGAAGCACTTGAAGACGGAGCACTTGAAGACGGAGCACTTGCAGACGATAGTCCGGGGATGGAAAGCACTCCGTCCGTGGAAGCCGCGCCGAACGATGCGATGGACACCTACGACACATACGCACCCGAAACGGATGTCACCACCACCACGAAGACCGAAACGAATGTCAACAACACCATCGTCACCGAATCGACCAACAACGCGACCACCGCGCCGACGGAAGACGTAACGACTGTGGAAGACGTGGTTCCCAGCGAACAGATTGAGTTTGTGAACAACAAACAAAGTCAAATCAAAACCTTTCTCTCCACAGAGTTTGGTTTTCTGAACTCGTTAAACGTGTAATTGAATCCAACCGTTCCATTTCGGAAATGTAGGTGTGCATGCTGTGATTGCGTATCAACTCGACGGGGTCGTACGGCGATTCCAATCTCACGGGATTCGGTATCAACGGAGTGTACCCCAACAACTCGAACGGAAGTTTCGACACGATGTCATGTTCGAGCACGTAGCTGAACACAAGCACGTCGCTCGATTCGAAACGCGACCGAAACTCGTGACCGCTGATGTTCGGACACCCAAACAACACGAGCTCGATGTCGAACTCGTCGCTGAAATCGTGCGCGATGAGCGCGGTCGCCGCCGCTCCCAACGAATGACCGCACAAGTACATCTTGTGGTCCTTGTATCGATTCAACGTTTTGTGTAAACGGTACTTGCGCTTGCAATACGTGGCGTACTTTCGAAACCCGGTATGGACGTCGTCCCGTTTGAACACGCACAAGTTGTCGAACCAATTCACCAACGTGTCCGATCCCTCCACGGCGACAATCAACTCTTTGGTTCGAGGATTAGGTCGAACGAGCACGTCGCTCGAACGCTCGTTGTACACGGTTCGACACAAACGCGCACATTCCAAATGTTTCTCAAGGATGGACGAGTTCATTTCCAAAACAAAGTGTGGATTACCTACGATAAAAGAAAGATTATCTTTTCTGTCTTAATGCGCACGGAAACGGATATTAATTTTCACGTGTAAATGATAAACAGGAATGTATCCAAGCAACGAGTTGTTGAGTCCGAACACGACCAAAACCGAATACTTGTTTATCGACACGCGCCAGACCGATATAGGGAACCAAGTGACTTTCGAGGATGCTACCAAAATGAAGTTTCGTATCAAGTTCAACGAAACCGCCCAAGTGGCGTCCGGTCAACTGGCGTCCCGTCAACTGGCCCACGCGTTGACGCCTGGTGTCGTGTACAAGAACATCAAATCGGTGGAACTGTGCGGCTTGAGTTTCAGCAACAACTTCATTACAAGTTTATCCAACCACCAATATCTCGTCATCGACATCGAAGAACTCAGCGGACGCGTACACTCCAACAGTCAAGTCGCGCACGGAACGTTCGCCATCTTGTACTTGGAAGATCTGAAAGCGTACCACAAAGGCGCCGACTTTTTCGACAAGATCAAGACGTTCAATCCGCCGTTGTCGTCGCTGTCGAGTTTGAACGTTCGTTTTCTCACTCCGGACAATGAGTTGGTAACCATCCCTCAGGATGGTTCGATCACGATGATGTTCAAAATTATTACCGTGGTATAAACCATATACATGACCATGAAAACGCTACAGATTACAGTACCCGAGCTCCTCTTGATCGTCTTCTTATCCAACATACTCATGAAGATGATGCATGCCAACGGATCGCAGCTGGCGTCCAAGCTTCTGGAGAATGTATTTTAAAAAAACAACAACCTCATTCATCACATATAGAGATAGAGAAACCCTCATGTTGTATTACGAGCTGGAAAGAATTATTCACAAGTATCGGTACCTACCCCATGTCGAGATCGAAGTGCGCTTCGGATGGAGCGATCCCACGACAAACGCCTTCGATTCGAACATTCGCGAACGATACTCTACCCCGTTGAAAACCGTGCTTTCCAAATCGTTCAAGTCGCATGAGCGATCGATTTCCACCGTGTATCACGACGCCAACACCAACGCACGGGGTATCGACTCGCCGGATCCGAGACACCGCCAACTCCCGCACGTCAAGACGCGGTTGGAGACGGTGGACGTGCGGTTCGAGGGAACGCCCTTCGACGCGCGCATCGCGGTGAGTGTGGAGACGCCGATCGATTGCATGCACCATCCGCATGTCCCGCGCTGGACCCCCGTGCGCACGCGAGACCGCGACACGTTTCGGTACAAGATGTGGAACTACGACCTGACGTCGTCCGTGTACGTCGAACCCGTCAACGACACCACGCACGTGTACGAGTTTGAGATTGAATTGAATTGCGCGTTGGCAAACGAATTGGGGGTGACTTCCGCGTACCTGTCCGAAAGCTTGCGTCTGAAGATGAGCGACGTCGTCGCGATGAAACTCGCGGACCACGAAGAGATCCACTTAAAGAAGTGCTCGTTGATAAGCAAGAAACAACACAACCACCCACATCAAAAGCTCAATCATGTCTGTCATTCTCTACAAAAACTTTGATGTCAACGCACTCAGCCCATGCGAGGTGATGAAGAACAAATCCGGAGGAAATCAAGTGTCACTCAAGTACAAGGATTCGAGGCGCATCATTCTCCAAGTCCCTGCGATGAACGCACCGTTCGGTCTTTCCGAATACGTCCCCGCATCTTCTGCCGATGGTGGATCGGTCAAATACAGCATCGACTTTTCCTTCAAAGGACACGAGGAGGATTCAAAGATTGCGTCCTTCATGAAGGTGATGCAAGATCTCGACGAATACATGATTACGCTGGGCGTCAACCATTCGGAGTCGTGGTTCGGAAAGAAGATGTCGAGCGAGGTGGTTCGGGAACTGTATCGGCCCATCGTGAAGGCGTCCAAACAGCCTGATAAGTACGCACCCACCATCAAGATGAAGATTCGTACACGTCCGGACACCAACGCGATCGTGGTGGACGCGTACAATCACGACCGTACCGAATTCGACATCACCGCGTTTCAACCAGGTACGAACGCCAAATGTATCGTGGATTTTGCACCCATCTGGTTCGTCAACAAACAGTTTGGGCTCACCATGACTGTGCTTCAGCTAGAGGTGGTGAGCGTTCCGCAAAACAAACTGGTGGGGTTTGCGTTTCAAAACGATGACGACGACCCCGAAGAGAACCTGGTGAACGACGACGATCTGTGAAAAAATAAAACCATACCAATAATACAATAAACCATGGGGCAGTACTACTCTTATATTGGTAATCAAAGATACGACAAAGCATTGCTCGAGTTGGCCGAATCGTTCAAAAACAATCCGCGTGACGGTCGCCTATCGGTATCTGACGTACACACACTATTCGACGCCGCGCGAGACGGATTCCGTGTGACCCAAATTGAGATCGATACCTTGTTTCATATACGCCGCGAGTTCAATTTGACGGATGCCGCGGACCGCGTGTTTGCCGAACGCATGAACCAATTACACACTTAAACACAAACACCAACATGGATTAAAAACAAGTCACATTTTTGTTTTTTTTTGGAGAATGGAGTGTCCTGTGTGTTACGAACTTGTTTGCAACGAAGACGACCGCGCAGAACACGTCCCCGAATGCGGTCACGTGATTTGCAAGTCGTGTATGGACGCGTGGTTGGATTACTCGGAAACGTGTCCGATGTGTCGAAGCGTCGTTCGCATGCCGCACGAACACCATCGCGAATTCGAACTCGTGATTGTGAACGAAGACGCACCCGAACTCATGTCGGTGTTTTATCCGAGACTGGAGTGCGTGTCACCCACCATGCGTCACGAACAACACCCGGATACCATGATCGACATAGTGAATGACTACTGGGAACGCAAAGGATCGATGAGTGGACTCTTTGCAAACGATACGAGAAATATTTACTTTTTGATTTACATGAACGGACAAGCTTCGAAAAAATGGTACATCAACGATTTTTCGAACCCTGTCAGAGAACGTCTTGGGAATCGCAACGGAACCCATCATATTCTTCACGAAATGGAACTTATTTTGGCGGAAACGTGTATATCATAAATCATAACCTTTATCTTTTGGTTTTTTCAGTCACTGTCTTCGGAAAACCGAATATGTTGCGGACAACACGACGCGTGCCAGGTCAACACTTGTTGTCGACACTGCATTGCACGTGTCATGCGTTGAACGATTGCGTCGAGTTTGTCCGTGGCGTCGACCGCGGTGCGATGACGACGTTGGATGTATTCGAATAGTTCCGATTCGGCTTGTTTGTAATCGACGTTGTACTTGGCAACAAGCGCATCGACGTATTTTTGCATGTCTTTTCCCTTTTTTTTAGTCACGTATAATACGTTTTAATTTCGTTTCGGTTTATGCATCTTTCTTGATGACAATCTTGCGTTGTTTTTCGCCGCTCGCTTCTTTGCGGAGCAAAATTTTACCAGAGACGCCTTCTTTATTAGCAATGGTCAAACCAGCGGACATTTGCGGGATTGGATGTGTGTTTTATACTATGTTGGGGACGACTTTTTTTTACTGTTTTCCGGGAAAATACTTGGGGAGAATGGTGTACACCACGTGTTGCTTCTTCGTCGGCCACGTCTTTCGGCTATACGGGATGGGAGAGACGGGGAGGTACACGGGATTGCCAAAGTTGTAGAACGGATCGTTGGCGAAACGCACCGCATTCTTGAACGACGGTTTGTTGTTTTGGAGTTGCATGATGGCGAGCACGCGTTCGGGTTTGGGCGGAACACCGTACCGTTTCACGTTCTTGTTTGCGTTCTTGTTCGCGTTCTTGGACGCACATTGGGATTTCAGAACGGACACATTCTTTTTCGTCACTTTATTGTTGCGCAGCTCGTACATGGAGATGCCCTTGGCGTAACAGTTCTTTTTCAAATTTGTGGGTACGTTGGAACGGTTCACGTTCGCTGTGGTTTTTTTGTTTTTGTTTTTATTGTTGTTGTTGTTGTTCGGTTTGTACTCCGGGATGGTTACACGCAACTTCTTTTTGGTATCTTTGATCATCTCGTAACAGTGTGTATTTATATAATATATTTTATTTTTTTATTCTTTTACTTTGCAATACCGTTCATGTTGCACTTGCTGTCCTTCATGCGTTGCAACAGAGACTTGTATTCTCCCATGAGTTTCAAGCATTCCGCGTTGTTCTTATTGTTGTTTTTGTTGTTGTTCGCGGCGGGGGCGTTGTTGACAAACAAACTGTTGGGGCTATTACCCACCAGAGGATGGACGAAGTGGTTGTTCTTCTCCTTGTATCCGGCGTTTTTGAGAAGCACTTTCATGTTCGGATTGGTATTCACCATCGACTTGGGAATCACGTAGCCGAAGGGGCGGTTGTTATTCCTGTTGAGGACGATACCGGACGTGTTTTTGCCCGCGGCGGTGAACATGTTTTTGATGGGACGGTACTTTTTCACATTGGCTTGGAACAACGGATTGTTGATCATCTTTGGCGCTCCGTTGGAAGAGAACACCAATCCGAACGGGTTTTTGGTGTTGTTTGGTTTGTTATTCGGCTTTGGGTTAACCACAGGACCAAAAGAACCGATCTTGTTCTTATTGTTGTTGGCCGGGGCCGCAGCGGCGTTGTTCTTTTTGTTGTTGTTGTTCAAACGGTTACCGTTCATGGTGACGGTCGCACCGTTCTTGGAAAAGTTGATGGCCGCGACCGTGTTGTTGTTCTTGTTCTTGTTGTTCTTGTTGTTGTTGGCCGGGGCCGCAGCGGCGTTGTTCTTTTTGTTGTTGTTCAAACGGTTACCGTTCATGGTGACGGTCGCACCGTTCTTGGAAAAGTTGATGGCCGCGACCGTGTTGTTGTTCTTGTTGTTCTTGTTATTGTTGGCCGGGGCCGCAGCGGCGTTGTTCTTTTTGTTGTTGTTGTTCAAACGGTTACCGTTCATGGTGACGGTCGCACCGTTCTTGGAAAAGTTGATGGCCGCGACCGTG
>Ga0181564_10004714_pt1 | contig 11458 bp, 10 predicted proteins | sample 011ome_24_FD_134512 | JGI IMG/M metagenome (GOLD analysis project Ga0181564, IMG submission 134512) | Coastal salt marsh microbial communities from the Groves Creek Marsh, Skidaway Island, Georgia - 011513CT metaG (megahit assembly) | ecosystem: Environmental > Aquatic > Marine > Intertidal...
AAAATTGGCGGTTTTGCTGATTACGGCTATTGGAGTTCTACAGAGAGCGGCAGCAGCGATGCGTGGCTAAGGAGTTTCGTTATGGCAGATAATCAATTCGCCGCCCCTAAGTCCTTCGCAGGGACCGTTCGGACTGTTCGCGATTAAGCGATTAAGCGATTAACTAAAAATTAAAATTATGAAAACTCTATTATTATTTGCAGTGATTGCTCTTTCAATTAATGTCTTTGGACAAGATAAGTCAACACGTTCAATAGTGTCAAACCATGTTTTTGTAATTGGTGATGAGAAAGGGGTTCCCCTTGATATAGGTAATGGGAAACTAGTGTTCATGGCTTTTTATGATAACGGAACTGCTCATATGTTAATGGGGTCGACTTTATCGGATGCGATTGATTTTGGTTCAGTACAATCAGGAACGTGGAAATCTTATGATAGCAATGTTTCTTTCACATGGGATAGTACAGGAACAGGTTCAACTTGGCACCGCGATGGGAATTCTGAAAATCTTAAATCAAGTGATGGAGGATTAATTCGAAATTTAGGAGGTTTCTAAAAGTTTAATTTAGAAATATCGCGTAGCGTCCGTTCCTTGTTCCGTATAGGGTCAATATAATATTGCGACGCATACGTTAGATTTACGTTACTTCTATCTATTGTATAAAAGTTTGAAAGTTGTATATTAGATGCTAAAAAACAAATCATTACATTCAAGATAAATTTAAAATTATGGACACATTTGCCAAAGGTAAAATTAAAGATGCAGGGATATTCTTAACAATAGCGGGAATATTTTATATTGTTAGTGCAACTATTCCTTTTCTGATTAGTATGGAAAAATGGGATGTTGATGAACTTAAAACGGCTATTATCGTGGCGAATATAACGAGAATGGCAACAGCCTTTTTTATGCTGATTTCCGCTCGGCAATTTGTAATTGGAATGAAGGGATAAACAGAACTAAACCCCATAATGAACTGCAAGTATGTTATTGGCTCTATTCGTGAACATATCATATTGACCTACTGCTTGTAAATACTTCTTTCTCTCTTTCTTAATCTTATCATTGTATTTGGTTCTTATGTTTAGAATTTGTTAACTTTAATTCTATGAGTTGGCCCATTATGAAAATTAATCGTGAGGATTTTGAGTTAGGCGATAGTGTCGTCTACCACAATGAAGATGGTTCTATCTCTAAGATTGAACACTACAACGACGGAGACCTCAGAAGAATTGAATACTTCAAAGACGGTGTTCTCTTTAAAAATGAATCCTACGGATATGGAGAAATCATTGATGTCGAATATTTTAAAGAGGGAAATTTAAATGATGACAAAGATATCTATAAAGTTGAGTATTATATGGACGGAGATCTCTATATAACTGAATACTAAGAAGATGGAGTATTAGTACTCTGTGAGAACGGGGAGGTAGATAGTCATCAGATGGCCCTCTTTAGAGAACGCAGAAAAGAAAGGTTCTTGGTCCTTTACAAGAAAACATTTGGGCATTACCCAAAAGAAGTTGAATGACATCTGTCGTCCTGTTAAAGTGGTTACTTAGGGTAGCTATCTGCAGTAAATTTCATTTCCATCTTCATCGAAACATTTTTGTTTTATTAGGATTGGGTCAAGTGGGTCAGTCGAATTATAACTCCAATATTGGGATTCCTTAATATTACCATTTTCATAATAATCTGACTTGGCAAAATATCATTGGGTCTTTAATACAAATAAAAAAGGAACCTGAATAATCAGAGGCTTTTCAGTGTGCTAGTTAATGATTACTTCACAATCATCAATTTATTTACAATTACAACATTTCCTGACGCATCAAGAACACGATAAAAATAAGACCCATCTCTAAAGGCACTAATATCAAATTGAGTAATTTCATCCTTTACAGGCATCCTAGCAATTAGTCTACCTGCAACATCAATAATTTCAATTAACTTCAAGTTTGTTGACGTAATTTGGAAATTAACGAATTCACTTGCTGGATTTGGGTAAACATTCACATAGTCTAAAAAAGTTTCATTAATTGCAGAAGCATCCTGATCTACTGTTAAATCAGTACAAGCTTGATCTGTGCCACAATTAGATGTTGCACTTAAACATACTAGGTATGTTCCTGGTAAAGCATAGGAATGCGTTGGACTGGTTGCTGAACTCGTATTTCCGTCACCAAAATCCCATAAGTACGTTCCGGCAGTAGATGTGTTTGTGAAAACAACGTCTAAGAATGCGCTGCTAGATGCAAAACTAGCCTGATCAGCGGCTGGTTCAGTAACCGTTCCTGATGCTTGACCTGTACAACCAGAAATATCGGTTACCTCTATTGTATAACTGCCTGCTCCAACTCCTGTGTATGTGTCTGTAGTCGGCCCACCTACCCATTGGTAAGTATAGTTAGTTCCTCCTGAAGCTAATGCAACCAAAGAACCATCCGTTAAACCGTTACAAGATGCATCTGTTGTGTTAACGTTCACATTAATATTAGTTGTATAATTCAGTGTGAAATTGATAGTTGTATCACAACCCGCAGTTAAATCTGTAATAACCACAGAATAGGCTCCATCTGACAAGTTTGAAACTGTAGGCGTAGTTCCTACATTTGGAGTCCACGCATAAGAATAATTACCTGACCCACCTGTAACACCTACTGTAATATCTCCATCATCAACTCCAGCACATGCTGGGTCGTTTGCACTACTTGCAACAGTCAACCCACAAACAACACCTGCATTTAAAGTGACACAGTAATCTTCAACTTCGCCCCATTGGAATGATTCACAAGCATCAGCAGGTAAAGTATTTTGTCCATTACCAAGGTATGCCATCTGAACTCTCATTCGTGTTGTCCCTAAAGTAGCACTAGGAGGAATAGTAATATTTCCAGTAACTGGTGTAACTTGACTGGCTGCTCCCTGATCGAATACCAATTCACTAACTTCAAATGTTCCGCTTTGATCTAAATCAATCCAAACTCTAGAATACTCATCATACAATGTACCTCCCCATCCTACTCCAATACTCACAGGATAGGTATTATTTACATCCAATTGGATGTTCGACCCAGTATAGTCTCCATATCCAACATCATTACCAGAGGTGTTTGTATATGTATCAATAGAAAAGTCTGAAATCCATTCGTCAACACCATCAGAAGCACTAGCAGTACAGTAAGGTAAATCAATACAAGCTCCACAACCAGTAGTAGAAAAGGTTTGAGTGGATGTTGGCCCACTTATGTCACCACCACCACAATCTGTTTCAAAATAAAATTCATAATCCGAACATCCTGTTAATGTGGTTAGGTCAATTGGGGAAGTGGCACCTGCAACAGTCGTCCATGTAGGAGCTCCAACCTCTCTCCAATAGAAAGTCGTGGAAACTGCTCCAGAAGCAGCTGTAAAAGTAACAGAGGCTGAATTATCCAAAATACTTCCAACTGAAACTGCACTTGGAGGAAGGCAAATATTTCCATTACACCCTACTGCCATCAATTCATCTAAGGTATTCCTTGAATTCAAACGACCACCTGTTACAAATTTATTTGCTAATGCTGGTTTAGCATCTGTCCCGTCCATCAATGCCTGCAACACCATGTCGGCTCCAGCTTGAGGATTTGCTATTACAGTGTTCATAAAATCAGTACAAGGGATTGAATATGCTAAACCAATAACTCCCGCTGTCAATGGACATGAGAAAGATGTTCCAGTAGTTGAAGTAGTTGTGTTTGTATTCGCTGTTGTAACAACATCAATACCAGGTGCCCCAAATTCAATTGTAGTTGCACCGTAACCACCTGCTGTATTGTCATTATGATCGGTACGACCAACTCCAATCATGTATGGTGTATTACACGCTGTTGGCATATCTCCAACTGCATCAACATTCAAATTGCTATTTGTAGTTGCTCCAACATTCAAAATGCCAGCTTCTCCCATAGTTGTGTAGAAATTGCACCAAACAGGGTGGCTGTTTGGATCTTCTCCATCGATACCCCATGAAGAACTTGTAGCAACTACAAATGCTCCTTGTGTCCCTCCTGAAGAGTTCCATAGAGATCGCATGTCATATGGATATTGATATGCTTCAATTGCATTAGCATCAGTACTAATGCTATATCCACCAACTACCATTAATTTAACATCCCAATTGGCTCCAACCACTAATAAACCATTGTTACCTTTTGCTCCAATCATACCCAGACAGTTAGTTCCGTGTCCACCAGTTCCGTAATTATCGTTATTTGATAAAGGGTTCCATCCATCACGGTCGTCAATATATCCGTTTCCATCATCGTCAATTCCATTGTTAGGAATTTCTCCAGCATTAAACCAGCGGTTATCAGTTATGTCATTGTGGTCTAAATTTCCGCTTTCGATTAAACATACTACAATGTCATGTCCTGAGGCAGTAATTCCTCCTGTTGTAATATCCCATGCTAAATCAGAGTCAATATCTGCATCAACCGTACCGCCTGTTTGACCAGTATTGTTGTGGTGCCATTGTTGCGTAAAGCTTCCTGAGGTAGATTCATTTGGAATAGTTGATCGTAATTCCAAATAGTAGTTGTTTTGCGCTAATTCAACTTCTTCCTGAGAGTAAACCCAATTAAGCATATCTTTATGAGTAATAAAACTATAATCAAATGTCAACTGCCAAATATGAGAAGTCGGTGACAGAATCTTTTCCACTTGCAAAGAATAATTATCTGGAGCACGACTCACAATATCTCTAATACTAGCGGTTTCTAGCACTTGTACAATTAATTCTCCTTTTACATAATCACCAGGTTTTCCTTTCACTTGAGCTCCTGCAGAAAGAGTGAGCATTATTATTAAGCCTGTGATTATGGTTAGTATTTTATTCATGGTTTTAGTTTTAGGTCTCTAAAATTACATTTTACTTCTCCAAAAAACAACAAATTTGCGATGAAACATTATATTTCAACTATGTTAAAAGCCAAACATATTAGTTTCTTAAAGAGATGGATTACGAGTAACAGTGGATGTACTTGAATTATCAGCTGCAAAATTCACTTACCAAAAGAAAGAGGAGTCGACCCAAGCCGTACAGCCACTTGGCAATTTACGGGAAAGCATCCCCACATTGTTTTCTGATAATTTCAACTCTATCAATATTACTGTATTAATCGATAAGTTAATTAAGAATTAATTGTTTGGAGCTCCAGACTCTATCCAACATTGCACCTTATTAATAAGCGAATCGGGCAACTTTGATCCATTTTCAGGCATCGGTCTATAAGAAGGATCATGTTGAATTGATTTCAAGATAGAATCTCTCCAGTCAAACACCGAAGAATAATCGCTAAAAATAGGAGCGATAGAGTTATGGCAGGCATAGCAATTGTTGGCATTTAATATAGGGTCTATATCATTGATAAACGAAACAGGAGTGATTGAATCACACAAATTAACTACAGGCTCCTGAACAGGGGATGTTTTGTCTTTTTTACAACCAGAAGAACAATAAGCGAAAGCTATTAATATAAAAAGTAAAATATGTTTCATTGGATGCTAAATTTACTAATTCTAGTGACACATAACCAAGCTATTTGCAGATAGTGTAGGTTTTTTATTTTAGAATCAGCAATAAAGCAAAAGATGATAGAGAAATCTATACCTTAATTCCAATTAGCAAAACATCATCAACTTGTTCTTCTTCACCTTTCCAATGGTTAAAAAAGAAGTCTATCTTTTCTTGTTGTTCGCTGAAGCTTAATGACTGAATTGAAAGCAAAAATTCTTTTAATCTTCTAAAAAGGAGCTTTTTGCCTTTTTCTCCCCCAAACTGATCCACTATTCCATCTGTAAAGACGTAAACAGTATCATTTTTTTCCAATTGGATTTTTTCACCGGTAAAATCTTTCTCAATTCCGATGTCTTGACCTATAGGGAATTTATTACCCTTATAAACAATAACTTCATTGTTTCTTATTAAAACTAAAGGTCTATTAGCTCCGCTAAATTGTATTGTATTATTATCTTTATTATAAGCACACAAGGCTATGTCCATTCCATCTGCCATTCTTTGCTCATCGCTTCCTCCATTGGTACTCCTATTCACCTCTTTATCAATAAAATGAAGTACTGTTTCTGGATCAGTAATGTCTGTTTTTCTTGTAAAATGATTTAATGCTCCAACGCAAATTACACTCATCATTGCACCAGGCACTCCATGTCCAGTGCAATCGGCTGCAGCAAAAACTATTGAATTATTAAAATGTTCAAACCAGTAAAAGTCACCACTTACAATATCTTTAGGCTTATAGTATATTAATGAATCCTGAAATAAATTGCCAAACTCATTAATATCTGGCATAATTGAATTTTGAATTTTTTTTGCATAATTGATACTGTCTGTTATGTCTTTGTTTTTTTGCTCAATCAACAAATTTTTATCTTCCAAAGACAAACTCAAGGCTTTTTTCTTTTTGAAGTTGTTGTAAACAATTATTAGAAAAACAAATAAAATAACAACCCCAATAATACCCGCAGATATTATAAAACTCAATCTTTTTTCCTTTTCTTCTTTAACAATTAAGGATTGGCTTAATTGATTTGCTTTTGCTTTTTCTAATTCCAACTGTTGTTCTTTATTGGCAACATCAAATTTAATTTGATTAGCCTCAATATTATTGAGGATTTCTTCTCCATTTAGCTCGATATTTAAGGAATCATATAGCTCAAATAGATCGGATGCCCGTTCAGATTTAATTTTTAAAAGTGCTTTCAAAGCTGTTTCACTACCATTAAGTGTAAAATTTTTAGACTTAACAGAATCTGTGTAAATCATTCCCAATGAAGCATATTCATAAGCTTTATCATAGTCTTCTAGTAATAAATAGATCGACCCTATATTTATGTATGCCCCTCCTATGCCTTTTGTTGCATTAATTTTCTTTTTAAATTCTAAGGATTTATTGAGATATTCTAAAGCTGTTACATAATCACCACTATGTTTATATACAAGTGCGATATTATTATAGCTATGAGCAATTCCAAGTGTATCATTTTTTATTTCCCTTAATTCTAACGTTTTATTGTGGTAGTATAAAGAGCTATCAAACATTCTCAGCTCTTTGTAAAGCGTTCCTAGGTGATGATATATATCAACTGATTTTGCTATGCTATTATTAGCATATTTCAACCCAACAAAAAAGTCTCTTTTTGCTTGCTCATAATTTTCAATGTCGAGGTTTATAGCCCCTATATTCATATAGCAATATCTAAGATATGCGGAATCTTGAAGCAATTCTGCACTTTTTGTAGCGTTTTGAAAGTAGAATATCGCATCATCATAAGACTCTATCTCATTGTAAGTTGCAGCCTTTAAATACTGCATTTGCATCAACCCTTTTGGGTAATCAAGTTGTTTTGATTTTTCAATTGCAATATTTATATAGTCTAGACGCTCACCTAGACTATCAAGTCTATATAATGCAGGCTGCAAAGCGTCAATCTGGGCAATGTTTTCACATGCCTTATTTGCTTTGATTATGCTATCTGTTCTGGATTGAGCAGAATGTATGGAAGCGATTAAAAATAGATTAACGGCAACAAAGAGTAATTTGATATCGCTGTAGTTTATCACTAAGCTAAGTTAAGATAATTTCTTTTCTCGTAACATCCATTGTCGTATCCATTGCCTTCTAGCTGAAAAACACATGAACATTAACCAAAAAAGAAAGAATGGCGCTTTATCAAAAAAGCGCCATAAAAGAGGATTCTAGATGCTAAAATACATCTACCTTTCCATTACTTAAGTTATAATAGGCGGGTACTATTTCCAGGCCATTCTTAACTGCATCCCCAATAATTGAAGATCTATTCACTAAGTCATTACATGTTAACTTTGCATTCATACGAACTACATCATTCACTTCACTGCTTTCTGAGGCCGCAATAGCAGGAACAATATGCGAACATAAATGATTTAAGTTGTACCCATTATCTCCACCTGCCAAAGCCGCCGTAACAGCTCCACAACTTTCGTGTCCAAGTACAACAATCAATTTTGTTCCCAAATGCGCAACTGCATATTCAATACTAGCTATTGTAGAAGTGTTGGCAATATTTCCTGCAACTCTTAATACAAATAACTCGCCGGCATTCGCATCAAAAATAGATTCTGGAACCACCCGAGAGTCTGCACAACTTAATACAATTGCGTAAGGATCTTGTCCCTTGATTAAGCTTTCTCTAATCTTTTTCTCTGTACCGACGTGTTCCTTATCCTGCACATACTGTTGGTTTCCAACCTTAATTTTATCTAACGCTTCTTTTGCTGCTATACTCATATTGTTATTTTCATTGATTAATATTTACAAAAATATTAAAAAAGTGTAAATCAAACAACCAATATCTTATATGGCACAGAAATTGTGTGATATCCAAAAAAAATTACAAGACAAATGCTTTTATTGAGTTTAAATCGAGTCAATAATCAAAATATTGTATAATTTTGAAACTATTGAATCATTAATCTGTATAAAGCACAAATAAAAACTAAATTACAACCAATGAAACTATTTACTATTACCGCTATTTTATCTTTTGTTACTTGCTTTAATTCTTATTCTCAATGCATTAAAGGGAACTGCTACAAAGGGCATGGAACTTTTCAATGGGAAAATAAGGACCGGTACATCGGTGGATGGATTAATGGTCTCCCAAATGGTCAAGGGAAATTTCTTTGGGAAAATGGAGATAAGTACATGGGAAATTTTGAGGACGGTAAAATGACAGGGCAAGGAACTTACAAATGGAATAGTGGCAACACTTATACCGGACAATGGGAGGAAGACAAGATGAGTGGAAGAGGAACATTTTATTGGGATAAAGAAGGTGCCACTTATGAGGGTTTCTTTAGCGAAGATAAAATCATGAACTCTGAAACAGAAGATTCTCAAGGTGTTCCAGAAATTACGCCTTAAACTTTTATTATTTCTACTACCTTCTGTCTTTTTTGGTTTTTCTATAAAAGGACAAAATCAGTTGTACCAAAAACAAAATTTCGGAGTTTCAGCCGGTGCTATCGTAAACTTGGGGTCGCATGTTTCGCAAATAGGCATCTATCTTTCTGGTTATTACTATCAAAGTAGAAAAGGATTAGAGTGTTTACAAATAAATTCAAATGCTAGGTGGACGTTCAATTTCAAGAATTGGGGAGCTGCCGGAAAATTTAGAGAGACAAAATTAGGGGTTGGAGTTGTTGCTGCATGGGGTCAAAAAGAGGTCAAACAAAAATATTTTCATTCGCTGGTAAGTAACCAAACTGGTAGAGATTACAGCTTAGGTTATGGCTATAATTTTTACTTTGACAATAGAAACACCTCACAACGAACCGGAACAGTGGGAGTTCAATTCTATGATTTTGAAATCATTCATGAAAATGATATTCTAGCAACAAGTGGCTCTGATAGATTCAGAACAGCAGCGATAATCCTTGCTTACCATAAAGATAGTATTAGAGTGGGCTTAAATAGTTTGTTGTGGACCGGTAACTCCAATTCATCTTTAGCAAAAAACCATTATGAAACCACTTTTAGCCGATACGGCTATAAAGATTTAGCGAATACGCCTTATGGAAAATTTTCGAATGGAGTTTTAGGGGTTCAAGCTGAATATGCTTTAGGCTTTGGTCAAAACCTAAAGTTTAGCTCTGGAATTGATAGTGAACGAATAAGAAATGTAATTCAAAATAAAATTATCCATGACATGTATTTTATTCCTGCTAAATGGGTAAAGACCAAAAACCTTCATCTTCCTATGCTAGATAATAACGGACTACCCTATCTCTATAGCGAAAATCAACAAGTAAAAAAGAGTAAATTCTACTATCAATTCAGTTTAAATGATAATGACTTTTATTAAGCCTGTTGTCTAATCCATTAATACGGAAGTCTATTTCATGTTTTATTTATTAGATGTAAAAAACAAACAAGTTAATACTTACATTTGCCCATTATGAGTGTAAAAATATTAGTTATAGGTGCTGCTGGGCAAATAGGCACAGAGCTTGTACTAAAGCTCCGAGAATCCAAAGGAGCTGAAAATGTGATAGCTGCAGATTTAAAAGAACCCAACAAAGAGATTTTAGCTGGAGGTAAGTTTGTTCAATTAGATATTTTAGATGAACCGGCAGTAAGAAATATTATTAGTGAAAATAGTATAACTGAAGTTTATTTATTAGCTGCACTCCTGTCGGCTACAGCAGAGAAGAACCCAATGTTCGCATGGAAATTGAATATGGATGGACTATTTAATATCCTAAACATAGCCAAAGAAGGTATTATTAAAAAAGTATTCTGGCCAAGTTCAATAGCTGTATTTGGACCTTCTTCTCCAAAAGAGAATACACCACAAACGACTATAATGGAACCAATTACTGTTTATGGAATTAGCAAACAGGCCGGTGAAAGATGGTGTGAATACTATTTTAGGCAATATGGCGTAGACGTAAGAAGTATTCGATACCCGGGATTGATTAGTTACAAATCTCTCCCTGGTGGCGGAACTACAGACTATGCTGTAGACATCTATTATAAAGCATTAGAAAACGCTTCATTTACTTGTTTTTTGGATGAAAATGTAAAACTACCCATGATGTATATGGAAGATGCAATTCGTGCAACCATTGAATTAATGGATGCGCCAATTGAAAATATAAAAACCAGATCTAGTTATAACATTTCGGGCATGAGCTTTTCGCCTAAAGAAATTGCCCAAAGCATCCAAAATCATATTTCAGATTTCGAAATCAATTATTCGATAGATTATAGAAATAAGATTGCCGAAACTTGGCCAGACAGCATTTCAGACAGCAATGCAAGAGAGGATTGGAATTGGGAAGCACGATACGATTTGAATGAAATGACCAAAAATATGCTAGAAAATCTCTCTCAGTAAATATTATTAAAAACATGTTGGTTTAGGAATACTATCCTTTCGTAATAAGTTAAATTATTTTTATCCTAAGCAGAGCAACCTTCACCCCTTTTTGACGTATTTTTTACATCGAAAGAAATTTTTGTTTTGTCGAAAAAAATCCGACTGAACCTTGAAATTGAATAGTTTAGTAACTCTATGATGATAAAAAGAACGTTTGTATTATTATTTGTTTTTTTGATTAGTGTGAATGCTCATGCATTTGCTTATTTAATAACTGACCCGCCAGTTGACCAAGAGGGAGATAGTATCAATCAAAAAATAGATGGGAAAAAAGAGGGATATTGGATTATCTGGGCCCATATGCGGAATTTACCTGATTTCAAACCAAATGATAAAATAGAAGAGGGGAACTACAAAGCCAATCGTAAAATTGGGTTGTGGAAGAAATATTGGGCAAATGGAAATTTAAAAAGTGAAATTGAGTTTATCAATGGTAGAGCAAGTGGAGCTTTCAAAACTTTTTATGAAAATGGAAAA